>Ga0116227_10001518_pt1 | contig 51924 bp, 30 predicted proteins | sample S1TSphgellanicum_FD_89693 | JGI IMG/M metagenome (GOLD analysis project Ga0116227, IMG submission 89693) | Host-associated microbial communities from peat moss isolated from Minnesota, USA - S1T2_Fb - Sphagnum magellanicum MG | ecosystem: Host-associated > Plants > Peat moss > Unclassified...
CCGGGACAGTTTCGGGACTCCAACTTGGGAGTCCCGGGAAAAAGAACCATTTGGATGTAGCCTCGGCGGAGAGCTGCAGAGTATACTATATCGGGGAAGGTGGTGGCTTCCCCCGAGTCCGGGCCGTGGTGAGTCAAGTAGTCCAAGTTGCCCGTGGCTTGTCCCAACACTCAAGGGTGTTCCCAAATGCTAACTAACCCTCTTGTGGTTGGTTTGGATGCAGATTCAAGCTTGATCTTCTAGTCCATCTTCCTAGTTTAATCCTGAGACTTCTAGCACGCCCTTCTACCCCTCTTTAGTGCTGGAAGTCGGGAGCGCCCCTCAAGTCCCAACTTTCCGCAACTCAACATAGTTGGACCCTCAAGTGGGTTCAACCCGGGACTTGGGAGTGTGTCAGTGGGGCAGCCAAAGGTTTAAACACCATAATTAATGAAGGTATCACAATCACAAATTTGACAAAAAGAAACCCCACCCATCCTTTCAAGTAGAGAGGATGGGTGGGGCAATTAATTATAATAAGGTACAATATGTCACCTCCACCAATTTGAGCATGAAGTTTAACATCCTCATTTGCATTTTCTTGCCCAGGAGCTACAATTTGTTGGTCCTTTATCATGTCAATAGTTTTTTACAACTCAACTTCAATTTTACTAACATTTGTGGTAGCGGATGTTTCCCCAACCTCAACATTAGCTTGCATTCCTTCCTCGATATTCCCATTTGGAGCCAATGTAATCGCATATTCCACTTGTTATCCAATCACCCCAACCTTTACATCTTTTTCTTTCATGACATCTCCAATGCCACTTACAAACTCAGCTCGGGTTTGTTAACCTCTTGCACCATGCCTTGCTTTCATTTGATTGTGCATTTAACAAAAAGACCAAAATTCCCAAAACAAAATGAGGACAATAGCTAATTAATTTCTAACTTTCTTACTAGCACTTGAAAACAAAAGAAATATTTAATTCAACTGCATAATATTAGTAGCTACACAATAGCAACAACAACCAAAAAGAACACCACTCCTTGAACTTAGGAGTTCAAAAAAAATTACTAGGTCACTTCTTTGCAAGAACTAGCAAAGAAAAAAAAGAACTTAGGTGTCATTGTGGTCACTTTATGTAGTGGGAAAGAAAAAACAATTAGGAAAATGAGCGTGACATTTGTCACGGTGGTTTTAGAGCTTACAACAAAAAAAAAAAACCAAAACAACAAGTGCAACTTGTCGTCTTGGTCTTATAGACAATAAGAAAAACGATGATGACAAGCGCAACTTGTCGTTGTAGTTTCAAAGTATGCAACACAAAAAAATCACCTGGATGACGAGCACAATTTGTCATTTTGGTCTTATAAGCTTACATTATAAAAAAAACCACCATGATAAGCACAACATTTGTCGTCATGGTTTCAAAGCTTGCAACACACAAAAAAATTAGGATGATGAACTGGGCTTGTCATCCTAGTTTACAAGCTGTGGTAATTAAAAAAAACCATGACAATGAATGTGGTTCATCATCATGGTTTCAGAGCCTACAACACAAGACAAATGCCAGGACAACAAGCATAGCTTTTCATCCTAGTTTTATAGGTTGCGCAATAAAAAAAACCATGAAAATCAAGTGCGATGTTCATCATTATGGTTTCAAAGCTTACAACACACATAAAAATCAATATGTCATCTTGGTTTACAGGTTGCACAATAAAAAAACCAAGATGATGAGCATGGCGTTCATTGTTGTGGTTTTAAGGTTTGCAACACAAAAGAAAAAACTAGGATGATGAGTTATGTTCGTCGTCCTAGTTTTACAAATAGTGCAATGAGCACAGGTCATCGTTTTAGTCTTACAAGTTGTGGAAAAAAAAACCATGACAATGAATGCGACACTTGTTGTCATGGTTTTAGAGCTTGTAAAACAAAAAAACTAGGATAACGCTTGTCGTCCTAGTCTTACAAGTTACATAATAAAAAAACCATGACGATGAACACAACTTGTTGTCATGGTTTGGAGCCTACAACACAAAAGAAAAACACCAGGACAATAAATGCAACTTCTTGTTCTAGTCTTGCAGGCTATGTAATAAAAAAGAAAACCATGACAACGAACATGATGCTTGTCGTCGTGGTTTCAAAGCTTGCAACACAAGAACAAAACTAAGATGATGAGTGCAACTCATGGTGTTGGTCTGATAGGTTGCACAATGAAAGAAAAAACCATGACGGTGAGCGTGACATTTGTTGTCATGGTTTTAGAGCTTGGAACACAAAAAATAAATTAGGAAAATAATTTGCGTTCATCATCCTGGTTTTACATGTTACGCAATAAAAAATAAAACCAACCATAACGATGAGCAAGAAGGTCATTGTCGTGGTTTTAGAGCTTGCAACATTAAGAAACAACTAGGCAATGGGCTATAGCTCGTTGTGCAACTTGTCATCTTGGTTTTGAAAAAAAAAAAAAAAGGGAAAAAAAAACACTTACCTTGAAAGCTCCGCTCCTCTTGATGATATGCAAGCTCCCATTGTTGGAGCTGCTCCCTCTTTGTGCTTCAAGCTCCACAAGGTCCACAAGTTCCTCCCTTCAAGCTTCAAAGGAGCAAACCGTAAACCCAACTAGTCAAGGTGGTTCTGAAGCTCTGGCCATGGAGCAGAGTGAAAATGGGTGGTGGGGTAGCTAGGGGGAGGTAGATGGGTTGGGTGGTGGAAGGGAGGTAGGTTGGAGGAGTAGGTAGGAGTTCCCAGAAAAAAATTGGGTTCAAGGACGGTGGGACACAAAAAAGAAAAAAGAAAAAAGGAAAAAGAAAAAAGGGAAGCCTGGGAGAAAAAACAGTGAGAGCGAGGAAAAAAAAACAGCATGAGAAAAAAAAAGGCCCAGGAAAAAAAAAACTACTGACCAAGTAAACTGACCCCTAGGGGACAGTTTCATCCCATCCATGAAATCCCAGAACGGGATTTTTTGGATGGTGCACTGGTGGGTGCTGGGTCACTCAGGCCCACAAAAGCGGGCTTCGTCTCTTGTCTTTCGTGACTCGCAAGCTCCTTGTGAACCAAGGAGGCGCGATAGATACTACTCATTAGGTACATGGCCGCGTGTGGTTCGCTTTGCTCGCGCTTCTCCGTATCCAACAACATCCTGTTGCTGCGTCTCGGGGAGTTCGCACGACTGCCACTTGTGATGCGCTTGCGCCAATCTCATGCAGAAAAGTTGAGGGACGAGAGAGAATTTTGGAGTAGGCTTTTTTGTGTCAGAAATCATCTCTATTCTCCCACAAGTACCGTGGCAGCAGATGTTGCAGCAGCACCTTCTCACGATGGTGATGATGGTGTATCATTGCCAAACGGGAAGTCTACCGATTCTTTGAGTTCGATTCCTGCTTTCAAAGTGTTTTTGGAAATTTTTCTAGGTGTGATTGTGAGAAGCGGGGACGCGGGATTCCGGTTCGGTAATGGCTTCCGCTTACTGACGAACAGTAGGAGTTTCTCTGGAACTTTGGCGTTGCCTCTTACCTCATCTGCGTGTCTTGAGCGATTGAGCCATGGGGAAGCATTTGCGGGGGATAATAGTAATTTCGGCCGAAATTGTGTGAAAGGGCCTTTGCAAACAGTGAAGGTTATAGGTTATGGGAAGATGGCAGCGGATGAGGGCGAGAGGAGCTCTGCGGTGTCGGATGCCGGGCCAATAGCTTCTTCAGGGGAAGAGGAGGCCGCAAACTTCTTGGAACCACCGCGCCGGTTTGCAGTTCTGACGGCGGGGCATGCAGCAGACTATACAACGAAGACCTACGGGGGCTACGGTCCCATGTTTGTGAAGATGCTGCGGGAACCAGGCGAAATTTGGGACGAGATCCTTGTTGTGGAGGGCCAATTTCCCAGCGAGGAAGAGCTTGACAAGTATGAAGGCTTTGTGATCACAGGAAGTCGCCACGATGCACACGGCCATGAAGAGTGGATCCAGAAACTATGCTCCTTGCTTCAAAAGCTTCATGAGAGGCGTCGGAAATTGCTTGGTGTCTGCTTTGGTCATCAGGTACATATGCCAGCCGCCAAAATCCTTTTGTCAACAACCATACACATGCTTTTGTAAGAGGAACATTCCTGCATGGCAGTGCGGTGCACAATCTGCTCGTTGCTTCAGAGAATGAGAAAAAAATGTGAACTGAATCGTCATTGTGCTTCAGATATATCTTTCATTGGAGACTAGCCTTCTTGTCAAAGATACAATTTCTTTGTTGCTTCAAGAATGAGTGAAGAGAGAGAGAGTGGAACAATTGAACTCTATTGTGAAGTCAAATGGTGGTTTGCTTAAGAAACTATCAGCTCCAGGAGCTCTCTTCATCTGGATAGCCCTGGATGAGAACTGCAAACATTGAAGTAACTGTATTGGAAATCAACAAGATTGCTCAAATGATATGATGCAAAGTTGTTGCCCCTTCCTCTTGATCTGAATTTGCTGCTACCACAAGAGAGCAGTCCATGAGATCTTATTATAATCATTTGAGTGTGGAGTTGGTGCCCTTGTATTTTAGGTTTTGAGTCGTGCATTGGGAGGGAAGACTGGTAGAGCACCTGCTGGTTGGGAAGTGGGGCTCCGGGATATCACTCCCACTCCTGCTCTTCTTGCTAAATCCTATGGTGTTGGATTACCACCCAAAATTAAAATCCTGGAAGTTCACCAAGACCAGGTATGTTAAGACCCTTGTAACCTTTGAAAGACGGGGAAATGTTTTCACTTTAGTGGTTTAACAAAAGGTTTCAAAAGTGTTATATCATTCCTGGTGATATTGCACAAACCACTTGTAGGTTTGATAATTGTGTTTTCATATGGCACTGGGTGTCAAGGGAAGCATGTAAATGTGTAACATTGATATCTAGATAGAATTCTTTCGCTGGCCATAGCTTTTGTAAAATCATTCTTGGTACATTGTTTGTGTTTGGGTTTGCATTTGATAGCACTTTTAATTGTCATTTTTGTCTTTGTTTGACTGAAACTGACACAACATCTGTTTGGTTATTTTATAATGTTTTTCTGGAGTTTCTCCCTGCAATCAGTGGTGTATTTTAAGGATGTGTTCTGGGTGCATGCAGGAGGCCCTGATCACAACCCTTAATGTATTAGGTCTCTCTAGTGTCTTTTCTTAGATACTTTGTTGTATAAGTGCAAGCTTGTCACTTCACCAAGCTTGATGCGATTGTTTAGTCTTTTGATTGGTAGACCTCTTGAATTGCTAGCCAATGTCATGACCAAGTCTTCCCATTGCTCTGGAAATTAGATAGACTCTGGAAGCAATTTTTTGCATAATTGTTTTCACTAAATTTGAGCACATTATTATGTACTTCCACTGTTGGGAGCTTATGAAGTTAGTGTGGAGTAACAGCAGCTAGTCATTGCCCTCTATGATCAATGTGATGGTCTGATTCTTTGTGGGGGACATCATGAGGTTATGACCACATTCATTCTTGTCATGTTTCTTCTGGTTAATTTGGAAGTGAGGCAACATTTCTTTGTTTACCTTCATGGTTTTTTAGTTCCTCTCTGCAAACACATTGATATTGTTTGTGTTGGGTACTTGTCAAAACACTCCCATGTGCTCTATCCTTCTCTCTCTGTCCCTGTAGAAACATGAATCTAATAGTCGCTTATGGGGAACATTATTACAGGTTTTGGAGATGCCCCCCGGAGCAGAGTTACTGGCATCATCAGAGCGAACAGGCATTGAAATGTATTCAGTGGGGGAACATGCATTGGCCATCCAAGGTCATCCTGAGTTTTTTGATGATGTCGTCCTGGATCTCTTGAATAATCGTCTAAGTGAAATGATGAAGGTAAACACGCAACACTTCGTATATCAATCACTCTCTTTCTATACATGGTTGGTAGTACCTTGGAAAAATATGAATGACAATCTCATGAACATAAGTCAAGTAATTGTGGTGCTAATATGCAAGGGAATTATGAGGTTTGTAGAGAAGTCTCATGATGTACCTGTGTGCATGTCTGTCTTGTCCACTTGCTCTCTCATGTTCTGTTTGAGGATGCCTTCTAATCAAATTTCTCTCAACAGGAGGATGATATCAAAGAGGCAAAGGCATCACTAAGTGCTGCACGTGCAGATCAAAATGTGTGGCAGAAACTTTGCAAGGATTTCTTGAAAGGGCAGCAACAGTCTCAGTCTTGATGTTTGTCTCTGCCAGCATAAATTGTTGGGAGGCTTATTTATCATCCAGTATTCAACATCTCTCAGTCCGGCTGTATATAATTTGACCTATTATTGATCCTACAAGAAAAAATGGATGTATGTAAAAGAACAAGGATGTCTATCTGCACACATTGGTAGAGGTGGGGGTGCAAGGGATCTTGAAATTGCCCTGCACTCTCCAATTTAGTGTAAGAGGAGGGACTGTGGAATTCAGTCCTTAAGACTTGTTCTGCATTTGCCAGAACCTTTTGAAGAATTTCAACAATTTGGATGTTGAAATTGTAGTTTGCAGTGAAACATCTTTCACTGCATACAGGTGCTTGATCCAATGGTAGTACAAGTGTATTTTTTGTCACTTGAAAATGCATTGACAATGTTGTTCTCAACATGATGCCTTCACCTCTCAACACATTTTGATGTCCCTAAACTTTCATAGTTGAGGTTTGAAACCCATCTAAAGCAAATCTTTCAAACTGTCATGTCATATAGGCTGGTGGCCCACAGGTCTACACCAGTGTTGGGTGGGTACCTGCTGCTTTGGTCGGTGAGAACTGTCAGTTCTGGTTTTGGTTAGTAAGAACCCAGCTGGAATCAGGTCTGATTTTCAGAACCAAAATCAGAACCAGATTTGAAAAAAAAGAGAACCAGACTGGAATTGGATTCGATTTTCAGAATGGGAACCAGAATTTATCTTTTGAAGAATTGCAACTGGAACTGGATTCCTGGTTCCATTTATGTGTGGAATTGGAACCACGACAGTTCTAATTTATTTTTTAGAACCAGAACTGGATGTTCTTCATGAAAGTAAAAAACTGCCCAAAGGCTACATTTCTGGTTTGGTCTTGAGCTTGTAAACTGTGATTGTACAGTTTCATCATCCTTCACTAGACTCACTTGAAAGTGCCCACACTGGTGTAGGCTACATCTCCTGTTTGGTTTTGAGCTTGTAAACTGTGCTTGTACAGTTTCATCATCCTTCACTAGACTCACTTGAAAGTGCCCAACACTGGTGTAGCCTACATCTCCTGTTTGGTTTTGAGCTTGTAAACTGTGATTGTACAGTTTCATCATCCCTCACGAGACTCACTTTTCACCCCAATTAACTTGGCACCTTATCCCAAGAACTTGAAATTTGTGGGTCACCTCCCATGGAAACCTCATATAAGGATTCCAATTTTAGAAAAGTAGAACTATGTAGATTAAATCTGCATCCCTTATCTGTATTGTTCATGACCACACAACTGGGTTATGCACATGAATCATTCACTTAGGTCATTGGTGAAGGGCTTAGATCCTCTGGAATCTCATATTAAGTGTGGGGTACCTAAATCCCCAAGGCCCTGCATTTTGGGAATTGCCCTTTACCCATCATAAAGCATGAGGTAAACAATATCATGAACTGATTATAATTATCACGCATAGATCATGCAGTCTAGGAGGTTGAGTGTTCTTAGTTCTTACACCATCTCAAGATTGCAAGGGATCTTACACTTTTAGAAGAATGGCCATGCTTGGTGTTAACTCTAGTGTTAAGGTAGTGCTAAGGATGTCAAAATCAGCCACCAGTCCACACCTAAAATATTATTTAACATTAAATCTTAGAGGGCATATGACATGGCATCAATATTATGTTAGTAACCATTGTTATCTAACATTAAATCTTTGAAAAAAGTGAGATTTAAAAGTCAAAGATGGATGTTACTAAAATTTCAAAAAGCGACAAATTAACTCAATGTTTAGTAGGCATAGTTGTTCATACTTATGTTTCTTTCCCTCTTGAAAAAGAAGAGAGAGGAAAAATTATTTTTTAAGTGTGAACTAGATTGCAAATTTCAAAATCATAACCCAATTGTAGTTACTAATTAGTATAATGTGTGGACATGTTGAAATCATGTTTAAGAAGTTGATTACTTGTAATTCTAGAAATTGTGGTATTGTGAATTGTGACACTTTGATTGGTGTTAGGATGATGTTATTTGCAAGCCCTAAACACCAAGTGTGACTATGCCTTAAACATATGAAGGCATAATTTTTCTCCCACTCTTGAAGAGTCAATAAAAGATCCCTCTTCTTCTCTAGGAGGGATATTCATAATATAACATGCTTTGCAAATACGTTAAGAGATTTTTTTGAATGCTTTAAAATGTTATCATGTGCCATATGTAAGCCATGCCTGATAAGCCCAAATCAATATGCATAATGACTTGTATCCAACACATTCCATGATGGTTTTCATGGATTTACATAATGGTCATTTGAATTTTGTAAAATGGTCTTTGTACTTTCTCAAGTTGGGTTTGGTAAACCCATAAGACCCTTCCATTGTGCCTTGTAAGGGGATTAAAAAAAAAGCAAAAAGCTCACATTAAAACCATTGTGTATAGGGTAAGGCTCCCAAGCAAGGGCATTATGGTTGTAAGCTCCTTGAAGAGTGTTAATGTATCCAATGTTTTCTTTTGGAATTTTTGTTTACAGTCAAAGTCACAATCATCCCTATGAAGATTTTGCTAAATCTAGTTGTATAAACCATATATTAAGTACAAATCCTTAATCATTTTTTCATATTTTAGTCCACACATTGAAAACCAAATATAGAAATTTGGTGGTGATTCTACTTTCTACTTTATCATTTTTGGCAATTGAAAACCTCCAAAATCATTTCTAAAAACGTCGAATTTTTAATTTTTAATTTCTTTTTTTGGCAAAATTTCATTCATAAAAAAAATGGCTAGTTGGCCATGAAGTGTGGGGAGTGTACAACCATCCATATATGAAGGAAGGTAGTTTGTTTGTTTTGTTTGTCACATTGAAATCTCCCATGGTTCTTCTTGTTGCTTTTACTATCATTGGAAATCCTTGTATCAATAAGGGTTGCACTGAGTTGGTTTCATAATGTTTTGACATATGATGAAAAAGTTGTTGAATATCCAGCAAAATTTTCATTAAAAATTAATTTAAATAAAAAAAATTATAATGGAATTTGGGCATGTTGTTGGTATTGTTGAAAAACCTTTATTGAGCAGGATATAATGAAGGTGATTGGGTGAAATGATACAATGTGCCAAGGACATCAAGGTCAAAATTTGATGTGTGGCATTCATGTGTTGGTCTATTGTTTCAAAATTTGTTTTTGCCATACCCAATTTACAATTGTGTGTTACATATAAATATTTTTTGATTATATCTTGATCCTCTTCAATTTTGAGAAGGAAAGGTGCACATTTAATATAGGAAAAAGATATTTGAAAATAAAAGATTATTCAAAAGTAGAGGTTGAATTTTTTTTTAACATGTAAAGGACTTTTGAAACATCATCAATTTGAATTAAACTTTGATCATTGAAACTTTGCAATGAATGGAGCATACTCTAAAAAAATTTATATCTACAAGTAGAGTTTGATTGCTTTAAACATGCAAAAAACTTTTGAAACATCGTCAATTTGAATTGAATTTTGATCACTCAAACTTTGCAATTAATGGAGTGTATTCTTCAAAAAAGGACAATTTAAATTATTGTGCTCCCTTTGTGATTAAAATAAAAAATTTAAATTGTAGTTTTAAACAATGTCCACACCCTTTAGTGGCATCTTTATTGTGTTTGCACCCAAATTGAAATTTTTAAACCTAAGGTGTAAGAGATATTGAATTTTGAGTAGTTTTTTTTATTGGAGATTCAATTAAATTACAAAAATAAATAAATTGGAAGGAAAAATTAGTTGAGTAACTAGCGCACACTTGGGCAAACAACACATGTTACACTAGTAATACATGAAATGAGAAGCTTCATCTGAGTCATAAGAACTTGTTGAAACTAGTAAAAATAGTAAAATTTAGCTATCAAGGGGCCTTATAGCTACACTACCTTGCAAACACAAGTACTATCGCACCTTCATTGACATTGGTCAAAATTGAACAAAAATTTGTCACATAATTGTTTTAAGGGATAAATGCAAACCAAGGAATTAATTTTTACATTGAAAGTGTCTTTGGTTAGGAATGGTAGAATTGGTGGGTTATTTTGAGGGTATTGCAAGTTAAATGGGTGAAAGTATGATTGGGTGGTAACATTAAGAACCACAAAAAAATGGTTTAGGAATTAAATTTAATCAAACCTTTTCCTTTAAATAGTGTAGATGATTTTTTTCTCATGTTTGTTTATTGTATGCCAAAGTATATGGTTTTAAGTTTTTATTGGAATAAAAATAGTTGAGAATCACTACAAATTTGTATTCTTAATTTTTGTGGCCCTTTTAGGAGTCACAAACATGAACTTTGAAAATTCACAACTAAATTATTCTTATTCAATTAATTACCCAATAAAAATTAAATATAGAATACCACCTGAAGTACCATTGAAAATTATGTACATTAAAAACAACCCCCCAAAATATGTATAAAAAATGTTCCTAACCAAACAATTCAAGAAAAATAACTAGCACTACTTTCTTAAATTTTTTTGGTTAGGAAGTGATTGGGAACATGATTTATAAAAAAATTTCATTAAAATTTCAAAATATTTATAACCTAGTTAATGTATTTACCAAAAAATAATAATGAAAGCCCTTTTTTAAGTGTTTCCTATATTTTCTTAAACTTTGATGGGTCTAGTAATATGAAATGTGATGTTCCTTGTGGTACCACCAAATCATATTTTCACTTATTGGAACCTAAAACTTAAAAGAAAATTTGGAATTAAAGTTGAAATTGAAACTCACTAGGTTTCAAGGTTCAAGTTTGGAGGATTGGATTTTTTCTTTTTAATAAAGGACTAGACCCACCACTAACCCTACCTGTTTGTAAAAACCAAGTTCATGGTATTTTCACATACATAGGTTTTTGAATTTAAATGTCTAGTTTTTTCCTCATTGGAATTATTCTTTCACACCATTGAATTTTTTTCCTTCTTTCAACCCCATTTGAGTTGATATTTTCATTTTGTACCTTCATGAAATTTTACATATCCTTGCTTAAAGTTTTCCTTTTTTCTTTTTTTCTTTCCTTTTCCTTGCAAAATACACATCAAAGACTTCATATGTTGTTTCATATTTTCTAATATAACCATTATTACTTTTTATTTTGTTAGTTTACTTAGTAACTTTAAGATCCAAATCAAATCCTAGGCACCTACTTGTAAAAGAAAATGATATACTTGGGTATTGGCATGTTTATGTAAAACAATTGGGTAAAAACAAGATTAAATGATCCACTTTAAAACATAATCACTGTTTCATATTGACATTTCTATATTGTAAAAAAAGGGTACTTAAGTTAATGTTGAAATTTTTGAATGAGCTTGTAAAATTTGAAATGAATTAGTGAGCTTGGAGTAACAACAAACACATTTTAGACAATGTAATCGATCTTTTTCATTCCTTGAAAGACTTAAAAAAGGTCTTGAAATGATTTGAAAAATGACATTTTTTGAGAAATGTTTTATACACACCTTCACATTATCGTATAATGTAACATAATTTTGGGTCATAAGAGTTCAAATAATTTAAAAGTTGATTTGTAAATCATTATTGAAAGCATATTTTGCATAATATTCCAATATTAAGCGATACTAAAAATTTAGTCCTTGTCTTAGATTGGTTCTCATTACTTTTTTTTACCCAACCATAACCTTATGTAGAAGTGTCAATATTTCAAGTTTCAACATTTCAAAACTAGTTCAAGACCTTTATCCAAAGGTTTCATAATTAAAAAAATAAAACAAAATTTAAGTATTGCAAGTTTTTCTTTAAAAAAAATGTTGGACAACATTTGTGTTGACCAATGTTGTGACAATATTTAAATCATAGTTTAAACTTAGTGCTTGAATCTATAAGTATCAAGATTCAAATTTAGAATTTAGATCAAACCTTCGAACCATTTACTTGAAAAATTCATTACAATGATTTAACCTAGGACTACCTTGGGGTTTAGGTAGATAAATTGGGTATCATAAGGTTTTGGTATTTTTTCACCCACCATAGTTTTCTATTCTAAGTTTTTTCATTTAGAGTTTTCAAGATTTCTTTTAGATATTCTTTTGTTGCCATGCCTAAAATGCTAACATTGCCTTCCTCATCTCTTTGAAACTACCACAAAATGTGACAAAACAAATGTCATTTGTTTCAAAACATGTATTTCAATTTGTTGTTATCTTGGTGCAATTTGTGAGAAAATTCAGATGATGAACAACGAAACTAGTTCAAAGACTTAACTGAATAAAATCAACACTTTTATAATTATAACCGTTAAGCCAAACAACACTTTCAAAACACCTTCATCTCTATAATTGATACTTGTCATGTTTGGGGAAAGTGTAAGGAATGTTATTCAAAGATTTTAGAATAATTTAAAAAAATTTCAAAACCTTACCTAAAAGGGTTATCAAAATTAAAAAAAAAAAGATTTATGACCACATGTTCGAATAAAAATAGATACCCACACAATGTATTAGTTTTGACCAATGTTAAACAAGTTTTGTGGGTTTGCAATGTTAAAACTATGGGGGCCTAGGTTTTTGTTCTTGTGACTTGGACCTAAACCAACACCCTTTGGTGGAACCAACATAAGAATTAGATTGTGAAATCAATTAGAACCAGAATTGAAATTTAGAACAGCGAAAAACAATTTTAAAATGGAGGTTGAGGTTCATCATGTAAAAAAATGAACTTTGTTAAAAAATTGGCAAGTATGTTGAACTTTATGGGTAAATGAAATTAGTTTAATTAGTTGTAGAACTTTGTAGGTATACAATCCCCATTTAACGTGTTGTAAAACTCTTCATATGTAGATAATTTCTTTTTTGCTTTCTTTTAAAAAACTTGTCATGGTGTTTTCAAAGTTTAAGTTTTAGACATTGCATGTAAATTTTATTTTTTAAGAGTTTTTCCTTGTGGTCCTAGTCAACACCAGGTCATTTATAATTGAAAGATTCAAAAACTTTAACATTGTAAATATTTTGTTTGAAATTTTGAGCTTTTGTAAAGTCCTAAATTAATTAAATATGTGTTAAAAGATTTCATTCAAAAATTATTTCGTAGGAAAAAATGAAAAAGGATTAAAAAAAGATTCACATTCCTTTTATAAAGTAATTTGTTGACTCCAATTATTGTGTTTTGACTCAAAAGAAATGTAAAATGCAAGAACCTTAAATGTGGATGATTATTGATATGAAAACCTTAAGAGTGGAATAAAGAAAAATAGACCTTTTTGTAAAAGGATTATATGTAGTTTAAGAAGAAATAAATAGTCAGTGAAACAACGGAAGAAATGGAGCACCAAATTGATTAGGGTTGAAGTGGTGGGGGATATGTGGACCAAGTTTACCTACCATTGTATGATATGGCCATTAAAAACAACTTGATTGGGGGCGTGGAATCAGCACTTGCTACAAATTCTAGAACAATGGTAATTCTGTAGGCCATCTTTTAGCTTTTAAGATTAATGATGAATTAACAATCAATTTTGCCAAGTATTTTTTTTCATCAAGCTTGAGAGAGAATGATTTACATGCCAAAATCAACCAATGATGGCATGTTTTTCAAAACTTAATCAGGGCACTTGTATGTGTCATTCATGGAGTCATGGCCACACTAGGGGTCATTGTGGTTTTACAACTGAGCATGGATCTTTGAGAATTTCCATCCATTTATAGGATGGTCAAGTAACAAATGTTTGTGGGAGATGGGTTAGTTGGAGGATGGTGAAATGACAACAAAACAAACATTGCCCCAGGGATACAATAAACATATACGTCCCTTCACAACAATGTCAAAGCAATAAAATGCATGACATAGTTAAGTGTAAGATTAATCATTATATTTAGTTCACATGAAATGAACCTATTATTTATGTTGATGGTCTTATTATTACATTGTCCCATGAATGATAAATTGTGTTTACCACATACTGAATCAATAATTTTAGGGCCAAAGTTTTGCATTTTTCAACCTAGCAAATATGATTTTGACACATACAAAGGATTTTTATGAAAACCATAGACTGAATTCATTAGATTTTGAAAAAATAATTTCAAATCGTAAGAAGTCTACAACAAGTCCAAGCATGTAGCCAAAATATGAAATGATTTAAAAAATGATTTATTTTCATATTTGGTCTATAGCCAAATTTGGCTAAATTTTTTTATTGATGATTATCAATAAATTGGCTACATCACAAATCAATGAAACAAAAAAAAAAAACCACATACACCTTTCATGTACACAAAAAACCATAGAGATAGCATTAAGGAGGAAATTATTGCAATGTATAACAACTTGTTAAGTTTCATAACACATCAAGAGCATGTTTAACAGGATTCAACCTATTTATCACATCTTAAATAAAATGTGAGATGTTCCACACTCCCACCTATTAACCAATACAATTGAACAATATAAGGTGAACAACCATTCATATGTTACCACTAAAATCTAAACCCATTTTCACACCATTTAAAGGTTGTATGTCATCCAAAGTATAATGTATAGGTGTATGTTAAGGTTTAGGGTTATTTATAGAGTTTTTTTAACCATTGAAATAATGAGTTTTTATGACTTAATCCATATATAGTGTTGGAAAAAAATTATGGTAGATTTTTGTAAACATTTATAAAATAGTGATCTCTAGGGTGGTTTAAACATAAATGGAAAAATTTCTTTGGAACTAATAGATTGTTTTTGCCCAGTTACACCTTCATCCCAATGCTGGAAAAGAAGAAGAAAATGAATATCTCCACTTTTTAATCCATCACTTTTAGGTCCGTTCAACCTTACACTTAACCCTTCTCAAAGGATCAAGTTTTAGCTAGTGCACATTATATGAGTCATCTGATCAAAATCATTTAATTGGGCAAATGCATGGTAGGGTGGGCCATTTTTGTAATCATAAAGGCCATTTTAAAAAAATGATGTACATTGTAATTATTATATGTTATTTATTATATGTGTTAAAATTTATCAATAGGGACTCATTTTTAGATTATAGATTTGAATATGTACATATGTCACTTGACTTTTACAATTTCAATTGACCCTTGAAATTTGGTGAATTGTTTGGAATAAAAAATAATCTGAAGACTAAAAAATCCTTTAAAAAAGTTGTGTCAGTGTGAAATTTTGCACACAAAAATATGGATGTTGCACACACTTTTAATCAAAATCAAAATTACATATAGTATCAAAAGTAGAAATAAAATTTCGCACTTTTTGAATTCTTGAGTGAAAGCAAGCTATGGTATACACAAAAACTGTCACAACATCCTAGCAAAAAGCCTCTGAAATGGAGCCGTATTTTGTGCTACATGGATTAACCACTTTCCATTGAAGAGCTGCAATTGGGCTGCATAATAATAAGTAATTCATGTGAAGAATATTAAGAACATTTCATATGTAGGGAACTTTTGTCTGGAATTTACATGAACATGTCATGCTCTCATGATTCATATGTGACTAACAGGTCATACATCTATGGAGGCGGTCAATACTTGACCTATATGTAGAGCTTTAAGGTGATTGTGAGCACAGCTAGATGGAATGCATGTAACTAAAACCGCTGGTCCAACGGGGTTAGAACCTGTGCAACAAATCGAATGAAAGCCGCTGGTCCACTTAGGGCAGAATCTGTGATCATAGCAACCTACCAAATGAAAAGAGACCCTAAGAGCTTTTGGTCTGCATTCAGTAATGGGGTGGTCTACCCTAAATTTGAAGTAGGGAAGGGCTCTTGGTCGCCATACCAACTTTGGCTAGTGGCAGATGTGCTTGTGAATGCCAATTGGACACGTATCAGATCGTCTTCTGGTATCGTCTTCTGAAAGACAGAGACAGACGTCGTGGACCATTGCACAAGCCATAGACTAGATGAGGGAAGTCTGATGGTACTGGAGCCCAATTCACATTATTGGTAATGAATTAGCACCTTGGAAAGTGCCTAGTCAGTTTGGAGCTTCTCTCAGACTCTCTCCTCTTGAAGATCACCCAAGGTTCTAGAACTATTTTATTGTAGGCCACGTTATATCTTTGGTCAAATATTCAAAACTTGCTAAATATTGGTGGTTTCAACTGGGTTATGTGGTGAAGAAGCTTCATGTGAATTGGCTCGCTACTCAAATGTGCAGCTGGATTCAATCCTAGCGTTAAAAATATACTAGAAGCTCTCGCTTATTTGCAAGCACCTGATAGGTAAATTTTTATTTGAGCAAGTCGCGGAGTACAACCGACCCTAGTTGGACTGGAAGATTTAGCTTTGAAATGCTCGGAAGTCGAGCCGTGTTGAAGAAGCCATTGGAACCACATATGTAGCCGTCAAAACTGAAGCCCAGGTGCTAATTGAGAATTACTAGCTGGTCAATGGTGGGTTTGAACCGGTCTGCAGTAGTCGAACCGATCGATACATCTCTTCATGCTCAATTGCGATCTGTAGTCATGTTTATATTACTTGGGATCTCTTGATTATATATGTATGTGTCAATTATATATTGATGCCACTCCAGGAGCTGACTTTCAAAAGTGTCACCTGAAGGTCGCCTTCGGTGTTGGAATTAACACACGTTTGATCATAATTTAGGGTTTTCAGGTCAGACCTTGTGACTTTTGGCAGCGAGGCTGTTGCGGAGCCAGCAGCTAGCTAGACGCAAACAGACCAGGCAGGTCGAGTTGCTAAATCATGACAGGAGTCGATTCAATATACAACAGTGCTGCAAATATTTAAAGACCGTTGAGCGTGTGCTCAATTATATCGGATGATGTATGTACGTCCAGCTGGGATAAGTGTCGGACCGGGATAGTATTGATTACGCAGCGACGTGAAGCTGCTGTACTCAGCCCGCACTCAGGGCACTTTCAACTTTGGAAGGTCCTGCAGTTGCTTTCCATTGGCATGGAATTCCGAAGTTGAAGGTGCAGCTAGGGTTCCCTTCCACTATCATTAGATTTCAGCAGATGAAGGTGCAGCTACGGGTGCAGCTTGCCCCGGTGTTGCAAAACTGAAATGCAAATCTGGAAGTCAACAGCTGGAGGTCGAACTTCCAAAGTTGAAGGTGCAGCCTTTCTATGGAAAGATGCCCGCCCTCACTGGCTGATCATGTGCTGCAAGCTGCTGACTTTTCAACAGGGGCGTGCAGCAGCACCCTCGAGTGATCAGTCCGGGCTTTCGATTTCGCTCGCCTCAGAGACGGAGGTGGATAGATAGAGCAATAGATCAAGAAGCTTAAATATATTCAATCGCTACCTGCAAAACCTGTTGAGCAGTAAAACTTGGTAACTCCAAATAGTCTGAATGTTATTTTCTGCAACTGGGTTTGACATGAATTCGGCGGAAGTCGTCGAATTTGATTAGTGGCGACTTCAACAAATCGTTGAATAATTGAAACCCAATGATCAGAAGAGGTGGGTCAGCCAGCTATGACCCCCTCCCTTTTTCGTAACCCGTGTTATGCGCTCAAAAGATGACTTTTGTCGTGACGAAGAACTAGAAGTTCCTCATGATAATCACTATAAAACTCTTTTGAGTTTTGTCTGACTGCAGGCCTGTGTCCTCAGCCTCGGTCAATTCTTACACACGTCTAGATGACCCGGTAGTTGCATGAAGGTCTCTTCCGAGTCCATAGTAATGACTCTCGGCCAATTATACACAATAATTCTGCTCCCCTTGGAACCACGAATTGGGCTAGAAGCTCTATATACCATTCAAGCTGTGGATTTGGATCTCGCCGCACTTGATCATCTCCTCACCTGGCACAAATCACAGCTCCAAGTTCAGAACCCTAGTCCTATCCACCCTGATCTCCTCAGTACTGGACCCCACAGTTGCAGGAACCACAGTTGTTGATAAAGCCCTATGATCGGGGGCGTTTTCCTAATATGGGGCCGAAGATGAGGCAATAGCTTGAGTCCAGCCCCACAGTTGTTGCCATGTGGGATAAAGCCCTAGGGTGGGGTCATTCTCATAATAAGGGGCCAAAGATGAGGCCATAGCTGAGTCCAGCCCTGCATTTTGGGAATGTCCTTGCCCGTGGGCTTTACCTATAGTCCTAAAGCACAAGGCAAAAGTCATCATAAACCTAAACATATGTAAAAAACTAGCAAAAAATTCTTAGCATAGTTGGATCAGGGGACCTTAAAAAAGGTAACAATATCTCTGGTGTGAGGCAAGCGTCTTAAGTATTTAGCAAGGTTCTTACACTTCATAACATTCTTTGCCAGTTCTTTATGCATGTTAATGCCCTCAAATGGGGGTGTAACTAGGATTCGAGTTTGGCTCCACCTTGGGCAGATGCCTCATTCTGATAATATACCTATCTTCAGGCCCTACCTGCCACATACATCACAAGGTGTAGTTGTGGGGACAGCTCTTACACCTACTCCTCAAGAGTGCAAGGTATCTTACAACTATAAAGTAGGTGTAATTCCCCTCCCACTCTTAAGGAGTTGGCAAAAATGGGATATAAGGTACCCTCCCAATACACTGAGTTCTTTACAAGAGTGAGAAATGGCTTTTGAGTATGAGATTAAAAAAATAGCGTAAGATAAAACGCTAATATGGGGTGGGTATTACCAAACTAAGGGGTCTAGACTCTAGGGTGATAGTCTAGCCAAGTACAGCCTTGCATTTTGTGAATACCCATAGTAAATCATGTGGCATAGGACAGGGGGGTTTTGCTTGACTTACAGTTGCTCCTGAAGAATGGGAGAGATCTTATGCCTACTTAATGCATAAGATCTTTGTCACTCATACCAAATATTACGTGTGAGTGAGCATAAGATCTTAAGATCCTTCCACTCTTAAGGAATAGGTGTGAGTAAGCCTATGATCATAAGATCCTTTTCACTAGTAAGGTGTAGGTGTATGATCTTCTCACTCTTAAGGAATAGGTGTGAGTATGCATAATATCATAAGATCCTTCTCACTGTTAAGATCCGTCATCTTTTCTGAGAGGAATATCCACAGAAAGAAGGTGCCCTCCAAAATCTACACCAAAGATATTTGTCCCCATGCTTAACACTTTCCAGTCAAGGTCTGTTGAGGTGGGCACAGACTACATATGGACAGAGCAGAATTACATATAGTAAAGGACGTTGTGAAGCATCATTTCATCCATCTGTCCCGTCATTCATCCGTCCATTCATTCGGTCATCCATTTGTCTCGTCATGGTCTGTTTACTCTGACGGGGCGGAGAAAGAGTGGAATACAGATGCGATGCGGCAGAGAATAATATATATTAGTGTTGTAAATTTTTATTTTATTTTTTTATTTTGGGGTTTTTGGACTTAGGTACACTCATCCTGTCCCTTTCTCAACAACTGAAAGAGTTGGGTTGGGATTTTTATTTATTTATTTATTTTTTTGAAATTTTATTTAGAATATTGGAAATTTTCAATGCTTTTTACAATGCCATAATTTTTTATTATAGTTCAATGGATGCCAGAGCGAGCAGCCGTTAAACACACTTTTATTAGATATTGGCAATTTCAAGGCTTGTATTTGCCATAATAATAATGGCAATGGATGTCAGTTGCCATTTTAGCACACAAACTTAATAGATATATTGGTAATTGCAATGATCAGATTGCCCAGAAATTTTTTTTTGCCAATAATAATAATATGCTGGATGCCAAAGGTATTATTACGATGCATGTGAAAATTGGCTGCACCAGAAACCCTAACCATTATGAACAAGGAGGGGGTCTGGATACTGGAACTTATCAACATACAAAAACAAAGAAATAATTTTCAACAGATTGATACCTACTAAATAAGTAACTTACTACTTACTTACAAGTTGAACACCGTTGGGGTATATTTGCCATCCTGTCTATTCCCATGGTCAGCTGTATGGCTATCTCACGAGTCACAAGCAGTGCAAACATCAAGATTTTCAGCGGCCAGGGTCCCCATGGATACATGCAGAATGTTATATATAAAGAGGTTTTGGAAATGTAGTTTGTAATTGTAATTTTGTAATATGTATCGTCAAATACACACACCTGTGCATTAGGCACGGGGTTCAAACTAGTTGGGAATTAAAAGTTGAGGACCAGTTTGAATATATCTTGACCTAAATGAATGTAAATCCAGTGAAACTTGATGAAAATGTTGTTTGGGTTGGGCTGGGTTGGGTTAGGTTGGGTTGGACCACCACTTGATTCAAGCCAAGCTTTGTTCAACAAAGTGACTTAAACCCTCAAGTGAGCAAAATTGGTCTATTCGCTTCTTGTGGCTACTTTGGGCTAGATTGGATTTGGGTTCTGCCTTGGACTAAGTCACTTGTGAGTCCTGACTGGTCAATGGACATAACCGGTATATTGGGTCGTGATGCATGGGTAAGTAGTGGGAACTTGTAATGCTGATGAGGTTGGAGGGAGTGTGGTTCTAATACATTCAATGATATTATATTTTGTTTTAAGTGGTGTGCAAACTAATGTTGGGTGATCCTGGTATTTTCAGCATAATCTGTGGTTTCAGGTCTGCAACTAAAATTGGGCAGGGTTTTGGTCCTAGGAGTTTTGTTTCTAAAAGTAAAAATTGGATTTGGTTAGGGTTACAGTTTTCAAAATTTGGGCAGTTGTGGAGACCTTTTCTGTTTTACTTTTAGGTTTGTCTGGTTCACAGCTAGGGGTTTGGTTTGGATAAGGGTTCCAAATTTGTGGTTAGGTTCTGGTTCCCATTATTAGACATGGAACCAGAACAACTGGTTCCACCTGTTCAGGTGGTTCTGAGCAGTGTAGGTCAGTTCCTAAAATTTTCAAGGAATTGATTCTAGTTTTTTTTCAAATATGGAACTTGGTTTCATTTTTAAAATATAAGGGTGATTCCGGTTTGAGTTTCTTCTAATTTTTAAATTAGGCCAGTTTTAGTTCCCAATTCCATAACCTCTGAATCAGATAATTTCTGGTTACCATTGTAAGATCCAAAACATCAAAATTCATTGGCATTTATCTAAAATAAATAAGGGTAAGTATGACCTATAATGCTAAACTTTGTTAATTCTATTAGTTAGATTAGGTGCCTCCCAAGTTCTATGGATTGCCTCATCACTATAATTTTTTATTTTTTAAAAAAAGAAAACTTTGGAAGATACTCAAATTAGAAGTTTTTTTGTGAAAATAAAAATCCTCCCATTTGGCCCACCTATGTAGGGCAGAACTTTAGGCAAACCATACCAAATAAAACTGAGGATTGCTAACAAATGGTAAAAGTGTACATGTTAGTCATAACACTTTGATTCTTACATTGTGACATTGAATTTGGCCTTTGAAAATTGTTTAATTTTTTTGAAAGTGTGTAATTATTTCATTTTAAAGTAAATATTTAATTTTTAAATGCTCATTTTTACCCCCAGAAAAGGGATATATGATATGGGGGTACCTACACCCTACCCATAAGTGATACCTTTTTCAATTTTTTGATGTTGTGCAATTGGTTCTGCAACTTGCAATAAAACCTACAAGTTCATTACATATTTCACTCACCCTAAGTACCAGGGGAAAAACTAATACCAACTGTATACTATTCCTTATGGACTATTAAACACTCTGGAGAGCGCTTTCAAGGTGAAGAGCTGGGCCTTTGAGGTTGCATTTTGGCATTATGATCCCTAGATGGAAAACTGAAATTTGTGGTGCAATTATGCAGCCGCTATTAAAGTTGGGTTGTCCAAATTGTGGCAGATCACCTAGTTCCTAAACTTAGCCCAAGTAATGTAGAATGAGACGAAACATCATAAAAGTAAAAACCAATGTTGTCCAGCTAGCTTTTGAAGAGAACATTAATTCTCCTTTTCTTCATTTTATAGAGCTCCACTTCCAATCCAAGGTAATTTGATGGAATCGCAGGTTTGTGATCCAAAGTGAGGTTTGTGATATTTCTAGACTGCGGATCGTTAACAATAGGATTTAGCCAGATCTGACCATAGAGCAGATCTGACAGTAATTTTCTTCAAAATCTTTCGATATTGTGGTTGCCTTCTGGTGCCTATGGTATAAATCTTGAAAGTTTTTAAAAACATTCTTTATGTTCAAAGTAACATTCTTTAATTTATTGAAACATAAATACAATCAGGAGATGTAAACATATGACGTTTGTCAACCCTATACACATGACATGATATACTTGAAAAGTTCATGGTTGTTCGTGACATCACATTTACCTACAATAGTTCTATATAACAACTAGTTAACCAGATTTTCACCTATTGACACCTTCACATAATATGAATTGATCTTTCATTTGCTTCAAACTAATTGTGTAGATTCATCATTACAATTAGAGAAAGATAAAAATAGCACATGATAACATCACTCCATGTATTTCCACCTTAGACATACCATAAGTTGGGATAGCATTTGTCCCCACCCTTAACTTACTTGCTAGAAGTGTCCAAATGTCCATTAATGATATGAGTTGACATTCATCAATGTCTAAAAGCTCTCAAAATAACATTCAAACGTTGAAAATTATGGCATCCTCAACCCCAAAAGTAAAAACAAACTTGCTAAAGCTATATAAATGTTTCTTGATGATACTAATTGATACTCATCAATGTTTGTATTTTTCCAAATAACAAACATTGAAGGTCTGAACATTATTCTTTTCCCCCAAAATAGACTTGTTAGAAATGTGTAAATGCCTATTAGTGATATTAGGTCATACTCATTGATGTCCATAAGCTCCCAAATAACATTTGAAGGTCTAAAAATTATTTCCCCCTCTAGAAATTTTTTGTTAGAGTTGTGAACATGTCTTTTGATTGTATTAAGCCATAGTCATCAATGTCCATAAGCTTCCAAGTGACATTTGAAGATCTAAAGATTACCTCCTTACCTAAAAACAAACTAAAGGCATGTAAATATCCTTTGGTGATATTGACCTTCATATTCATCAATGTCCATAAGCTCCCAAACAACATTTGAAGATCTGAAAATTAGCTCCTTTCTGCAACATAGACTTATTAGAGGTGTGTAAATATTTTTTGGTGATGCTAATTCACATTCATCAATATCCACAAGCTCATGAAAACAACATTTGAATGTCTAAAAGTTACTTCCCCCCCCAAAAAAAACTTGTTAGAGGTGTGTAAATGCCTTTTGGTGATATTAGTTCATATTCATCATCGTCCATAGTTCCCAAACAACATTTTAAGGTCTAAAAATTACCTCCCCTCCAAAATAAACTTGCTAAAGGTGTCAAAAATGTCTTTTAACAACATTACTTGATAACGAATAAGCTCCCAAATAACATTTGAAAGTTTGAAATAGTGATGTTGTTTTATAGTTCTTGTAAGATACCTCCCACTCTTGAGGAATAGGTGTAAGAGTTGTCCCCATAATTGCACCTTGTGATGTATGTGGTAAGTAGGGCCTGAAAATAGGTACATTACTAGAATGAGGCATCGACCCAAGGTGGAGCCAAGCACGAATTTTGAATCCTAGTTACACCCTCATTTGAGGGCATTAACATGCATAAAGAACTGGCAAAGAATGTTATGAATTGTAAGAACCTTGCTAAATACTTAAGATGTTTGTTTCACACCAAGAATAATGTTACTCTTAAGGTCCCTTCCAACTATACTAAGAATGTTTTGCTAGTTCTTTACATATGTTTAGGTTATGATAACCTTTGCCTTGTGTTTTAGGACCATAGGTAAAGCCCACGGGCAAGGACATTCCCAAAATGTAGGGCTAGACTCAACTATGGCCTCATCTTTGGCCCCTTATTATGAGAGTGACCCTACCCTAGGGCTTTATCCCACATGGCAACAACTATGGGGCTAGATTTAAGCTATTACCTCATCTTTTGCCCCATATTAGGAAAACGCCCCTTATCATAGGGCTTTATCAACAACCATGGTTCCTGTAACTGTTGGGTCCAATATTGAGGAGATCAAGATGGACAAGATTAGGGTTTTGAACTTGGAGCTATGATTTGTGCCAAATGAAGAATTATTTGAATGCGGTGAGATCCAAATCCATAGCTTGAATGGTATATAAAGCTTCTAGCCCAATTTATAGTTCCAAGGGGAGTACAAATATTATGTATGGTTGACCAAGAGTTAATACTATGGACTTAGAAGAGACCTTCATGCAATTACCAAGTCATCTCGAAGTGTGGAAGATTTGACCAAGTTTGAAGAGACATTCTTGCAATCAAACAAAACTCAAAAGAGTTTTGTGGTGATTATGATAACAAATTTCCAAAATAAACTTGTTAATAGTGTTAAAATTGTCCTTTAGAGATATTAATTGATAGTGCATAAATTTCTAAACAACATTTTAAGGTCTACAAATTACATCTCCCCATCAAAATAGGCTTGCTAAAAGTGTGGACCAATGTCCTTTGGTGATATTATATGATATTAAGGTACATAGTCTCGTAAACAACATTTAATTGAAGTTTGAAAATACACATGAACACAAAGTGGATGATATTGATGGTTCTAGATATGTGATGGTTTACTCTACAAGGAATTTTGTCCATATCAACCCACAAATTTGCAACTTGTGTCCAAATCAACCATTTTTTATTATTATTGATGTGACTATCCTCTGTGGCACCATGGTAAAAACAACTTGTAATCATAAAAACAACTAAAAAGTGGTTTATAGTTGCAAATGCAACTATGACTTGTGACTAATGTTAGTTTGGATGAAAGTGATGATGAAAAATGGACATATATCATCTATTTTTAATGGCATTTCAACATAGATGAAAATGTAGTTGTTTTTGTGACTTGGGATGTGGTTCATAGGCCACTAGACACTATGTGGCATCTTATTCAACTTCAATTGCAACTATAAATCTTAGTTACAAATGTACATGAAATTAAATGTAACAAAAATGAGTTGGCCAATGAAATTGTTGGATTTTGTGGTTTAATTTTTTTGCTTAGCTTTCTTGAATGAAGTAAACATCAAATGTGTAGTAGGGTTTGGGAGGTTTGTGAAACTTTAGAGGACCCATGGCAATGGTAAATATGGACAATTATTTGGAATTTCCAATATTAAATTTTTATCATGTTGATATATCATAGTGTTTTTTAATTAATTAATTAATTAGGTAGGTTAGGTATTAGGTATTGGGTACTAGTATATAAATAAGCTAATTATTAGTAGGTGTTTTATTGTGTTGAATGAAATAGTGTTATGTTTAATTAATTAATTAGGCAAGTTATGCAATTAGTCTATTTATAAATTAAGCTAGATAATAAGTAGTAATTAAGTAGGATATTTAATAGGAAGTATGTACATGGGTTAAGTAATAAATAGTAGGGGTAATTAATATGTGATAATTTTTTTGTATAAATTAATTACTTAAATAGATAGATTATGTAATTAATCTAGTTATTAAGTTAGGTAGTAAGGTTAATTTATGATCCAGTTATAAACCTTATATGTGATTAAGTTATATATAATATATCTAAATTCATTTTTGCTCATACAATTATAATATAATATATTTTAAAAATTAATATAACTTTAAAAATCAAATAGAGGTTTGAGATGTGAAAAATGTATAATATATTTTTAATTTTTTAAAACTCATAAGTTTACTTTAAATATTAATATATTATAAATTTAAAAGTAAAAAATATATAGTTCGATAGAATCAATTAATTATATGGCATTAATTAATATTTAAAAATTAAAATCGAAATTTAGATTAATCTTTTACATCAGAAATAATAAAATTAACATAAGGTATTTTATTATAATTTATTCATATCCATTTATAAATATTATATGTGAATAAAATATATATCACACATCTAAATTAAATTTTATTATTAGAATTATGATATGTAAAAAACAATTTGTATAATGTAAATTTTAGAATCAAATGAAAGATTAAGATACAAAATATACAATTGTTATTATATTATCCACAAAGTTTTTTTCCATTCATAAATCATGTGGTTGAATTTATTTTTTCCAAGGAATGGTATTTAATAACAAAATTAAAGTATTATTCTTTTCAATTTAGTTTACATTTTTGAAAGAAAAATACATCGTTGTGTACATTAATGAAAAAAATTTAAAATTAAACTTTAAATCTTCTCATTTGGACAAATTATCAATAAGATATCAAATATCAAAAATGATGTTTTGTGTAATGTTTTGAATCAAGTAAGTTAAATAGAATGCACATTGTTATATTGTCACAAAAAATGAGGTGGTTTGATGTAAAGGAGTTGATATCCCTACTTGGGGTCCAAGGATCAATTCTCACAAGAGACATGTGATGTGGTCAATGGTGATAAGTTGATCAAATATTCCTTGTTTACATAGCCTACTAAATAAACTAGGTTGCCTATTTAATAACCTAAAATAAGCTTTTAGTCTAGCTTAGGTAAGGACATGTGTCAACAACTTATAAGTTGAAATTAATAAAATTATTAATAATATGATATATATACAAAAATAATAGTTTTATTTTAATATTTAAATAATAAATATTTAAAAATATTTATATAATTAATGCGACTACATTATTTAGTCATAAAAGTAATTGCAAAATGACAATGCCACGTAAGCTAATTTGGATGGATGAAATGTTCATGTAAGTCGCATTTTCATGCGACTACCATTGTGTGGTGCCATGTATTGTTCCACCTATTGTCTTTTGTGACAAAAATTTTATGCAATTTATCTAAGGCAACTAAAACAAATTGTGGTCACATGTGGCATTTACGACAAAAAATTAGATCGGAGCTGTTGCAAGGGAACTTCACTTGCCAAAAGTGAAGGGTGTTTAAAGTCGTATTATTCTCAAATATGGTCAAAATAGCTTTCGGTTTTGAAGCATAAATTTTGATTTCAAAATAAAAACTTATAAGATTTTGCATCATTATTGCCTTTGATATTAGCTTTCCAACAACCCTATGCATGCTAAATTTGAAGATTGTATGAAGATATTATGAGGAATGGAATGAAGGGGGGTCAACTATTAAGTGTGAGCATTGATTAAACATCAACACAATGTTTTTTTTACATTTTATCATGGTAAGTTTTGATTCTTTCAAAATGTCTTGGTATCCTCTAAGTGGACATAATGCATTAGATTCTTTAATGAGTTTCATTACATTTCATCGAATCATTTTAACTTGTTAACATACAACTACATAATAGTTCCACCCTTGAATGCGTTTTGTGAGTTGCATATCTTCATGTGAAAGGGTGTGCAAAAATTTGTCACATAAGGCATGCCCAATTTAATACTATGAATGATGCTTTCTGGCCAAATTATAAGAAAGTTCAAAGATTTAATACTCTATTAGAAGTAGTGAAAAAATTAATGATTAATTGGTGGGTTCAAGAAACCTCCATATCACCCAATCACAAGGATGTTGTATGGAGGGTTGGGATCAAGAATTTTGAAATCCACCTTAAGCATTATCTTCAAACATCACAGGTTAAAACCTACAACTTTAAATAATTGTTTAATTCTTTTGTTTATATGAACATATTTTTTACATCTATGCATCATTTCTTGTGTGTAAATTTTGTTGAATCCTATATACACTAAGAGGTTTGCCCATTAAGATTTGGGTTATAAGTCAAGTCAACATCTGGAATACAATGTTTAGATTTCCATGTTGGAGGCAGAATTATTTCCCCTCATCATAATAATCATGACATTTGCTATCTTCTCAATTTCAAGTGGCATCTTTTCACTTTTAGGTACTTTATTCTTGAGTCCATGGTGCTCACATAATGTTTATGGTTGTATAAGTTTATGTTCAATTGTTGAAACTTATTTGATCAATACTCATAGCCCAAGGAAGTAGGTTTAATTTACATGCATCATCTTTTTTGATTTTAATGGCATGGGCTATGAATGTATGATTGTTTATTTCTAGCTGTAGAATTTACAGCGCATTATAAGGACTGTATGAATCTTATTATTGCATTTGAATCTTCAATGCTTTTGGTTTTGTTTCTATAGAATACTGAATCTGTTTTGACTACTTGGCATGGTGGAATTTTTATTGACTATTTGGTGGGAGTTCTACAAGGACTAAATTTGCCTTGATTGCTTGGTGAAGTTTTTATTAAAAACTCAACCAATTTGAGTGTTTAGTTTTATCTCCACAAAGAGTCAAGTAAACATTTGAATGTTTGGTTTTGTTTATGCAAGGAGCTAAGTACTTTGAGTGCTTGGTTTTGTTTGTGCAAGGAATCAAATAATTTCTATGCTTAATTTTGTTTGTTCAAGGAGTCAAGCAATTTGACTAATTCCAATTTATTTTTGTACAAGGAGTCAAGTAGTTTCAATGCTTGCCACATATTGTATAAAAATCTAAACATGTACACCAATTCACTTATATGGATGCAAAATGAATTGTCAAATTTTTTACAAGGAAAAAATCCATGTAACCCATTTATCATATATTTTATATCACCATTTTATGCTACCCAATTTTTTTCTTGAATGCCAGAATCCTAGCTCAAAATAATGCAAGGTGTCAACTATACCTTTGAAAAATTCACACGGGTTGTCAGCAATTTCTCATCCACCCAACATGTGTAACCAACTTGCAAACACCGAGAAATTGAAAAAAAAAAGAAAACCTTGGTTTAGGAGTCTTACCCATCAATGATTTCAACCTTGTATTCAGTAAAAGAAAACAACTAACAAGATTTGGTTTAAATAGATACTCTAGAATATTGTTGTTCAATAGGGGAGGCAGCTTGCACCTAAGGTTCCTCAAAATCAAGAGATCTTAAGGTGCCTCTTCTCCTTCTCAAACACAATTGGATCCATTAAAATTGTACCAGATCTTTATGCTGTATAAGGACGTTGAATGGGGTAGTTCTGGGAATTCAGGACCCATGCTCAGCTGCCACCTGCCACGCTGGACCCTCATTTCCAGAATGACCCCAATTCACGGCCCTTTTCCTACACAGAAAGACCACCACGGGTGACACTCCAGTAGTGGCATACTATAAGATTGACATCAAGTTTGTGTCAAACTTTTAGTTTCATTCAAGGAAAAGTCCGAGAACAAAGACACCCCAAAAGAAGAAGATACAAGCATGGGAAAAACTATTTCTAGGTCAAACTTCCTCAGCACTCACCAAATTAAGCATGTGCATTCACACCTGATGTTAAGTCAGAGTTAAGTGAAAATCTAGGTGGCACTGAATGTCAAATGGGCATAATAGCTTAATGTTAAGTGAATGTTACCTTAACATAAAATTTTCATGGTAAGTAGAACGAGAGTACCTAACAACAAGTGTGAATGCACCTTAAGCGTTTGTTGAACTAGCACATTTGTGCCCTCATCAGTAGAACTAAAAAGTCCAAATTTTTTCTTAGTTGCTTCCAAAGATTATAATTATCCTACCCTAAACAAAATGAGAGTCTCCCAGTCCAAACTTAACATTTCCCAGGCCAGAGGATGAAGTCAGCCTTCAACTCCTTTCTTTTTGGGGTGTGAAAATTTGGCAACCAACTTGACTGGACTTTTGAAAAATGTAAAGCAAAACTTTTAGGGTTTTTGATAATCAATTTTAGACTTTTGTTTAGCTTGTACCTCAGGTTTCCACAGGTCGCCAAAAATAGAGGGATTTGTAAATGTTTTTAGTTTCATATTCAGTTTGTTAGCCAAATTTGGCAGACCATCTTCTGCAACTTGTGCCATATGAGAAAATTGAAAAAAAAAAAAAATCACTGGAGCGGGTAGTCCAGGCTAAATATAGCCATATAGAAGACTCACTACAGAAGGTTAAGATCGAATTGTAGGTGCTAGTAGGTGCTACAATTCGATCTCAACCCTAAACCCTAAACCAAGAATCAGCTAGGGACCAAGGTACAGTCCAACTCAGGGATTCAATTTGCTTCAAATCAGTGCAAATTAGTTCCTAGGAAATTGGACTCCGGACCCTCGTCTAAAGTGGGCCTTCATTACCTTTACCATTCTAGCAATAATTAAATTATTTTCAGTAAATGTCAATTTGATTTTCAAAATTAGCTGTCCACAATCCCCAGAAGTTCTTGAAATTCTGTTACTAAGTAGTGTACCTATATGGTCATTTTGTTTATTCCAAGTTGGTGAGCTCTTCAAAAGTGGCTTGAATTCTGGAAATTCTTACTTTATTGATGAGAAATTTTGAGGAACTGGTATACCCATGGGTCATTTTTTGGAATCTATTGTATTGTCCTCTTTTCCAAAGACAATTTTTATGGTACAATCATCTTGGACATTTTCAAAAACAATTACCTCATTTTCAAGCTTAACGACCTCATTTCTTTACCTCCCTTCTAATAACTTTCTCCAGCCTCATAACTATTTCACTCTTTTTCCCACCTCACCAACATGATATGAAAAAATAAAATAACTTGGCTCTTTTCATGCTCATGATATTTATAATAATTCACATTAAATTTGACATTGACATAAATAATGATGAATTATGAAAACCATACAAAAACATAAGAATTTTTTTTAAAAATTGATCATCACTGATAGTGCACAGCAACACAGAGCCCAACTTGTTACTGCAAGAGTGAAAGAATGGAAAATAAATAAATATTCAGCAAAGAAGATGTTGAAATTGTAAAGGCCCTACGAGGAAATGGTAAACCTGGCATAGGGGTCAGGTAATCTAAAGTAGAATGTTTTTCAGAATCCTACTTTATTGTGGCGACCTCAGTGAACTTGGCGTTCTAAATGTGGCGATTTCCCACTGATTTTCCTCAAAATATGGCCGATTTTGCAACTAATTCCAAAAAAAACCCTTTGGACAATTAGCACGTGACTTTTCTTTGTGGCGGCGAATATACCCCCCTCCACACGTCGCCCCCCCCGCCCAACAAAAAAGAAAACCGCTACCAAGTTCCCATGGACCAGCTAGTTTGGAAGAATTGAAAAAATCACTAACAAAAAGAGTGAAGAAGATATTTTCCCGCACCAAAAAAGAGCGAATTGGATGCGTTCAAATCTGGTACATTCCCTTAGTCTAAGTTTTATGGCGAGGTCAGCGGAGTCAAGCGTCAATGAACACTGTAGCCACGCTAATTGAACTGGCGACCCGAGCCGCCTGGGAAGGAACAGTAAAACTCCACAACAAATTGACCAAAACGACCTGTGGCTGGTGTGTTTTTAGCACCCGCGTTCCTCTCCAAGTCTTGAGCCGTTCCCGGTCTTACTCCTATCTCGTGAAGACCAAAGGCGACAACTAGCAGCTAGCTCTATAGTCTTCCTCTCCACTGCCATGCAATCAGCTGACGATCACCAAGATTTCCAAACAGGGATCTGGCACAACTTTTTTTTCGAAGCCAACAGCACACACGCAGCTAGAAATTATATATGATCTCAGCTTCAGTTGCATTCTAGACCAGAGCATTGCTGAGCTGAATTAGTATTATAAGAACTGCAGTTGAACAGCAACTTGCAGACACTTCTTATAATCACTTTGCAATACGCAGCTCACGTTATCACTGTCTGAGTTACGTGAATAATAGTCGTAAAAATCACAAGTCAGACAGCTCTTAATTTGCGATTAGCTGCAGGAGCTCAGGGGTGCATTGGACTTGTAAGTAGATCACAGCTGCTTTCCTCCACGATCTGATATTCAGTTAGGAGATGATTCACATCTGAAGCGTTTGACTTGCAAGTACTAGATCACAGCTGCTTTCATCTACGGTCTGATATTCAGTTAGGAGATCATTCAGATCTGAAGCTATGGCCCCAGTAGCAACTGAAGCTGCAGTGCAGGTGATAAACAATGGGAACGAGTTCAATCTTGCAGTGCATGAGTCCTCCTTGAGTGCTAATGGGCATTCGATCAAAGAGTCTAAGTTCTGCATCACAGGAACTACGCAGCCGTCGTCGACGCTCCAGTACAAAAACTACAGTTTGAAGGACCCTTTCAACTGGGGTAAAGCGGCTGCGGTTATGAAGAGAAGCCATCTGGACGAAGTGAAGGAGATGGTGAAGACGTTCTACGAGTCAAAGGAAGTGGCTATTGAGGGCGTGAATCTGACCATCGCTCAAGTGGCGGCTGTAGCCAGGCGACCGGAAGTGAGAGTGGTGCTCGATGCAGAGAATGCCAAGAGCCGTGTCGATGAAAGTTCCAACTGGGTTCTTACCAAGATCATGAATGGCGGCGACATATACGGTGTCACTACTGGTTTTGGGGCTACCTCCCACCGCCGAACTCAAAAAGGACTGGAGCTTCAGAAAGAGCTTATCAGGTTCTTGAACGCGGGTGTCTTTGGGAAGAGCGGGAATGGAAACACTCTACCCAGTTGTACAGCGCGAGCAGCCATGCTGGTGCGTACCAATACCTTGATGCAAGGGTTCTCTGGAATTCGGTGGGAGATTCTCGAAGCCATGGAAAAGCTTCTCAATGCCCATGTCACCCCGAAGTTGCCGCTGAGAGGAACAATCAGCGCCTCCGGAGACCTCGTGCCCTTGTCGTACATTGCAGGTCTACTTACAGGTAGGCCCAATTCCAGAGCAATCACGGAAGACGGGAAGGAGGTTACAGCTATCGAAGCTCTGAGGATCGCCGGCGTGGAGAAACCATTCGAGCTTCAGCCTAAGGAAGGATTGGCCCTCGTCAACGGGACTGCAGTTGGATCTGCATTGGCTTCCACCGTTTGCTTCGATGCCAATACTCTAGTCCTTCTCGCAGAAGTTCTGTGTGGCCTCTTTTGCGAGGTGATGCAAGGGAAGCCGGAGTTCGCCGATCCGTTGACACATAAACTTAAGCATCACCCGGGTCAGATGGAGGCGGCAGCAGTCATGGAATGGGTGCTTGATGGAAGTTCTTACATGAGTGCCGCAGCCAAATTGCACGAGACTGATCCATTGAAGAAACCAAAGCAGGACCGGTACGCTTTGCGGACGTCTCCACAGTGGCTAGGACCCCAGATTGAGTGCATTCGCAACGCAACGCATGCTATCGAGAGGGAGATTAACTCCGTGAACGACAACCCAATCATCGATGCAGTCGGTGACAGAGCTCTTCATGGTGGCAACTTTCAGGGAACTCCCATAGGAGTATCGATGGACAATATGCGCTTGGCCATCGCCGCCATCGGAAAGCTGATGTTCGCTCAATTCTCTGAGCTTGTTAACGACTACTACAACAATGGGTTGCCGTCAAACTTGAGTGGAGGACCCGACCCAAGTCTCGACTACGGCATGAAGGGAGCAGAGATAGCCATGGCTTCTTATTTGTCGGAGCTGAACTATTTGGCCAATCCAGTAACCACCCATGTGCAAAGCGCGGAACAACACAACCAGGATGTAAACTCCTTGGGTCTAGTGTCTGCAAGGAAGACGGAGGAAGCCAACGAGATTCTGAAGCTGATGAGCGCCACTTTCTTGGTGGGTCTGTGCCAAGCGGTGGACCTTCGTCATGTGGAGGAGACGATGCAGATTGCAGTGAAGCAAATCGTTGCTCAAGTTGCAAAAAAGACACTTTTTGCAAGCGAAAATGGTGTGCTTTTGCCTTCTCGTTTCTGTGAGAAGGATCTCCTGAAGGTGGTGGAACGTGAGCCTGTTTTCAGCTACATTGACGATGCCTCAAGCCAAACTTACCCGCTGATGCAAAAGCTGAGAGAGGTGCTGGTAAGCCATGCACTGAAGCACAGCCAGGCAGCAGCAGACAACAACATTAAGGTAGCGGAAAGAAGGAAATCCCCCAACCCTATCCTTGAAAAAATACCAAGCTTCGAAGAGGAGTTGAAGGCTGGACTCAACACGGCAGTGCCTCTCATCCGCGAAGCCTATGACAACAAGGGACTTTCCTCTGTCCCTAACAGGATCACTGGCTGTAGGACCTATCCCCTTTACAAATTTGTGAGGTCAGAGCTTGGGACCCAATTACTGTCAGGCTTGAGGACAGTGTCTCCAGGCCAGGAGATTGAGAAGGTCTATGACGCAATCTGTGCAGGTAAACTTGTTGCGCCTTTGCTGAACTGTATTGAAGGTTGGACTGGAACTCCTGGACCCTTCACTAATACTCAAGAACTCCACTGCTAATTATCACTTTAAATCACTACTCCTCTAGAGATATTAAACCTCCTATATTCTTACTTTGATCAGACCTAATTTGTGGATCAGACCTTAGTCCACTATTTACCACATAATAGTTGCATAGTGGGCCATATGGAAGTTACTGACCCAATTAGGGTCTGCAAAAGAAAAACAACATTCATATCTCATCATGAATGAAGCTGGTCAGGGGTGTAATAATAGTCATGTTACTTGAGGCTTGATCATGATGATGATGACATGATATTAAGCAATTTATATGCAGGGATGATGGTACGTAGTAGTAGAATTGATTGTTCCCAGTTCCCACACAGGAGATGATCAGTAGTATTCTGTGCTAGATTCCATCATGCATCATGGCACACGGTCCAGATTAAACTGTAATTAGGTGTATGAGTTATAGTGCCATGTGCCATGCACCCTGATTGGAAAGCTGTGTACTTGTATATTGATCATAATATGACATCATCAAGCATCACACAGAGATTTCTGATTATGCCATCTATGTAAAAAGGACTTGGCAGATCAGCCATGATCCCTCTTACCGGGATTTCTTTTAAGGATTTTGTGATGTAGCCAAAGTGATGATCATCCAGAAAATAATTTAGCCAAATTTCGTTACATAGTAGATATGAAGGTAGAATAAAAACAGAATGTTTTTATATTCTTGGCTACCTTACCTTGCAGAAGTTGTATCATAAGACTCTGGCAATTTGGAATTTTAAAAATCGAAATCTGGCAAATTTTGGTCAATGTTGTCATAAAAATCCTTTGTATAGATCAAAATCTTATTTTTCAGGTCAAAATTTGGCAAAAAAATTCCAGTAAAAGAAACACTGCCTCTTATCCTGAACTCTGGGTATGAACCAGTGTTTTCTTTTCATTTTTCTAATATTGATATTTTGGTGAAATTTAACCCAAAAAAAAAGGTAAATCTCTTTGTCGAAAAATGGCGAAATCTCACCAGGAAAAAAATCACACTTGTGAACTATATATGAAGTAATTCTAATCAGTGTTTTTATTTCCCCAACAAATTGTCATTTTTTTGACAAATTGTTTTGGGAATTTTTGGATTTTTGTTTTCTAGTGCAAATTCGTCAAAAATTTTATATCACTAAAAAAAGTTAATATATATTTTAAAATCTGTGCTTCTAATGAGTCTGTGTAACTTTATTGGTGGATAATAACTTGTTACGAAATGAACATAGCCCTATGTGCACCTACGTGCAATTTCACCAACTTTCACAAATAAAAGTTCAACAATTCTTCATCACAATATATGCAACTTTATTAGTGAGCACTGAGCATAAAATTATATAGATTCAATTTACAATATTCAGTATTGTCATCAAAATCATTGTATTGCAAGCATGGTTCTTTTTTTTTCAATTTTGTCTTGTAGGTCCAGGACTGGCCAGTGCCTTTTTTTGTATGAATATTTGCCAAAAGGCTAACAAAAAAGGGGGCTGCAAACTGCAAATAGGGAATTGTTTTTGGAAAAAAGTGGGTTTATTAGCCAAATCTGTCACAGCCATTGCCCCATTCTAAATTTTCTGGTGTCACCTCAACCATAGATGACTGGCGAATCAGAATGGAGGTGCCAGATCCTTCTCTTTAAATAAAAGAAGTTTACATTGAAATTTGAGGTACTTAGTACTAATAATGTTATTCATTTAAGGGGTGAGATTAACTAATGGATCTAGTTAAATGAGAACATTTGATCTATATTCAAAAACATCTTAAAAAGTGAGAGGTAGTTGTTCTCCATCCTAAGTATCAATTACCTAGCGAGTAATCTTAACACATATTTTGAACTTTTTTTTTTTTTGGGTGCATATTGAACATACCTTTAAATGTTTTCTTAAGAGCCACCTTGAGCCTATTTTGAAAGACCCAGATTTGCCAAAAACAGAATCAACAATTGATCAAGAAGCCACCTTAGGCATATTAGACGGTAGTCATGTTGTCACTTGCACTCATTTTATAATCTATAAAAGAAAACCCTTGGACTGGCTATCATTCACAAGAGCCAAAAACATTTGAGTAGAGGCCACACAGCACAACTTAAAAAGTTTTTGGAATCTTGCCTGGTTCTAGCAACCTACAGGAACTCAATTTTTTTAAAAGCTAACTTCTAACTCTTTTTTTTTTCCTCATGGCCCCAAGTTCCTTTATGTTTTTATAATATTATTTTTCTCAAGCATGTTTGTCAATTGCATGTTCGAATATATGTATCTTAAGTGTACATTGAAACCAAAAAAAAAGGTGTGAGCTATTACATAACCCCACCTAAATATGTATCAAAAGTGTTCTTAAGCAAAAAAAATTCAAGGAAAGTAATCAACATTACTTTCCTGAAACTTTTTAGTTAGGAAATGATTAGGAACATCAAAATTCAATTTTCTTAATTCATTAAAATTTTGAAGTCTATATAACCTCATTAATGTATTTATTCAAAAAATTAGTGAAACCTCTTCTTTAAATGTTTCTTTTTCTTTTTTAAGTTCAATGGGTCAAATAAAATGAAAGTGTGAAGTTCCTTGGGATATCACCCAATCATACTTTCACCCTTATGAATTCTTAATTCATGAGCGTTTATGTTGTTTTTCATTTGTTTGTTAAATCTTGCATTCTTTATTTATTATCAATGGAAGTTTATTTTGATTATTGATTTTTTTTTGGAAAGTAAATTTGTTCAACCTTGTCTTAGGATGATAATTATATTTTAATTCATGTGTCTTTTTTTCATTTTTATGTTTCATTGATAATTTAGATATGGTTTATTGTTTCTATTGTTTAACTTACTAAACAATTTCTTATCAAGTTCATATATTTTTTTGAACAATCTCACAAGGTCTATGAAACAATGGTATTGGGTCACAAGGAATCATCAAAACATCAACATGACGTGCAAAATTAAAAGCAACACAATACAATGGGTTAAAAATAATTAGTTTATATTTGAAGTGTTAAACATATTATATTGCAAGATCATAAGAATTGTTGTCAAGTTACAAGACCTTGTAAAACTTTATTTATGAAACACACCTCACATTCGAAAAATGTACAAAGGTATTAAAAACAAGGGATAATTTAAAGGATGTCAAGTTAACATAAACTAAATGTCAAAAACTCTCCATCTCAACAACCAACTGCTTGTAATAGGTCAATCGTGGTGATGGGGGGTGTGTCCTAAAAGGGTGGAAGTTAGGAAGTAGCTAAGCCTACCGCCATTACCCGACTTAAGATGGAGGATGCTCGCATCCTTTACAACGTAATTGAAATTCTTTGACAAAGAAAAGTAACCAAGATAGAAAAGGGAGGGCCCTTTGGCCCTTTTAGGCTCTGAATAGCATTGACACAATCCTTGAGTTGTACAAGATTGGGGAAATAGATCCACATGCGTTGGATCAACTATAACAACATCAACTAAGGTGCAAATTCCATCTTTGGTGAGCACAATGTCAACTCGTCGATGGGAGGAATTAACTGTGGTTGAGGGAAGTGCATGTAATTGTTTTTGTCCCATGTGGAAACCAATATTTCACACAATGGCAACAAAAGTGTCACGAACTACATCATGGGTCCCATGTGCTCATTGCCATGGGCATAACATAAAAGGTGCATACCCATATGGCCAATGGGATGTGTGCACACACATTGGGGGAAGCTTGCAATTGAAGGATATGGTAATCCAAACCGCATTTGAAATGTTATGGAGAAAAGTGGGGAAGATAATCAAAAGGTTGGGAAGATTGGTAGAGCTATAAGGCAAACACCCACCCCAAGGTTAGAACATGATAAAATTTGGGCACAGTGGGCCTCATGTATCCCATCGAAGAACATGTTAAAAAAGGTATGATGGTGCAAATGCTTCGAAATGGAATCTTGAAAATAAACCATTTGTTGTCTAATGAATTATTCAAAAGGATGGAAACATGGTGGTAGTTTAATTTTCAATTCAAATTTAAAAGGGGTATTGTAAAAAACATCAAAAATCTAAACAGTTAACGCCGTAAAAACTACAAAGTGATCTATAAGATCGCAACCAAATCCAAGAGGTGGACATCACATAGAAGCTTGATTAATCTACTCTTCAAATCAAAACGAGATTGTTGTTGAGAGACCCATTTGTTGTTTGTAGTGCAAACAAATATTCAACATCTTGTCAAACCTATAGTTTCGCTTCATTGTGAGGTCCTTTGTAAATCTTATTTGTGAATCACATGAATTAGGATGTCCCAAAGAGATGTTTTATTGTTGTTCTAGCAAGTTAAACTCGTTGATGACTTGACATGAGAACACTAGATGCATCTAGGGACATGGATATCATTGCACTCCCTTCTTTCTCCCCACAATTGATTATAGTTTGTTTATTTGCCATTTCAACCAAGTGCAATCTGTATGCATCAATTATGTCACCATAGTGTTTTCAACATTCTAGTCTACATGCACTATTAAACTTTCTTGCCATTTCAAGTCCACTAAAAATTATCGTGCAGCTTTTTTAACCCATCAGAAACATAAATTGTTCACAATTATTGTGAGAGTCTAGCTTGATCACTATGGAACTATTAAGTGGTATATAGCTCTGTTGTCATATTGCATTAATAGTTCTTCTTCTTGACACCTACTCAATTATTCACAAGTTAGATTTTACCCACAAAGTTCCTTCATGATCAATCACCTTTCACTTTTCATTTATCATAAAAGCATGGAACACAACTGACATGTACTCTATCGCTTTAAATAAACATTGAAATGTTGTTTACAAGTTTTCATGGATGTATAATTATTTTTGTTGTATGCTAATAAAGGATAATGTAAATTAGTCTTCAAAAGGAGATTTAAGTAAAGGAGCACCATCCTAAACCATCCTAAGTGTTTTGTTCTTATGTTATATGTGCCAGTATTATAAATAAATATTTTTGTACATTCCTACTAATACTAGAAGTCGTATTAGTCGTATATATGCTAACACTGAAGTAGCACATAATAGTTTGAGCTCATTAGGACTTCAAAAAAATGCTACATTGAAAAATATACTTGCCACATGTATCTTTCACACAGAATGGGTGTGTTACTGCCCCTTGGATGTACTCGAACCTAGATCCATTACCAAGTTTTCCTTGGTAATGTCAACTTCCATTTCAACTCCACTTTTGCTCTTTAATACCACTATATTAAATTTAGCTGAGGATTCAACTCCCTTTAATATAACATTATCAGTTCTAGCATCTAGCAGTTCAAATTAGATAAGGGAACCATATGAGTTTTTTCAATTTTATTTTAACCCAAAAATGAAATGGCAATTTTTCCAATTTAAATAATCATAGACAAAGATGTAACAAATTAACAAAATGGCTTGTTTGCAACCTACAAACATTCACTGTTTTTCAAGGTGGTGGGGATATAGAAAACCCATACTTTCATTGGTCTTTCAAATGATTGCATCTTTTTTTTGTTCAATTTATTGTAAAGCTTGTACTCTTGTTCAATAATAGTTAAATAGAGTGATGAACTTCAAAATGACCAACAATTTTATAATGAGGACGATCGAATGCTCAAGAATGTAACAACATGACAATACATACAAGGGTGGTCCAACAACACTTGGGTTGTTTTGATTATGAACTTGAAAAATCAACATTGTTTCTTCAAAGAAAAAAAAAAGTTATTTATGATGCATCATAAATTTGCATTCATGTGATATTGTCAATGATATCATGTTCAATTTTAGTGTAGACTCATGAGTCACACCTATAAAATTTTAGCAAAATACACATCTATTCTTTTGTCGAAAACTTGATACTAAAAGAGTTGTTCACTCCACTTCTAACATGATTTGTTATCATCTAAAGCATTTATGTTTCAAGATAGGATGCCACAAATATGGCCTTGTTATGTTATTAGAACATGAGAATTTAATTTTGTTCTTTGCACCTTAAAGACATGGAAGAGAAATATCATGAAAATGACATTTGTAGATTGGGACTTTGTTTCAAATCACAAAAAATAGTGGAATATTTATATAACTTTCAAGAATAAGAACCATGTTAACATATTGTATTTTGAAAACATGACTCCAAGTGAACTGATCAACTGCCACAACTTCCATTCTTACATGTATGATTCCACACATTGTATTGTTTACTAATTAATCTGTAAAAGAAAAAAAGATTTCTAAAGTACCACACTTCTTTGATCATCATTTTCAAAATCAATTCATGTACCAAAAACTTAGTTTACAATAGATTGAAATAATTGAATGGAATCAAGCATGTTTGGAGGAGTTAAATGATGGGAGCACCTACTAATGGCCTTGTCCCCTACTTGGCTATTAACTAAACAAATGGTTAATTTGAGGCTAACTGCCTTTAAAGGGTGTGGGACAACCATAACCTTTCACCTCAAATTCCCCATAATTTAATAAGGACATGTTAGAAGGGGTTCATCTCAAAAATATGTGTTATTTATGAGATGTCAGCTCTATGAACTCACTCCCTATCTAACACCCCTCCTTAATTCAAGTTAGGTATTTTCAATCTTTATTTACATTCAAGAAGTTGTGTATGTGCAAAAATCTTTAACAAGTGTCATACACCCAAGGTGAACATATTGCTACTACAAATATGTCTATGAAACCCATTTTTATTTCATCAAATGCCTCAAAGATGTTTTTCATTCCCTCATAGGTCCATTTACCCTTTAGAAAAATGCAAGAACAAAATGGCAACTCCAAATAAGTAACTAATATGTTTGTAGACTTTCACAACTAAAGGCATAATTAGTTCTGATCTTTGAAATTGCACTAGTTAATGATTCTCACAAAGGTTCATTACAATTGACCTTCAATGTGAAAATTGTCACACCCCTTAAATTCCATCTAATTGTGTTCATCTTCAATGGAAAATTGAACAGAACAAATGTAGGCAACATCTTTTTCCAAAAGAGATTTTCGCATCAAGGTTTTGAGAAGAGAAGTTCAAAATATGCAAAAAAAAAAAGATAATCAAGCAACAATGCATCACCCAGATCTCCTAAAAATGTTTCCATTTCCAAATAAAGATCGAAAAGGTAATTGATTTGAACAGGACAAGAAATACTTACCTGTCGCAACCTTAACCTTGGGCTCACGACCAAAACAAAGGCTAGCAAAGGTGCGGGCCACGAGTGAAGCCTGGGAATCACATTTCATGCTCCCAGGAGTGTAGGAAAGTGTGAGGGAATGAACCCTCACACTCCCAATGAGCTCCCACTTTGGGAATTAAAGTTCCGATGGACTCCCGAATCTTCAAAGGGCGATCGCAAGAGTAAAAACTCATTAGATTGAAGATTTTTTTACATTGCTAGAAAGCTCTTGGAACATACATGTTTAAAATGGGTTTGCATGACCCATTTGAACACTAAAAACATAAGTTATGGCCAAAAGAAGGGCTAGGAGTCAAGTTGTCAATTTGACTCCCGACCACTAAAAGTTGGGAATCGCCCTGATTTCCTTATGTGCAGGTGGTGTGCGACATACCGTTGAAAAGCTCTCGACAAGGAATAAAACTTTTCTTTAAACCTCATTTCAATCAAAGGTCTGCACACAAAGTTATGAGCCCCCAAAGTTGCAAGAGTCCCAATTTAGGGAATTTCAGGATTCCAATTTGGGAGTCCCGAGACAAAATGACATTTGGGTGCTGGCCCCGTGGCTAAGCATAGAGAATAATATAAGGAGGAAGGTGGTGGCTTCCCCCAAGTCTGGGCCGTGGTGAGTCTTGTGAATCCGTGTTTGCTCGTGGCTTGTCCATGCATCAAAAGTGTCCCAACTACGCACTAACCAACTTGTTGTTTAGTTTGTGCAGGTCCATGTGAGTATTTGAATTGCTTGTCATTCTTCCTAGTCTTCATCCTAGAGCTCCAACACACCCCTTTACCCCAAAAGTCTTGCGAACCAGGGAACGTGCCCCAACTTGGTATCCTTCTGCTGTTTTCACCTTAGACTCACATTTGAGTCTATCAAAGAGCTTGGGAGTGCATCATTACCTCAGTGTTAACACCAATAAGCTTGCAATACATGCATTCATTGTTATTATTGTAAGTTGTAATGAGCTCCTCTTCATGGGTGCCCACTAGTGGTGGTCAAAATTGCATAAAAACCTTTAAGAAGCCTCTCGCATTGATACATCCAGTGAAAGGGTTTACCCCAAAAAATTCATTCATACACAATTCAAACTCAACCAATTTTGTGCCCAAGTTTTTTAGCATCACATTCTATCATGGGCGATATATAGTAAAAGGAATATGAAATTCTCCTTTGGTACCTTATATCAAAATTGACAAAAAGAATAAGCATGAAATTTTTTTTCATTTTTGGGATTTTTTTGGGGTGATAAATGAAAAATGATTCTTTCTAACTTATTTTATTTGATGAACTACTCTCAAAACTACAATTTTTTTAGTTGTAAAAAAGAGCAACAAAAGGAAAAGGTGAGAAACTTTAATGTAAAAGCCTTTGGCTGGTGTCAATGGAAAATGGATTTCATTTGGTAGATCCAATATATTTGCACAATGTCAAAAAAATTGCTCAAGAGATATGGTATTGCCCCCTTACACCATTCCTTAATATGTGGAAAACATTGTGCCACATTCAACTGTAATTAATGATTTAAAATAAAACTATATAGTGATCTAAACCCTAAACTGCATACAAATTTGTGGTGAATAAACCAATAGACCAACCTATATGGAGTTCATTAGGACCACCACATATGGCCCTTATGGGACAAATTAATGTTGCAAAAAATCCACCGAAATGTCAACAACACTTCAAAGATTTTCAATGTCTACCTTTTCATTCCCCTAAAATTGACAATTCAATTGAAATCAAAAGTCATACTTTCACAAGTTTGTTTGACAATTTAGAAAAGCATATAAATTCTTTTGGTATTCATTGCAAAATTTAGGAGCAAGGATTTATATATGATGTTCTTTTACCTTGCAAACACCATTGATTAGTGAACAAGCATCGACGATAAGCTTGACACTAGCAAGCAAAGGGTCAAGTGTAATATCCTCCACTAGCATAGGTTGGCTTAATTATTGACCATGTGGCCCTGTCACAGGTGCTGAAGCATTACTAAAGTAGAAACCATCAACATGAGATTCCTTTACCAAATACCTCAAGCTATCTATAATTTGCATTAGAAATTGTCCCCACCATCATTCTTTAAAACCCATCAACCGTCACACATGGATAGACAATCAAAGATCAAAACTTTAACCTTCAAACTAAGTGTGTTGTGTCTCAATCTATTGTATTTGTAAATGGGCAATCCATTTTCATGTTTCCTAATGTGAATATAAATTTTTGGTCTTCGTTTTTTTCTCCAAAAGAATCCACATTCATTGATGTTTTCTCTCCTTGATGGGTCATTTTATTCTTGTTAACCAACTTGGAGCTTCAGCTCATGCAAAAAAAAACTTAAGAAGTCCTAGCCATGCATGAATGAACATTTCATTAGGAAAGTGGAATATCAAACAAAGTCCAACAACAAATGTACATTGTTGAGAGAAAATTTTACCAATTTTTGGACAATTGGATTGTAGTTGAATGAGTTGGAAATTCCAAAGTCCAATTTCAAGATTCTGCTTCATCAAAGAGCATGTATTCTTGTGAGTCAAAATTCCTCTTTTTGATCTCATGAGCTAGAGTTCATGAGCTTAGTATCATGAATTAGACTTCCTCACATCACCACAAGCCATAGAACTCATAATACTAAGAGAGAATATGGCAATTGACAACTAAAAACTGATGCAATTATTGCATCTATGTGCAAGGAAGAGGAGCTCACACAACCTCATCAATGGTGATATTAGTTTCGGCAATGTTTGTGGCAAGAACAATCTTGAGGACACTAAAACAAAAACCACCAAGCCCATAAGTTATAATTTGAAAGGAGGATTACAAGTGAGGAAGATAAAGATGGCACCAACCTTCTGGGCCTGCCCACTCTCCAACACCAAGGCCTTCCCTTTTCTCTTTTCAACATCTCCATCATTGGCTATAAGGAAGCCATACTTGGCAAATGGCTCGAACTCTAATTGCAAAATTGAACAATTCAATGTCTCAATTAACTCAAAGTTGATGATATTCTCATCAACCACACTCAAAGATTGTTGAGTGGCATTGTTTTACAAGCCATTGGCTATAGTTGCGAAATCACCATGATCATCAAGCCTTAATTCCCAGTTGTCTATTTCCTCCATGAGTGAAGAGATCCCTAGCTAACAAGTCTAGTTGATTGAGAGACATCTTTTGTTGGTGTAGTTTTTTTTTCTAACGATATTGCGTGAATTGCGTCCCACTTTTCAACCTATCAACTCCAATGCATCTTTTAGATAAAACTCACATATAAGAAATGTGAAACCAAGAATTGTCATCATAGGAGGGTTGTTCCCTAGGCCTTGTTTGAAGTAGTTAACAAAAAGACCAACATCCATTGTTGCTGAGATTAGAATCACATGAAGAGTGTTGTTACTCCTAGCAAGTCACATCAAACACAATCAACATAACTCAGCTCACCTTTGTTGAGCAACTTGAAAGCCATTAGATATGTGCAAGCAAACATCACACTAAGGTTTGTTAATTTCAAAATGCGAACACTAGATATGTACAAACTTGGCATTCTTGTGTCCTTTTGTGGGCATGAGTCTCTAAAATAACATAAGAGATTGTTGAGTTTTGTGTAAACAAAAAGGTTCACGCAGTTCAAGATCCATTACATTCACATTGGGGGTTGGGGGTTCGTTGCACTATGTTTGCAAAAACTAATGCAATGTGAGCGACAATTGTCCAATCTAATAGAATGACCACATGTAAACAAAAGAACTTAAATACTACTTCTTAGTCTACAACACCGTTAACCATAAGTATGTTTGTATCTAAAATCATAAAACTTTGCACAATAGTCCACCACACCCATTTGTAAAAAATCTAAATCAATCCCCTACAACCCATAAGCAAATGTTTGTAGCACATGACAACAATCCATAAAAGATTATGCCTAGTAAGAAAGTTGGATCTATAAGAAGACATGTAGTTGCTAACATCCATGGATTGAAATTGAGAAAGTCCAATGATGAAATAAACTCATAGTCTCACCAACAATTTGGCTACGCTCCTTTGATACACAATCAACTAACCTAGTGGTAAACAATCTTTTCGGTTCTATGCAAATTATGTTACACTTGACACCTTTGCCCATTTCAATGTAGTCCTCAAGGACATATTGTGGTACCTATAGAGCCAACAAGGTATGCACCATTGTGAACATATACAAACAGGCAACAAAATCACAAAGAAAATTATTCATGCTAATTATGCCGTAATCACACCCACAATCCTAATTACATAGTATGAACACATAGGACCATGTTGTGAGATAGAATAGACAGATCCTCCTCTTGACATTGTGAAATGAAGTGTACAATTGAGAGAAGCATGCATGTACATGTGTACCCTTTTCATAGACTGTCTGGCCACAAACTATAATGACAAAACAATTGTTAAAAGCTTTAAGCAAATCACCCCTATACTTGTATGCCAATAGCTTTGCCTTGATCCTTCACATCTCAAAATGCCTTCCTGATTTTTTCCATGCCTCCCACTCCTCCTTTAGTCTCCAACTCTCCACACTAGTGTCATGAACTTGCAACAATTTCCTGCTTGTCTTGTGCAGCCTATGACTTGCAGTATCTAAAAGCATTAGCTTCTATTCTCTGTCATTTCTGCCTGGAACATTTGGCTTCTTCACATTATCATCCTTTATAGGGTTTAGCTCAAAGGCTCCACTATGCTGCATTTTCCTTAATGTTGGGGGAACATATGCTATGAATAGAGTATTTGAAGAATTGACAATTGTTATGGGATGTGTAGAAACTAGAGACGTTTCCTTTACATTGGAAGAAAATGAAGATATGGATTGATCTTCCCCTCTAGCCAACATTTCAATATTTGGGTTTGTGGTTCTAATCGTTGTTTCATTTTCATAATCCAAGACATCTTCATTTAGTGAGGTCTTTTGTAGCAAATTGTGCACCAAATCTCTAGTTGTGACAATTAGGTCATACAACATCAGTGCACCCACTAATTACAATGTAAAATTCCCCACATTTTTTTTATTAATTCCAGTAGAAATTCAAGACTATGATTCTTGTTTTTGAAAACAATAATTGGCACTTCATGGGGATAATGGCACCCGACAGGTATCCTCACTTGCACACGATGAGCTTCATTACATGGAGCTGAATTTGCATTCAGATTTGCTTTTGAAAATAAGGACCACAACTTTCTCATGGAACACAAGATGGGTTGCAAACCTTGAAACACAGGAACACTGAATCAATGGATTATTTACCTCCATGTTCAGTGGCACATCAACATTTGTTTTAGATGTTATGGGAAACTACATGAAGTCTTTAGTCAAGTAGGTGCCTTCCTCTTCAAATATGGATTGTAAGGCCACCACTTCTTTTGTTCTCTTCTCTACAATATTTTGGGCAGACTGGCTTGCTCCATTTTTAGTAAATACAAGAGCCCAATCTCCAATGAGTGTCTTTAATAAGATACACAAAGTTAAAGACTCGTTCCCATTGGCGTCCACCAAAGCTACCATACAATCATCGGTAGCATATTCGTACTATTATAATTATAGCATGTTTTCATCCCATTTGTTTGCAAAACCATTGGAAAATTCATTGGATCATTGTTTTCCTTTCACCAATACATGGACGGCAACCTTAGACAATTTTGCCGCAAATTTGGTTAGTAATTCATGCTCTGGCACATTCAGTACTAGCTAGTCTTGGGCTCTTATCAGCTCCTTGTGTTCAATAAGAGCCACATTCACATGTTGTTGCTTGAATCCAAAACGTAGCAGTTGAGGCATTTGATGACACCCTATTTGTTGTAAAAGGTGATAACATCTCTCTTTAATGAGAACTTTTTTCTCTATACTCCAACTTAGCAGCACCCTGTACCCAGACTTTAAAGTTAGGCTCTTTAACCCTAGGTACATTGCAATAGACATGTGAACAAACAAATGGTTTGCAAAGGATAAGCACCGACTTAGAGCCCCACAATCCCTAACATTGACTTGCAAAAACATTCAATAGTAAATGAGATTCTCAATACTACAGTACCTGAGATGCTCTGTCTTTGAAAATGGTTATGACCAAAGCCTGCTTGTAATTGTATGGTTTGCTAGCTAATGGTCCCATTAGGCTTTGAAAGATTTTCAAGCTTTTCAAATATCCTACTTGTGGCCAGGTCTTTTGTCATCCCTTCACCATGTTCATTTTTATCAACTTCCAATTCCCAAGTCATGTCATTGATTTTATTATGGGCATAATCCACCACATCTGATCCCTTTAGTATGTCTTGCATTAACTTCCGGTTATCTTCACTCATAAATAAAGACAGTGTGTAGTTCCCTCTGTATTAATGCAAGCTTTGGCTTTGGTTGAGGAGGATGTTCCTTCAAATATGTTTTCTACCTTTTTGCAATAGTATCAAGTTCTAGCCAATCCTATTTGTAGTCTTCACCAAGGACACAGTCTAGCCTACAACAATAAAATATATTAGTGAACAAAAGAATCTATATGGTTCAGACAAGAACCTGACAATTACCAATGGAAAAACCCATTACTTGTTTGGGAACACTGGTTAAGCTAAGAAACTCTAAAGAACTAGTTAAAAACACAAAGAGGGAACCTTCGATTGTCCATCAAATGATGAAGAACCACAATTAAGGCCCAGTGTTGAGCACGAACTAGATGGTTGCCACAAGCTTCAAATAGAAGCTAATTACTCTACTAATCTTTAGACTATCTTTCAGATGCTAAAATTATGGATAAGCCCAACTCTTCAACATGTACAAAATACATCAACTATTTTTTCTTATTTCTAAGAAATCAACTGACTACCCAGGATGTTCATTAGCAAGATACACTCAACTACACAAAACTTTTGAATTATATATCATCTCCTATAGATTTCAAATTTTTAGAAATCATTGATTTGTCATGTATTCTGATACAACCTTCATTTTACTTTTTGTTGGGCAATTGAACATGTCTATCACAGGACTTTGATAGTTTAATACTTTGTTAAACAACACATTTGGTTTCATATTTGAGACAATTTTGGCATGTACAACCCACCTGTGCCATGAAGGTGCTGTGAGAATGTTCAATTAAGTGGTTAACTTATGCAATACAACAAAGAGACCTCCAGTTCTATGCACACAAGGAAAGAAAATGTGCTCTTACCAATGGCTTGTTCCACATCAAACTTCTTCACTTGGGTGTCCTCAGAGAGCTTTGCATCTTCAGTTTCGACATGATAATTTCTAGGAACTACGAGTGTATTGGATCTTTCATTACCACCATCTCGCTGCTTGCAGTTAAATGTTTGTTTTGTTTCCTTATTCATGTGGTTTGCAACCCCATTCTCAAGGCACACCACCCCCCTTTGTCACCGGAGCCATGAGGTTTGTCTCTTTCTCATTCTTAGGTTTATCTAGCCCATTTTTGACAACTTAACCCCAGACATAACTGCAAAGTTCTCTAGTTTAATGATATCATTCAGAACACCTTCAACATTGTGATTTTGACAAATACTCTTGCTACCTTCAAGAACTGAAGCATGTCACAGTAGCATGCCACAATCAATATCTTTTTCCTCTTGCGCATGATGACCATTTTCTGTCACCCCTTGATCTTTAGTGTTGCTACTGCCTTCACCTTCCTTTACATAATTGTTGGCTATGTTTCTTAAAGCACTTCCTCCTTCTACTGCTACTCTTTCTAAGCCAGCAATAGGTGTGGAGACAAGGCTGTGAAAAGCAAACACTAGTAAGTTCATCCATTCTACCCTGGAATTCAAGGGGTGGTGTTCTCTCTCTCTTTGTGTTTACCACTCTGCTCATTGCAAGGATAAGACTTCCTAAAGGATGACAACAAATAAAAGTTCCATTTTCTTCAGCATACCCTTTCAGGACCAGCATCCCAACAAATGTAGAATGAATCAAGAGAATCTATGAATGCCACTCTTCTAGCAACAAGATCCTAATGTAAGTTATCTGTTGCCATCTCTATTAACCCAAATTGCATTGTGCCACCTCAAAAGCAATAACACTTCCTTGTGTTTTTCTATCTTTGGATCTAGGACTAAAAAATGTCACAAAATACCAAACCCAAAAGAATTTCCAAGCACCCACACAAAGTCTCTTTCGAACCTGTTTGCCCAACCTACATTGCATGACCACAAACCTAGAATTATTACAAGTTGTAGCAACAATTGAACTTGAAACCAAAAAAATTGGCAACTACTAATATCAAAAGAGTATAGAAACACACATCTCTACAGGAATCATGACCCAATTCCACAACTGCAGTGATGTGCAACAAACCCATCTTACAAGAACTGATTCATAAGGTTCAAAGGTTAAATGGCAAGTGGAATCTAACACCACATCAATCTAACAAACCAAATTTGTAGATGTGGGTGATATCTTAATGATGATTGAAGTGCATTCCTTTCAAATGTGCATTCTTGCTATTGAAATTGACCATATCTTGTAGTTGCAAATTGCAACAAAACTCAAAAGCATGCTAATAGATCTAGTAAACTTCATTGCACTTGAAAAAATATGGTTAGAACTTTTTCAATATGAGAAAACCTATTAGTAAATCAAAAACTAACTATTACATGTCAAAGAAATAAAAACATCAAGAAAATTTTGATCTCAAATTTTTTTGTTAATAAAATGTCATTCTCTAATCATATACTTCATTAATTTTTTATTTGTTTCCAATTATTGAAGTTTATAATGGAGGGCACTTTAATATTAGCTCTTCTAAATGTTTTAGTTATTGAACATATTTTTTCGAAAATTTTGAACAATGTGTCATTAAAGGTATCATGCAAGGAAGATCCCCCTTTCTGGGATCTAGAAAAATGAGATTCAAAAAAATCCATTCAAAAGATTGATATGTGTTATAAATTACAAATCTTTAAAAATTGGGACAGATTAGTACCTCATTGCAATCTTTATTACAAACCACAATTGAATGGAAAGCATTTCAAATGGCATTGGAAAGCAATGAATGCCAAAAGGATGTGGAATGAGGAGCTCAAGAAATGTTTGTGAAGACATACACCAATAACCTAAAATTTCTTATAGGGAGCATCTCAGATGAAGCATACCAAGCATGTTGAAGCATTGGATTGGTAAATGCTACCTCCTTGACTTCTTGACATACACAACTTTTTGAACAATTGAAATCCAATCTCTAGAATTGAAGGAACACACAAGCTGAATAAGAACTTTGAAAGGTAGCAATTGTTTATGATCAAACCTAGTTTACATTCAAACTTTCAAGTAAGAAAACATGTTTAATCCTTCCTTAGAAGAGGTTATATCTTTCTTTTAGAATTCAAGGTTTCTCTGCAATGTTTGCAATTTTTTGATTCTGTATAAAAGACACTTGTCTAACCTTGAAAATAGATTCACTCTCATCTTAGAAATACCATGTAGAAGCAACTCAGTGTGATTGCTAAACAATCTAAAGCTTTTGAACATGCCAAAAAATTGTCTATGTCTCTTTCTAGTGACTCAGTATCTGATGATTGAAGAGCATAATCAAAATTTTACTAGATGGTCAGTTACAGCTGGCTTTATCATGATAAGATTGTTGTGCCAGGATTGTTTTTACATTCTCCTTGCTCTGAAATCTGTAGAGCATCCACATGTCAGCATCCTCTCAAGAGAAATGTTTTATGAGTGGTCATTTCAAGAGTTTAACAACACAACAACAAATAAGCATGTAGGATCAATTAACAGATGAAAGCCCATGGAATATGAAGATTCAAAGGCAACAACTAATAACCTGTTAAACAAAAAGTTGGCAATCTCGCATGTTTGAAGTAGATACTCAACTACTACAAAGATGGGGCCTACCAACTTGAGGACTAGGCCATCTTATTGAAGGCCCTTCCTATTCATGCCTCCAGCACAATTCAGTAACACTATCCCCCTGTTGTCATTGTTATACATGTTAAGTTCTTGTGTATATATTCATAGAATCCTTGAACAAGATCAATGCAAAAATTGACAGAAAAATATGACAAAATGAAGTTCTAAATCACAAGGAAGTCCTTGTTATTCTCAAAATCAATGGTTGGCTAAATCTATTCCAACCAATTCAACTACAGCTCCCTCTGCTCTATCCAAGCCTGGCTTCATATCACCATGAAAGTAGGCAAAATCATAGTACTCCACAGACTCGAACAGTTCACTATCTGATTGCAACAGGTGTTGTTTGTTTGTTCACATGCAATGCTGTACAAGAATAAACCAAGGTATAAGAATAATATTTAATACTGTGAATGAAGCAAATGCACACATATAACACTCTCTACAGAGTGTGCAGGAACCTTCTAAGGCTTGTGAAGTGGGTGTGACCAAAAAAATGAGTCAAACACATCAAGATGATTGAGGGAATGAAGACACACCACACACAAGATCTGCCCACAATTCAGGCTCATACTCTACATTTTCTGGTTTATCTGAAGCTCCAAAACCCAAAAGATCAATTGCATACACTCTATAGTTCTCAGCCAAATATGGAATCAATCTTGCAAAGTGTCCCGCGTTTCCACCTATCACATGATAAACATGCA
>Ga0116227_10001519_pt1 | contig 51923 bp, 34 predicted proteins | sample S1TSphgellanicum_FD_89693 | JGI IMG/M metagenome (GOLD analysis project Ga0116227, IMG submission 89693) | Host-associated microbial communities from peat moss isolated from Minnesota, USA - S1T2_Fb - Sphagnum magellanicum MG | ecosystem: Host-associated > Plants > Peat moss > Unclassified...
GTGAAACCCGGTATGCAGAGTCTAGGGTTGGTCGACCTTCTCTTTCTTTATTCGGGAGTGTTTCTTCGCTTGTTTGCAGATTGGTTTGGGGGGGGGGGGTCTGCGAAGAGGAGGGAAAAAAAACCGTCGAAGACGAACATGGCGGGGATTACTGTTTATTGTCGTTGAGCTTTCGTGTTTTGGTTGTGCAGCGAGTGTAATTTAGTTTTTTTGTGGAAAGAGATTTTGCCGCGGCGGATAAAAACCGTGTGTGTTGCACCGGAATCGGATGTGTTTGTGCACTGTGTGTGCGTGCGTGCGTGGTGTTGCTATGGTTGGAGGTTGTAGATAGCGTCTAAAATTCAATCATGTGCAGTTGTAGGCTTAGACCTGAAGAGCTGACAGGATTGGGATGGTGGCAGGAAGTGTTGGACCAGCAGTTTACGCAGTTGCAGCAATTGCAAGATGAAAGCAATCCAGAATTTGTTTCAGAAGTGGTTACCTTGTTTTTCGAAGATTCTGAAAGGCTTCTAGAGGAGTTGACTGAATCTCTGTAAGCACCTTTAATCTCAAACTCTCACACATGCCTTTGTTGGACCATCCTTGTGTGGAGGAAAGAAGAGTAGGCTTTGCCACTGGAGTGATTTTTATTGTCATTTGGACATATTATTGCATATATTCTGTGAGCTCAGTGTGACTCTCCAGAACACCTGATAGCCTTGAGGACCTCCGAGTGTTTGGAGAATAATGTTTCAACCTTTTTTTGAAGCTAATACAAAGGATAATCTATTTTCAAGGCATCAAAATTTACAATTTGGGCAGGAAACTTTGCTTCCAATACATGTCCGATAAGTTCAAGGAATGGCATCCTTTCTGCTCTGGATCTCATTTGCAATGAGAATCCCCTTCCTGCAGTCTGGGACACTCTTTGGGCTTGCCAGGGTGATGAGCATTTGTAACTTACGTAGCTGATTTTGGCTGGAACTCTGCTTTCTTGTGGTTGTGCAGTGCACAAGATCCAATTGATTATGTGGCTGTAGACGCTCATGTACATCAGTTTAAAGGGAGCAGCTCAAGGTTGTTATTTACCTGTCAAGTGTTCCTTTCATCAGAGGTCTTGGAGTCTTCTTCTGTCTTTACCTTGGCCTAGATCTCAGTTGAGCACACGTTATTCAGTGCTCACATTGGTTACAACCAGGAGAGGTGACAGGTGATCTGACTGAATGATCAGACGGGTGGAGACAGTTGTGCAGGTTGCATTTAGGGTCCACATTTTTGTTTGTTTCTGCTATGCAACATCTATTTTAGGTGCTTGACTGGTCAGTTTACACATAGCAGCAGCTCCAATGTGTGCTAGGACTCACTTAAGTTGTTGATCAAGTGGGGGCTCTCCTGTTTGCAACGAATGACTGTGACCACAGGAGAATTTGTTGCCAGCACTTATTTGTTCTATGAGTACCTTGGCATGAACCATGGACCTGTCTTGAGGACCTGCATGGTTACTTTTGTAATGAGAAATCAGCAGCCCTGCCATGGTAGTCAGTGAAGGTCTGTATTTGATTAAGGGAGGCCAGTTTTGCATCTGTGGGTACTGACTGGGGTTGAAATGGTGTGGCTTAAAACCAGTATTGGTGCACAAAAAGTGAAAACTGTCTGCATCAAGTTCCGGAAGTGCTGTGAGGAGGAAGACAGGGAAGGGTGAGTGCATTTTTGCCCCATGGTATTTTGTAGAGCTGATGGATATGTATGCACCTGGGGACAAAGGTTTGTCAAATGTGTGATTGGACTTAGCCTCTTTGTGGTTCAAATAAGAACTGATTTTTTGCTTCTTGCCAATGGAAGTGAAAGTAGGTCAATCATGTTCAATTTATTTCAAGCCTTGAGCTGATGAACAGGTGTAATATGGCCTTGCAGGTGTCAAAAGTGCTTAGAGCAAGTGAAGCAAGAGTTCTCGCTTGTCAAGAGCAAGCTAGAATACATGTTTGAGGTAACATTATTCTCCAGGAAACTGTTCTGTTGTACATGCATCTGTATTGGCAGCTGTTAGGTGGTTTTTGCTAAACAGCCAACCCCCTCCGAATCTGTATTAAGGGGTAGCAAAAAAAATAAAAATTCATATCCTAGGGTTTTTATGCAGTTAGTTTTAAATTTAATGTTCGCATCCTCTTTTCATGGTCATCATATGTGAGCACTAAGTTCTCTTGACCACAACTTCTGGCAGCTTTGTATGTAAACAGTATTTTCATCTTCATTTTAAGTATATGGATCAGCCTTTTTTTTCGTTTTGGTGATGTAGCACTCGTGGCAATCATCCCAAAAAAGATTCTGCATTGACGGCAAGAAGCTTTGGGAAAAGTGTCAAAACAGTAGAAAAACTAGCAATACAATCTGCTCTAACACTACAAATGTGTCCAAATCTGGGAAACTATTTTTTAGGGCATGACCAAATTTGTCAAAAATTGGCAACAAAATATTCCTCTTATTTTTTGAGATACAAATTTTGTCCCTGTTTGCCAGAAAGAAAAACCCTGATACGGATATAGTCATGACCATGTTTGTGTTCTTCAGGAAAAAATGGAGAATGGAAGTCTTCATAATTTCTGTTTTTCCAATCATGAGCAAGTGTTGTTGTCAAAGAGTTCATGTTACATCCTTTGATGATGCACTTGCCTTGTCAAATTCCTTAGTCAAGTGTTTCACAGCTTGTGCCAATTGGCATTAACAAGATGTTATCTTAAAGAAAGAAAGAAAGCACTGAAAGATGTCTGAAAGCACACCAAACTCTGTCATGATTTTGTCTTTATCATAGTCCAAGGAGGCAAGGTTCATAAGGCGTGCTGTATCTTGTCATGATGAGACTGTCAATGTGAATCTATCTGAATGCTTTTCATTGATTTAATTAAATCTAAGTGGCTAGTTGGTGTGGCTGTGGATTTGTGTGATTGCAGCTTGAACAAAAAATTCTTGCAGCTGGTGGCAGTCTTCCTTATCCTGAGGAGGAGGAGTATTAGACACAATTTCTGTTAAGACTTAGGCCAGTGAAGTTGCAAAGTGTATAGCTAAAGTTGCAAGCAGAATTAGCAGGAACAATAGCATAGTGCTGCAAACAGTGACATGAATAGCAGATGCATGGTCATGACATATTGACTGTCAAAAACTGAGGAGTAGTACCATGTCCATCTGTTTCCCTTGATTTGTGAGTTGGTTTCACCACCTTCAGGGCAGGAAAAGTGATGTTGGAAGACTGTCAACTAAGCAAGACTTTGGGGACAAACTTCACCAGAGCAGTTTTGAAGGATAGTGAAAATCAGTGTGTTTCAATAGATGACAGTGAGGAGAGATGGTGTATGCAAGAAATTATGCAAGGTGCAATGCTATATGTTCCAAAGGCTCCAAAGGACCATGCATGGTTATGAGTGCCCAACTCTGCCAATAAATATCACAAAAGTGTAATTCAGGACAAGGACTTCCAGTGGATCTCAAAGAATCATTGCTTATCACTTGATAGAAATATTTGATTCCTGAAATCTTAGAAATCTTTTATAGACCTTTTATATGTATCAATGGATTTCAATACATTATTGGGAGAGAAGGGGAGGAATTTCTTAATGCTTGTCCACAGGTGGTGGAGCAGGAGGTGATGACGAAGAAAGCAATGAAAATGTGCACATTGAAGAAGTGGAAGGAGAAGAAGATGAAGAAGCCATACCAGCAGCAACCATGAAAACCATAGCAGCAGCAGCTCTTTCCTTCTCTTCCACACCCAAAATTGTTTTGCTTTTCTCAACGGTCAATCTTTTGCACTAAAACCCATTTCAGATGTAAGTCAGTATCTAAAAGTTGCTGAAGAGGTAGGTAGTAATTTTGACTATGTTTGATATTTGCCACCTTTCACTTCCAGGCCTTTAGGTTATGCCACAGTCAATTTATACTCCTCCCTTTTGAAGTTCCCAAAGCTTCTTCAAATAGGAAGTATCTCACATCTTCAAAGGATTTTGCAGACGATCTTGAGAGTGTAGTTCGTAGAAGAAGCCATTGCAGAAGGAATAGGAGTGGGTTGCAGTAAAGGCAAATGTTGAGGAGAACTGATAGGCCTCTTTCTTTGTTTTGGAGCCATAGTGGCGAGCCTCCCCAGACAGATTTTGACTTGGTTGGTGACAGTTTTGTACAGGACAAATTCGTCCAGTTTTTTTGTTTTCACAAAGGTAGGTAGGTAGATATTTTGGGAGAAAAAGAGGTGGTGTAATCTCGACAGATTTCTCTAATAGTCAAACACAGCAGGGACCATTTTCTAGAACTTTGCATGGTATTTTGGTTTTTCAAGAGCTTCATCGTCACATGGCCTTGCAATGGTGCAATTGTTGCTACTAATGAGTGTGCATGGGTGACATAAAAAAACCTTAGCAAGAGCAATAGGCATGGCAAGCCTTGTAGTTTCATTGTCATTTAAGCGTCAATGGGAATCACAACTAGATATTAATATCATGATGACTTGTATGGATTGTCATGAGACATCTTTGCCCCCTCACTCGATGATTCCATCGCATCTATTTTGTCTCATCCAGTCTTTTCAATTATGCCTATTTTGTTTTCAAATTTCAGATCTTGTCTACTTCATCAACCAGAAGCTATTTCTCAATCAGCTATACTTACACTAGGTGCCCATCCATCCCATAAATAGTGTCCATGTGTTCCTTGACCTGGTTGTGGTCACTTAAATGTAGCAAGAACAAGTTTAGCATGTCATTAGACATCATGCATTGCATGGAATTAATTAAATAACTAATTTCACACGATTTCCATTGTCAAATTGTGAGAAGGTAAGTTTATGATGATTTTGTGTGTCAAGGTTCAATGTGCTTTGCATATCCCTTTAGCTTGGTTGGTCGTCAATCCATCTGACATAATAGCTTAGCATGCATTTTTGCTCTTCCATTCTTGATGTTTGTCATTTTTGCCATGGGGTGGTGAGAAAGGCCACCAAGAGATTCGCACTTGTTTGAGTTGATAGATGGCATGAAACTGGGAGACATTACAAAATGAACATACAATTAAAGCACATGCATTAACTTCCAAAATATTTTTGAAAATGGCATTAGATCTTATTCCACCTCCATCAGCACGATTATGTCACGCACAGGCACTATTCATGTAAAGGAATATGTTCGAACAGTGTGTGCATTGGCCCCCAACACTCTTGCAACCTCGTCAGCTAAAACCATTACAACACTTCACCATCTTCATCCATTGGTTGAAATTGATTTCCCTTTTTTGTTGATGATTTTCATCTAGAGATGGATCTTGCTTTGGATAAAAAAACATTTATTTTTGCTTTGACATGTTCTCCATGTCTTTCATCTAATAGTCCTCCGGGTGTGGTGTATGAACTTTTGCAGAATTGTTCCTTAATGATTTTGCTAATGGCTTTGATATATTTTTAGAGATATGTGAACACATCACTTGTGGTCATGTTCTTCCATTAATATCATGCTTACTTGTTACATTGCGATTACTGGTTTTGGAGAAACAAGTTGGAGGTGTTCAACCCATCGCAATTAGAGAGGTGATTTATCGATTAATCATTCACACACTGGCTATTCAATTCAAGGATACATTTGTAGAACATTTAGTCCCCACCAATTTGGGGTGGCAACATTTGGCAAATGTGAAATAGTGGTTCATGGGGCTATGTTGGATTTACATCCAAAGTGGGTGGTATTACAGCTGGATGTTCGAAACACGTTTAATTTAGTATCTTGAATAGCCATTTTTTAGGAGTTATGGTTTTGTATTGGCACCTTGGATCAATTTTTCCCATTTGTTCGTCGGTTTTACGCAAGCCAATCTCCACTATATTTCTTGGAGGTTTCAAGGCATGAGGATTTCATTATCATTTCATCCAAGTATGATGATACTTGACAAGGGGATCCTTTGAGAGGAATGTTGTTTGCATTAGTTCATCTTCACGTTTTCCATCCTATTACAACAACCCACCCTACTTGTGTTTTTCCTTCGTTGGCAAATGATATGCACATAGTTGGTCCTTCCTAAACGTGTTACTTGTTTTTTTGTGATTATAGGAAGATTTTGGAGCATTAGGATTTTCAATGCAGTCAATAAAATGTGTAGCCTGGTCTCCACAAAAGTTAGATTAGTCTGTATCACTTCCTCCAAAATTTCTTGCACTTTGAGTCTAATCTTCATATTCTAGGTGCTCTAATGGGTTTTTTGCCATTTGTGGAATCCTTTATATCAAAGGCATTCTAAGAGGACCTTAACATGATCGCTAACCTTCCTATGTTCATAAATCCTCTAGTAGCTTTTGCGATGTTTTCGCTTTGTTATGTCCAACAGCCAAACTACTTATAACGTATTGTATTCCCATCACCAAGTATCTTACAGGGTTATACTAAGTTTCATGTTCGTACCAGAACTATATTGGAAAAACTATTAGGGTCAAGATCCTTTGGCACCATAGTGGGCCATTTGGCTTATTACTAAGTCACTCTTATTATTTCTCCAAGGGGGTTAGGCCTTCCCTTAGTGGTTCGACATGTTACCCTTGCCTTTTTAAAATGTTGGGTTTTGATCATTCATGCACTAGTTTTTCGTTTTCAACAAAATAATCACCCTACTCTTCTTAATGTAATGGCACATGAAGAGACTGGTATTTATCCTTTCTAGGTTGCACTATAGGATATTTTTGCAATGTTACATGACGTCATTCAATCACATGTTTTGCTTTTCGAGAATCTAATAGTGCAATCTTATCCCCAAATGCATTTTTTTTTATGGAGCAATTACACAAGCAAGAATTAACTTTGCTTTTAATAGATGTTCCTTTGGATGTTATGCGAACACGTTTTCACTCGTGTGTAGGTCCAGTAGTAGGGGTTTGGTTATTAATTCATCCTAACACCCTTTCATTTTGTTTTTCCTTCGTCCATTTTCTTACAACATTCCATATTCATCTTAGTATAACACGTCTTACAATTGCGCATCTTTCACAATGTCAATGTGGTCATACCATCAATGATTTGAGTATTGATTTGTTACGTTGCTCATGTGGGAATGAACGCATTGTAGCCCATGATATGCTTTGAGATACCATTACAACTATCGCATCGGAAAGTGAGCTCATGTACAAAGAAAGGTTTTTCACCTTTTCCCCACCACACACATAAATGAATGGATATTGTCATCACTAAAGACAATTTTCGAACCATAGCAAACGTTGCCATTGCCAATTCGACTCATACATATTTGGTGTAGTGTGTTTCGATGATGACAATGCATGTAGCAACAATTGTTGTTCAAGACAAGGCATGATCTTACATAGAACGAATGTCAGGAAATGATTTCATTCCTTTTGCCATAAAGACCTATGGTTGTTTCCATCTCCATTTTGATTCCTTTTTCACTTCTTGTGTACATGCCAATATAGTTTGCCATCAATATACCTCTTTAATACCTTTGATGCTTATATCTTATTATAAGCAACAAGTGTCAATTGTTTTACAATGTGTGCAAGCCAACACAATTCTTCAAGAGGCTTCCACATTTACTCATAGTTCTTCATCTCTTCTACATATACCAATTACTGCACCTCCAAAACTAATTGATTTGTGGTAGAGGATGCCCTTATAGCATTACATTTTCCATTTCATTACTATTATTTTGATTGTCTTGGTTTTCCTTTCACGTGTTTGCATTTGTTTTGCTTTGTACTTTTTGTGGATGGATTTCCATCCTTGTTTGTGTGTGTATATATATATATATATATTCATGGTTTTTTTTAAAAATAATTTAAAGGACATAAATCTTGATGGCTTGCCCAAGAACATCAATCTTATGTAACCCCTATTTTTTGAAATTTTAGTTGTCATTATGCTATGGATGAATTTTAAAACATGAAAAAGATTTTTTTATCAAATGTGAACAAATTCCATAAAATTAAACTTTCTATTTTACAAATTACTAAAAAAAGGTCAAACTTTCAATAAGCTAATCATTGATTACAAACTAACACTTACAATGTACAATATATACCATAGTACTTAGGTAACATCAACATAAATATTGTACAACATAGACTTTAGGCATTTTCCCTACATGTACAACAAAGCAACATAGACTTTAATTGGTTTAACTAAAAATATAGCAAGAAATTTGTGAAAACATTAGTGATTTGATTGTATTTATTCTTTATATTGTTGAAATCTTCAAAATCAAATACTCAAGTGTCGAATTCAAATATTCAACACTATAGTGCTAAAGCCACCAAGGTATTATGGTATTTCATTTACAATCAATTAAAAAGGCTCATAATCCTACAAAACATCCAAATTGAAGATATTCAAAATATTGGTTTTTGAAAAGATGCAATGAAATACATGCTAGCACAAATTGATCATGAAAGCCAAAAAAAAAAGAAAATTTTCATGATTCCAAAATCAAATGGAATAAGATTATCTACAAAATACATCCCCCAAATATAGAAAAAATGATTCCCATATTGTATGAAAAAAAAATGCCATTGAATATTCAATGTTTGTACAAACAAATAATGGACATTAATATTGGTATGAAAATTTCTTATTATTTTTAAATGATGAAAAAACATTTTATGAACAACACAATGTGGTTAGGGCCACAAAACATTAATGTTGCAATGAAAATATTACTATGAAACTACAACATCGAGGATATAAATATCATCAATATTTAATATTTTACAAAAATAAAACAGTTTGAAAAAAAATGTTTTCAATATTTGTACATCTATCTATGAAGGAAGGTTGTTTGTTGTTTGTTTGTTTTGTTTTATTTTGTTTGTACTGATGAGATCCACTAAAGCATCCCAGGATGCTTCAGATCACATTCTTGGTCTCTTTGGAAAGCTCTCAAGGAGGAGGGTTGCATTAGCTTGGTTTCATGGCATTTGGACTTGTGGTGCAAAAGTTTTTGAATATTTAATTTTTTTCATTGAAAATTAAATTTAATCGTAGCTGAAAATTTGGGAGGAATTGGAATGTGCCTTTGGTGTTGTTAGAAAGATCTTGATGACCAAGATTTAATGGAATTTACTTGGTAAGATTTTGATTTAGAATGTGGGAGATATTGATTTTAAAGTGATTTCTACCCCTGAAAATTCAAATAAATTCCAAAAAACCAGGCTTTGGAAGAAAAATTAGTTGAAAACATGGTAACACTTGGGCCAATGGCATAGGCCACACTAGATGCTTCAAATCACATTCTTGGTCTCTTTTGAAAGCTCTTGGCAAGGAGGGGTGCATGGGCTTGGTTCCATGGCATTTGGACTTGCCATGCAAAAGTTCTTGAATATTGAATGATTTCTTTGTTGAAAATTAAATTAAATTGTAGCTGAAATTTTTTGAGGAATTAGAGTGTGCCTTTGGTGTTGTTGAAAAGATCCTGATGAGCAGGATACAATGGAATTTATTTAATAAGATTTGGATTCAGAATGTGAGAGATTGATTTTTAAGTGATTTATGCTGCTGAAAATTCAAATAAACTCTAAAAAACCAGGTTTCGGAAGGAAAAATCAATTGAGGACGTGGTAACACTTGGGCCAACAACACATGCCACACTAGTGACCATGAACCATTGAATTTTAACATTATTAGACCCTACAAATATTAACATGCCATTTGTTTTGTATGAATATAAATTCCTTGTGATAAAAATATTTTGTAAAAATACAAAATTGAAACTAAATGAATTTATGAGACTATCATTTGAAGTACATATATGCTAGATCGATCATCACCAATCTATTTGCTATTGTTTATGTTGTTAACATTGCATTTAACATAAATATTAAAAAAATCAATGTATGTAGACTTGGAAATGAAACAACAATTGAGAAATTTTTTCAATGCCAAATATATAAACTTTTTCCCAAAAGTACTCTAAAGATAAATGAAACATTATATTTCAAAGTTTAGTGAGCCATGGTGTTTACGTATGTCGAATGTCAAAAGGTTTGCTGAATTTGTTATAAATATTGTACTATAATATATATTAATCATTTTGTGATAAACAAATGTTTGATTTGTGTTATTTTGTTAGATGTCAATTTGAAGAGGTTTAGAATAAACATGTCCCCACTAAACATCAGCTAGTGACCGAACATCCCTCTTGTGCATATTGATGTTAGCGAATGGTCGTAATCCTTTGTGTGAGCGTTTGAATGCAACCCTATGATGGAACACCTAGTCTTGAAAAAATATATTCAATCTTTTCATATAATCCAAACAAAATCTTGTTTTTTATGTGCAATTATGGGCATGAAAAAAAACAGTAACAAAAAAAAAGCACAATGTCATATGTAGTCATGTTTGGTTATGGTAGAGGACCAACCCATTACAATGCACATATTTGGGTGGGTTTAATTGTTTTTCATCATTTTCTACTTTTAATATGAGTTCCAATTATGTCCTTTCTATGGGCTAGGGTAGTAAAATAGTTCCAACTCTACTTAAAATTCCTAGGTCCTAATGTTGTAATGTTGAGCAATTTTGATATGTTAATGATAGTATAACATGTAAACAACAATAGTCTAAGTTTGAGAGTTTACTTGTAAAAAACATGTATCAAAGAGAAAGTAGGGCAAGTAGAAGAACAAAAACTAGGTTCAAAAGTACATTTGCAAAAGGTGAAAGTAGAACATGTAAAAGAAGGATCAACATTAGACATACAAGTTGAAATTGTAGACCAAATTTATAATCAAAGGTTCCAAAAATGTATGGATTATTGTTGCATCAAAAAATCCATAGTTCAAAATATTACATCAAGGAGTTTTTAAAAAGTTAGAGATCAACTTAGGCATATTAATCACCCTTCCACATTTCTCTCCACTGCATGCATAACAACATAAAATGTTGATTTAAAATTGGGATGATTTTGCAAAATTTTATAAATTATTATATTCTACTATAGCAAATTATGAACAAGCTATAAAAAAATTTCTAGATTTACTACACTTTCTAGATTCTTGGGTTGTTTATAGGGAAGAAAAAAAAAACCCTTGGTGGGGTTTAAACACATTCCACCAAGTTGCTGAAGGCTAAAACCAGGAAGAGATAAGCAATCATGAATTTGATAGTCCTTCATAGCAAACGAAATAACATGTTTGATTTGCAAGTAGTAGACCCTATAGCTAACAAGGAAAATCTTCCCCTTGCTCTTGACCCACAAAGCAAAGGTCATCACCACAATTGAATCAAGTGTCTTCAAAAACTAGAAAAAACATGTGGACAAATGAAACGTTAGAAGCAATAATGAATGTTGTTGAAAGAGGGACACATTTTTTAAAGAAGGTGAACAAATCACGGAACATCCCAACTCCTTTGCTAATCACTTAAATGGAAAAACCAGATTTGGGAAGATGGGGCCAAGAGGTGTGCTTATAGAAGAAGAAGAAGAAGATGTTGTAGTGATAAAGTGAACTTTAGACATGCAAGAATGTGGATTGTCCATAAGCCTATAACAACTAAAGATGAAGGTTATGTAAATAACACAAACAAGGGATCCACCATTCCAAGATGGAATACTAGGCAATAGCTTGTAGTATTGGTTTAAGCAAAAACACCTAGAAGTGAGCATTTGACAAGTAAAAGGGTTAAAAGTTTACATAACACAAAGACTGACACCCACTTCTTGCGATTCATTTCACACTAACGTGCAATCATTGTACAACCAACACAATTACACTGCATATCATGTATGGAATTCAAATGAAACAAGGATTTAGGCTATTAAACAATTTGGATCAAAGGTTTTAGCTAAGAGAGGATCAAATATAGTTTATAGCACCATCCCCGAGTCTTGAGAATGGTTAATTATAAATTATGCAGTAAATGTTACAAGTGGTGTTTTACTAATGTTCTACATTTTCAAAAATGAAAAACTACAAAATGATTACATCAAACTTTGCAAACCAATAACCTGCATGGCAATGCAAATAAAAACTTGGATGATTTCTTTCTTATTCAAAGAGTTTTTTACTTTATTTTAAAAGTTTGTTCCAGGTGGAGTGTTTCTTACTAATCTACATTTGTTAGTTTTAGATGGGCATGGTAGTCATGTTACCCTAAAAGCAATAGAACAAGCATAAGACTTTGGGTTAGACATGATTACCTTACCATCTCATACATCACATGTTTTATAACCATTAGATGTGTCTTGTTTCAAGCCATTTAAAATAACATTTAGAAAGGTCAAGGATGTAACTATGTTCAAAAGCAATCACATGGAACCAAATAATATCATTTTGGTTGGATGGGTAAACCAAGACATAAATCAATCTCTCACAAAAAGAAACATCAAGGTTGGGTTCATGACTACAAATATTTGGCCCTTCAACCCCAAGGTGATGGACAATAAGATTCAATCTTCAAAAATTTACATTACAGCAAGCATCAACAACCATGGAAGTGATAAAGAGGAATACACTTTAGATGAAAAATTTGATTACAATCAAGGTCAACAATTGAGGGAGGAATTTGCTACTGTAGAACTTTTCCATGAAACTAAAACATCAATCCATCAAACAACACCTAAAGATCATCCTACCAATAAGTTAGAATTTGACCAATGCTATTATGTAGACATGTTTCAAAGCCTTACTATGATAGAAGAATAACTATAAGAGATTGTAAACCTAAATGAAGTTATTCCTAAGTTGATGTAGGAAACCCAAAATCTTCCGAATTTGATTCAAGAAACCATGAAGTTGCACAAATTTCATTTACTTGCAAAACACACAAATGGAAAGGAGCCATTAGTTGACTATTCATAGTCACATGTTGTGACTTTTGCTGAATATTTAAATATTTTAAGGAAAAAAAATCATGGACAAGGTAGCTATAGAAGAAATTAGAGAAGGAAAAAGAAAGGAAATAAAGGATAAATGAACTAAAAGAGTAGCATAGTTGAGGATTATAACAAATAGAACTGCTATCAAAATTGTTGACAAACGTGTTAAAGCACAATTTAGATTGTTTTCTGATGATTAAATAAAAAGGATACATATGGTCACCATTGAAACCACCACCAAAGGAAAACATGATCTAGGATCACTGATGTTAGAACCAAAGTAGAAACATTTCAAGAACATCGAAAATACTAGAAAACTAGAATATGTTTCAACAATATTGAAATTTTGAGCCCAAAGATTCAAAACACGTCTAAAAAACTAGTGCAAGTTATAACAACAATGGAGTTTCAAGGTGAAAGTTTCAAAAACATGTCCATACAACCATAATAAACTTTAGCAACATTGAAATTTCAAGCTCAAAATTCAAATACATGTCTAAAAGACTAGTGCAAATTATAGCAATGATGGAGTTTCAAACTAAAAGTTTCAAGAACATGAAATACAACTAAAATCTACAACAACATTTAGGTGAGCTCAAGTGCATCTTCTTCTTAGTGATGTGCCTCTTTTGCCTAATGTTGTCATTTGGCATGTGATGTATTGTTTGCTATTTTTTTCTAATTACAAACCTCCAAGAAAACCCACACCCATTGCTTTTCCTTTTCATGGTGATAGATGTCCAAGAAAACTAATGCTTGTTGGTAACGAACTTTTAAGAAAACTAACATGCTTATTCTTGGTGAATGAATGTGGTAAAAAACTCTTGCTTCTTGGTGATGACTATGCAACAAAAATCAACGCCCCATGTGTTGTTACATTTCTTTGTGATGAGTGTCCAAAAAACCACCATGCCCATAGATTTGTGGAGGATATGGTGAATGGGAGCTTTTAATCCCATAACCGTCAATTTGTAGCCCTAGGTTTTATGAAGATTTTGGCCACATGTTCAAAACTGAATGGTTATTTTGTAAATGTTCATTGTTGAAACTTTCATCTATTTTAATGATGAGGATAAAAGATGTCGATGAAGGAGGATATCCTTGTTTGGTTATAGGTGAATAATTAAACTTTCTTGAATTTTGATGTATTCGAAGCTTTTTTTTGGTTATTTTTTACCATTAGATCTTTAGAAGGGCATAACTTCTTCAATTTTGACTTGATTTAAGCAATTTAAAGGGCATTGGGTGCGGCCTCTACTCATCTACTCTTTATAATTAAACACCAGAAACAATAGAAGCCCTTAGTAAGATTCAAAGTTGATTGACACACTAAGTGTTCAATCACTAACATGTTTACCTTAATTATATTTGATTTGCTACCATAAGTATTACTATCAATTGTAGGATCAACAAACTCAATTGTAAAAAAACTTGTTTTAAGTCTTTTAGATCCAAATGGGCATGTTTTATTCAATTTTGTGAAAAAAAATCCTTTGGCATTATGTTTCTAAAACAATTGTGGCATATTTTATCATTTTTTTTCCAGACATATCAACAAGTTATTAAGGTCATATTATCTTAAATTTTGGTCAACATGTAATTTACCAATTTCTTTACATTTAGGAAAATGGTTCATTCCAAAATTAATATTTTTTACACAAAATGTGACAACATGTTGCGAAAATTAGAACATGGACATTTCAACAAGATTATGGTGAAGTGATCTTCACTTTTGCAAATTATCTTCACCAAATTCACAATTTGAAGGTGAGAAAGTCATCTATGCCATTAAATATAAATATTCAATCCTCATTAAAATATGAAAAGCTTGTAAACAATTAAGTTTTTTACAAATTGTAATTTCTTTCAAGGTTTTTATGATTTTGGTGTGTAGTCAAAATTGTTGTTACATGTTGTTTGCTAAATTTTTGTCTTGCATAATCTTTTGAATATGATGTTACTTTTATGTGGTGTTATAGAGTGGAGGTTGCAAAGTTGATGGTGGGCAACAACATTTTATTTTGGAACTAAGATTTGTGCAATCATGGGTTGAGATAATCCACAAAACAAATCTTTCACATAATCAATCTTTTGATGATGAACCATTTGTAGGGTACCCAAATTACCTTCTATATGTTGGAAGTAACCTGAGTATATATGCCAAATTCATTGTGTGTGTTTTCAAATGCAATCCAACACTTTGTTGTTTTTTCTATTTTTATTTTGCATGTGTGTGTGACATTTGGGGAGCCATGAAACTCAATATAAATTCACTCATAAATCATTCATCCCACCAACACAAAGAAAGAAAAAGTTTGATCCCCAAGAAAATTTCAAAATGACCAACGAAAATCTTTAATAACCTTTCCCCTTTGCAACAACTCCTTTCATTCTTCACCTAAGGAACTATCCGAGTTATCTTCAAATAAAAAATACCCATAGTAAAAAATATAGATTATAACATAGTGTACATATAAAATTTAAAGATTGACTATCCTAACTCATATAAATATTTTGAACTTTCATAAAATGTGCATAAAGGTTTGGGCAAAGCAATGCATAGCCTTGGTTTAAAAAAAAAAAAAGAATCTTCAAAATTAATTAATTATTAAATTTTAACTCGACACATCTTCAACAACAACAATTTTTTTGATTAAAAAATTTTTTTGGCTAGCATCCCAAGAAGAGTTTAACATTAAATGGTGACAAAAGGTTTTAGAACCTATCTAAACAATTTTTAAAAACAGTTACAAAAACGGTGCCAAAATAAAACAAAGTTTAAATGTGACAATTTTTTTTAATTTATAAATTCGAACATTTGGGCGATTGTTTAATATTGCTACAGACTATTCTCTTTTCATTTTTATTTTTCGAATTTTGACAAAAAAATGGCACCAAAACAAACATTCAATCTCCTGAAGCTACCCCCTTAATAACTAAGGTATTAGGCAGTGTTTTTTTTTCTGAAGAAATTTCGCTATTTTTCACCAAGGAAAAATGGGAATTGTTTTATAAAAAAATTTAAGAGTAAATTCGAATAATTTTGCTACATTTTGTTAAATTTGGCATGTTGTGGATGAACATCAATTGAGTTAATATTTGGTTTCACCTTGGTAATCAATTCTGTAAGAAATAGGTCTCATATGTAGGCAGATAGGTAGGAAAATAGGTAACTACTAGGTAAGTAGATGGTTTTATACATAGGTGTAAGGGCTGTTTTTACTACTTACTAACAACTAACTTGCTTGTGAATTGTTAGTTAAGTAGGTACGAAAAAAAAAGCAATCGAGCTAACCACCTTGGTTAGCTAGGGAGGGAACTGGAACCCAACAGAAAACTGTTTCCTGTCCACTTACTCTTCATCCATCCTAGTGCGCTGGTGGGTGCTGCTGCTGGTTCATTGTTGCCCCGTTCCTCTTTTCTTTGTCTTGTTGTTCTTCAACAGTTTTTTCAAGAGTATTTGGGGACTCGCGCTCCCGGCTGGTCCGTTTCGTCGGTCGTCCTTCATTCACGCCAGCCTCCACGATGTTGTTATTGGGGTTTATGGAGCTTTTAATGCTACGTAGTAGCACACTTCTAGCTCATATAATTGTGTGTCAGAAGGCTTTTAAGCCGCCGTCCGTCCGTCCGACTTTTTTTCTTTGCCTTTCCTCGATCTTGTGTCTTAGTCCAGTAGCCTAGGCTAGCTGGTGGTAGTCGAAAAGAGAGAAGGAATTTAAAAAAACAGCCCCAGAACTCAACAGCTGCAGCAGGAGTAGTGGGGGATGAGTCTTGAAAGAGAGGGGAGACGAAATTTTGTCAGTAATATAATAAAAGAGCTTTAAGTGTCGTCGACTTTGGGCGGCAGCGTCCTGGAGGTAGTTGTAGTAGTTACTGGTCACGCTTCCAAAACGGAAAACACTAACCCCACCCACATGGCGCAAATCTCTCTCTCTCTCTCTCTCTCTCACACACACACACACACACACTCTCACTGGTTTTTGGTTTTTGGCGAACAAAATCAATCTGATGTGAAAATATGTGCCAAAAACTCAACTATTTCAACATGCAAAAATGTACCTAATCTTCAAAAAAAATCCTTTAAAAGAAACCAAAATCCTTTAAGATATTAGAACTCTATAATAACTAATCTCAAGAAGTTTTGAACACAAGCCAAAATATCAGCTTTCAAAAAACCTCATATAAAAATAGACCTATTGTGTTACCAAAAATTTGGCTCGTTTCTCTTTTTTGCATGGATGATCGCCAGTCCACGTACTTGACAAAATTGCAAAAGAAATTGCCAAAAAAGACAAAACACAAAACAAAACCCTCATCATCATTATCATCATCATCATCATCAACGTATCTGCTGCTGCTGTTATGATCCTCCGAATCCTCCGTGATCGTCTTCCAACACCCACTTGAAAAGTCACTGCACTTGAATCCTGCCATCGTAGTAAATGCTAGCTAACAATCCTTTGCCGCCAGCCGCAGTAGTCTCTTCACTCCGTCCTTTCTTTCTCATTCTGGGAACAACCACCCCACCCACACTGGCTATGCTACTCTCTGGAGTCTCCACACAACCCAAACTCAACTGAACTCTCTGGTATTCTGTAGTGTTGCTCAATTCCCTTATTTTCCTTCAGTATTTCCTCGGTTGTGGACGTTGTTGTTGTTGTTGCTGCTCTCTCCTACCGGTTCGGTTCTGCTGCTTCTGATCTTTAATTCCCAGAACAAAGTCCACAGCTCCTCCTACATTATTCAGGTAATTTAGTCCTTGGTTTGCTCTCTCGGCCCCCATCAGTGCTCTTTACAAGTTTTTTTCCTCCACATTTTGCTCCAGCATATAATTCTCTATTGTAAGACTAGTGCAGTGATTCTTCTTACTCTCTTCGTCGTCATGGGTTTTGGGTGTAATTCGCGCATCGGATAGGGATCAGCGCATGCAACGAAATGAATTTGAAACTTTATATGGGGCCTTTGTGCACTGTTGTCAGGTTTCGGGTTTTTGATAACCCGTGAGTTTAGAACTGTGTGCTAGTTGATCTCTAGCTTCTTCTTCTTTTCTGTTTGAGGTGGTAGGAATCGTGCGATACGTAAGCCTGCAGTTCGGTTGTGGAGCTTCGTGTTTTCTGTTGCGATGGGTCAAGTGTTAAGAATTGTCTAGAACTGCTTGCAGTCGTTAGACTTCTTGTGCGAGTCGACAGACAGTAGTCTTGATGACGATGTTCGGTGTTCTTGTGATTTGTTGCGGACTTGGACCTGCGTGCTGATGATTAAAATAGCAGTGCTGTTTTGTGCAACAAGGGGACGCAATGACAGGGAGGCAGAAAAGCAAGAAGCATCATCACAAGGAGCATGGCGCAGCAGGAGGAGGTGCTGAAGATGAGCCTCCGCGTGGGAGTGTTGATAGCTGCGACCAACTTTTCTTCTGGGGTGCTACTGCACCTCCACACGACATGCCCAGAGCTTCCTTGGACTTACCCCGCAGTAGGAGCTCGCTAGACCTACCTCCCAGATCGTCTGTGGATCACATCTCACACAGGAAATCAGCCAGCAACGGATCCCGTGCAGATGCGCTCCTTCTTCTACAGCATCCTAATGGCGACAACAAAGCTGCAGCAGCAGCAGGTAAGGATCCTCCAGCAGAACCCAATAGCTCTGCAGAGGATCGTGTTAGGCATCTCAAGGAGTTGAACAGCAAGTTCCTCCAGAAGCTGCGAGCTCTTCGGTCACAGAATGAGGATTTGTCCGATCAAGTCAAATCCTTGGAGGGTGAGCTCCGCATGACCAAAGAGGTACTGTAGCTTTTGCTCTTCATGACACCCATCTGTAGACGTGCAGCAGGAAAGGTTTTTTGCGGCTAGAGATTGATCTTAGTATTGTTGATGTTGGCGTTTCTGATGTCGAGGGCTTGATTGTGCCTCTTTCTGTCTGACGGGTTCTTCGGCCTTTGTGTTGAATTAGGGTTTGAAGGAAGAGAAGCGCATTTCGAAAGGTGTAGCAGAACAAACTTCAAAGGACGAGGATCGTCTTCAATGTAAAGCTTCTTGGCTAAGCGAGAGGGCAAGCCTGTTGAGTGAAGGCGAGGCATTGAAACAGGAGCTTCAGAAATGCAAGGAAGAAAACATTGCACTGAACCTTGAGTTGACTAGCATCAGTGATGAGAGAGCAGCTTCCTTGAAGAATGTCCAGGAATCACAAGCTCAGGAAACTGCCGCTATGAAGAGTACAATTGCAGAGCTGAACAATGTACAGCTTGATTTACAACAGCAGCTGCACAAATACAAGCAAGAGACCGAGATCCTCAAGAGCACAATTGCAGACGCTAATGGTGTGCAGCGTGCTCTACGAGAGCAGCTGCACAATTACAAGCAACAGACAAAGATCCTCAAGTCTTCTAAAGAGCAATCCGATGTTGAGGTCGTTTCTCTAAGCAAGAGTCTGGAGATTGCCACTGAAGAAAGAGAAGCTCTCCAAATTCAGCTCGACACTCTGCGACTTGAGAACAACAATCTGGAAGAGCAGCTGCACACTTACAATAAGGAGATGGACATCCTCAAGTCTTTCAAGGAGCAATTGGATGTCGAGGCTGTTTCTCTAAGCAAGAAGCTCGAGATTGCAACTGAAGGAAGAGATGCACTCCAAATTCAGCTTGACACTCTCAAACATGAGAACAAGAATCTGGAAGAACAGCTGCATACACACAAGCAAGAGACAGACGTCCTCAAGTCTTCCAAAGAGCAATTGGATGTCAAGGCTGATTCTCTAAGCAAGAGGCTTGAGACTGCAGCCAAAGAAAGAGATTCACTCCAAATTCGGCTTGACACTCTGCAACATGACAACAGCATTCTGGAAGAACAGCTGCACACATGCAAGCAAGAGAAGGACATCCTCAAGCTTTGCAAAGAACAATTGGATATTGAGTCTGTTTCTCTAAACAAGAGGCTGGAGGTCGCAAGGAAAGAGGTGGATGCACTCCAAACTGAAGCCAAAACGCTGCAACATGAAAAAAACAATTTGGAAAGCAAGCTTTCCCTGCGCATTGATGAGCTAGAATCCACGTTGTCAAGCAAACAGCAAGAGCTTAAAGATACAGTCAGTAAGTTAAAGGACAGCAAGCTTGCTTCAGCATTTCTAGATTCTGAGATGGAGAAGCTAACCAAATCTTACTTGGAGTTGAAGGAGGTCAATGAAAGCTTGCAGGTGGGCGGGGTTCAAAACTCTCACCATCTTCCTATTGCTCTAAATTCCTCATGCACCCATTTCCATTTCTTGCAGTTTCTAAGAGATCAGCCATGGCTCATGGGTTCAAACTCAATACTTTGCTATTGCTTGAATCTGGAAATGTGGCAAGTAGAGGATCATTCAGTTGTTGTAGAATTGTTTACACTAAGTTCTGTGAATGTGAAGATGTTTTTCAATATGCTGACAACAGTTGGGAGCTACTGAACTCAGTGTTTAGTAGTGATGGTACCTAGACATGATGATAAATGTGATGATGATCTCATAGTGTGTAAGAGATGTGTGGGATCCTTGCTTTTGCAGATCTTCTGCAATGAGAAGGTGATGGAGGCAACTGACTTGCAAGCTCACAAGGAATCCAGTGAGATTGAGCTGGACCAGCTTCGATCTTCTCTTCATGCAGCTGTAGCAGAGAGCATTATTGCGAAGAGCTTTGCTGAGGCATTAAAGGAAGACCTTCTGGCCTTAAGTGAACTGAGTTTCTCTCTGTCTAAAACTTCTGTATGTTGATGCTTTGGACTAAGGACACATCTTTGAGTGTTGTCTTCTTGGATAAGCAGTTCCTGAGATTGCTCTGTTTCTTCATCTCTTTGATACATGAATATTATGACTTCATTTTGGCAGCTCCTGTTGAGATGATTGAAGTGTGCTGTGTCTGCAGGTTGACCTGGAAAAGGCGAAGCAGGAGATTAGGAGCCTAGATGACACTCGGATTGATGCATACAACCATTCTTTAGACTTGGAGAAAGAGAACAAGGACTTGAAAGCCAAGGTGACAGGATCACAGGAACTCGTTTACAACTTGCAGCGTGAAAAGGAAGATGTTGAGACTACATGCAAGAAGAACTCTGATAAGTTGTCAAAAGCTTTGCAGAAGATTGCAGCACTGAAGGCCACGTCTGATATGGACAAGCAGTCATTGGGCAAGGGGCTTGAGGCAGCCCGAGCAGAGATTGGTTTACTGCAAGAAAATATCAAGAGTGGTTTGCAAAAGATGGTGGCTTTCGAGGCTTCAACCAATGCAGAGAAGAAGTTGTTGGGCGAGGAGGTAAAGATAGCCCAAGCAGAGAAAGAGTTGTTGGCCAAGAAACTTGAGATAGCCCAAACAGAGAGGCAGTTTTTGGCCAAGGAGCTTGAGGTAGCCCAAGCAGAGATTGAGTCACTGCAAGAAAATTTCAAGAGTGCTTCACAAAAGATGGCAGCCCTGGAGGCTTCAACCAACACAGAGAAGCAGTTGTTGGGTCAGGAGCTTGAGACAGCCCAAGCAGAGATTGATTCACTGCAAGAAAATATCAAGAATGTTTTGCAAAAGACAGCAGCTCTGGAGGCTTCAACCAATGCAGAGAAGCAGCTGTTGAGCCAGGAGCTTGAGGCAGCCCAAGCAGAGATTGGTTCACTGCAAGAAAATATCAAGAGTGTTTTGCAAAAGACAGTGGCTCTTGAGGTTTCAACAGATGCTGAGAAGCAGCTGTTGGGCCAGGAGCTTGAGGCAGCCCAAGCAGAGATTGGTTCACTGCAAGAAAATATCAAGAGTGCTCTGCAAAAGACAGCAGCTCTTGAGGCTTCAACCAATGCAGAGAAGCAGCTGTTGGGCCATGAGCTTGAGGCAGCCCAAGCAGAGATTGGTTCACTTCAAGAAAATATCAAGAGTGCTTTGCAAAAGATGGAAGCGCTTGAAGCTTTGTCCAATGCCGAGAAGCAGTTGTTGGGCAAGGAGCTTGAAGCAGCCCTAGGAGAGATTGATTCACTGAAAGAAAATTTCAAGAGTGCTTCAAGTGAGAGCCAAATCCTCAGAGAAGAATATTCACAAGTGCAGAAATCTTTGACTGTTACTGAGCAGAGTCTGTCTGAACTGAAATCCAACAATGAAATGTTACAAATGTTGAATGCTGAGCTGCAACAGGTGAAAACTACACTGGAAACCAGCATAGTAAATCTGGATAATACTGCAGCATCTGAAAGATTGGAGTTGATGAAGTGCAAAGAGGAGCTTGTTGAAGCAAGGAAGGCACTGGATAAAGACATGGCTTCATCAGTTGACAAGGAAAAGACATTGAGTGAGATCATAGCTCAAGTGGATTCTATTAAGGATAAGCTCAATGCACCTGCTGTAAAGAAATCACTGCTCTCAAGGGACTTGTTACTGGCTGGAGCTGTTGCACTCGTTGCCGCCTTCAGCGCAGGATTATCTGCTCACAGTAGCTGTTCTGGAAAGTTCTAAAGATTTCAGAGTGCAAAATGCACATCAATTTTGGTTCTCTTTCATCTCATTAGTCTCATGAAGCCCAGGAGTGAGTTCACAAGACATGAACTGACTTCCCTGGCTGGTCTGATCCTTGTAGGTCAATGTATAAGTTGGGTCGGCTAGGTGGGAATGTATTGTGGTCAGACCATCAAGACAGGTTTTTTTGCCTGTAAAGATTCTCAGGTGAACTTTCTCTGTGAGAATGCCTGCCATTTTGTAGCTTAGTCTGAATATATATCATCTTCATGGTATAGAAGTTATCTGCTGCCTAATGCAGAGAGTACTGGAGAAGCTGAAGAATTTGTTCAGCAAAAGAGACTACTAATGGCACAAAGGGTGAAAGGTTGTGAAGTTTTCTTTCACAATTCCTTTTTGCCACAATTATCTTTTTGGAATGCAAGCTGGAACTCTTCAGATTCTTCTGTGCTTGGTGGTCCTGCTTTGCATGAACATGCATATCAAGTCACCAACTGAATGAAATCGTATTGCTGTCTAGAGGCTTACAGGTCAATCAGGGCTGGTTTTGGTATCTTCTTCCTGTAATAGTTTGAAAATGCACATACAAGAGCCTCTCATACACTTGACAACTGGTACTATTTTGTCATCTCTTCTCCTTGGCTTGGATTGTAGTATGGAATGAAGAAATGGTTTTTTGGACTGTCATTTTACAGAAAGAATGAAACAAATAGGCTGTTAATTTAGCTCTGTAACCTTAACTTAAGACGGCAACACATGCCTTCCACATTGCTTTCTGAGCTGCGAGCCCCTTCTCCTTGGTAGTCATTTGCCAACTTCATCCTCAGAAAATTAGTTAGGGCTGCTCTGTCTGCAATGTCATGCCACAACACAGAACTCAATAAGTAGCAGAAGGTGAAAACAAAGCTTCTCTGTAGACCAATGGTATCTTGGGTGAAAATGCCAATTCCAAAGCTTTTGTGACAATCTGCAAAACGTTTTCAGAAGGTTTAACTGATGTAACCTATCCAACAGTATCATAGTTGTTGGGAGCTATGGAGCAGTGCCAAACCTATTCTTGAGGGACTGGAATCATGGAGAAACTTCTACTATCAGAAGGTTAAACTGATCTAACTATGCTGACAATATCATAGTTGGTCGGGAGTATGGCACACAGGCAAAACCTAGTTGTGGGACTGTGTGCTCATGCTGATGTTGAGTGATGAGGGGATCATGAAATGAATTCACCAACTTTTCACCCATTGGTCTCAGAAAATACTTGTTCCCTACACCGACGAGAATCAGAACAATTCATGTTGAACCAATTCTGACCTGATTCTGCATTTTGCATATAGTCTGCAACATACATTTACGGTGCATCAAGCATTGTCACTGTCAACTCAATCGAGCTTTCTTCAAATCTGCTGGACAAAGACTAGATATTGCGAGGGTGGATCAAAGTCTCTTAAGCTCTTGTTTACATGGTGAGATCTATACCTGTCAACAAATATTGCAGCAAAAGAGGGTTGCAAAAAAAGTGTTCCCTAGTAGAATGACTGCTGGGCATTCAATTGTGGGCTCCTTATAGACCACTTTCAAGTTCTCAGCTCTTAGCTGCGCTGGACTTACAAGGATGACAAACTTATTGGGTGCAACATCTTGAAGCACCATTGCCTGGAAGAAAATCTAAGAATGATAATGACATATGTGCCAAACATAGAGAAATGCAATTTGAGGATTCGCAAAATTGCCAAAGAAAGAAAGGTTGATGACTGAGTCTGCTAATGGGCTTCATCCCCAAGTACCAACATACATGTTATATCTGTTTCTCTCTTTCTGAGGACAGAGTGCACGCACAGCAAGAGAAGGCAAAAAGCAACTCACCTTCTCTTTTTGAAGACCAGCAAAAACTCCCAAACAATATTGCTCCCTGCAAATAGCAACCCATCAGATAGAAACAAAATTTCTTGAGAAATTTTTTTCTGGGCTCCATCTTCATCATACACAAGCAGGCAGCAAATGCAGCCAGAATTTGAGTCCTATGCAATATCGAGTGGCAGCATCTGAGAGAAGCCTATGAGGCCATCATACAGCCCATGTTGACACACACACCTGATCTTATTATGGTTCAATCCAGAAGACTAATTTATCTTCTCTCGATCATAGAAGATACACTCAGTTTCTAGAACCTCTTCCCACAATTATTGGGAGACACTCATAGTTAGATGTAAATATTTGCAGTTTGATTTCCAGTGATGTCCTGTGCATGAGAAGCTTCCCACAACAATGGCTCACCATATGTACCTTATCTTTGTACCTACACTCATGTGTATATATTTGCTACGTGCATTGTGCTAAATTATGTGTTGATCTTTGGCAAAATCAAGTCTAAGTATAATCCAATTTTTCGACATGGTATCAAAGCTTTGTAAGAGAGAAGAGAGCATTTTTTCATGAGAGTGGTTTGTTTTTCTTTAAAGATACTATTACTCCATCTAAGATAGGGAGTTGGGATCTAGTGTGAAAGAACGTGAACAAATCTTTGGGATTTGTTGTAAAGGACAATGTGAACAATAGTCTAACATAATGGCTCCTATTGTGAAATCTGAGTAAACATAACACGTTATGAGTTTCATAGAGATGAACAAGCTTGAAGGCTCAAACAATTACAAGGTTTGGAAGGTGAAGATTCACTTTGCATTGAAAAAGGAGAAACTTTGGGACTTGGTGTGGACACCTACACAAGAAGAGGCTACAACAGGCAAAAAGGAGCTGAAGGTGCTCAAGTGGTGAACCCAACACCATTCAACTTCAGAGCTCACCAAGACAAGGCAATGGCCATACTTGTCATGAGTATTAAGATGAGTTGTTTCCATGCATTGCAAATGTGGATGATCCCAAGGAGGTATGGAACATCCTCAAAAATTTATATGATTCTCACAACTCAACTCAATAATTTATTGTTGGAAAAGAAACTTTACTCCCTGCACATACAAAGACAACTCATGTTTCAAATTTCCTTAAGGAGATTAAGAAGATCATAACCCAATTAATAGGGACTAAAGAGATCATTCCTAATCATAAGATAGTGCAAGTGATACTCAATGCATTTCCATCTAGTCATGAGAGTTTTGTGAAAACTATGACAGTTTTAAACAAATTTCCATTTTTTGAGAAACTAACATCAAAATTGTTGTTGGAAGAATAACACAGAGATACAAACCAAACATTATTAGGAAACATTATTCCTTTAATAAAACTAGACCATGACTTGGAAAAGCCAATGCCCTTATCAATATCACAACAAAAAATGTTCATGAAGGAGCCAAATTTCCAAATGTTGGGTGTACATGATGTCTTAGGAAAGGATGAAGACATGGACATGGAAACTATCATGGACGACTAGGAAATTGTAACAATTGCAGTGAACACGAGCATTAATTATGTGAATGTCTTCAGCCATTGAAAGAAATCCCTTAATTTCACAAACAACATTCCAACGTCAACACAATGAAGGAAGAAGAAAAGGTTGAGGGAACTCAGTTGGAACATAAACCAAAGGAGATTTTTGAAACAATTGTGTTTGCTTTTGACCTTCCCAAGAAATGAAACACTAGTTGGTATTTCAATAATGGTGCATCCATTAATGTTAATGGAGAATCTAGCTAAAATTCAAAACTAATGTTGGTACAACAAACATTAAATCAACATGAAGTCATCCACATGTAATTCATGGCAAGGGAAATGTTGCCTTCAACCATAATGGAGAAAATAAAACATTTGAATGATGTTTTCTATGTTCTAATTGTCACTAAAATCTATTGTCTATTGGAGCCATAACGAAAAAAAAATGCACCACGGTTTTTGGTCCAAAAAATGTTGGATTGAAGCAACAAAGAATCCTTTTGAAGTTCTTGCCACATGGACTAAAGACAAGATGAATGGTCTCTACAAGCTTGAGCACAAATGTCAATGAACTTGCTTGAGGAAAATACTCCAAGAAAATTGTGGCATAGAAATCTAGGGCACTAACATTTCCAAGGATTACACACCCTTTCTACCAATGGACGAACAATTGGATTACCAATGCTTCCTTCCACATCACACATCTATGATGAATATTAACTTGGCAAGCAACATGACATGCTATAGTTTGAAGGGATGTTGCCACAAGAGCTATTCAACATAATGAATTAATGCATGTTAATCTTCATGGACCATTGCCATAGGAGTCCCTTTGAAAGCTAAAGTATTTTGCTACATTTATTCATTCTCTCAAAACATGAATTTACTTTCTAAAGAAAAGGAATAAAACGTTTTGCTAAATTAAAAATATTCAAACAATTAGTTGAAAACCTCACTAGAAAGAAGATCAAGATGTTGAGGGCTAATAAAGGAGGATAATTTGTTTCAATAGAATTTAATTTTTTTTTTCAAACCAATGGAATTCATTGTCCATTGACTATTGTTCACACTCCACATCAAAATGGTATAGATAAAAGAAAAAATAGATATTTAAAAAAAAAAACAAAAATTATGTGCACAAATTGTGGTTGTCCCACCTATTTGTGGAATGAGGGAGTAAACACTACTACTTATTTCACAAACAAATGTCCTTCTAGAGCTAATAATGGACCCTTGTTAAAACAAGTTTATAACAACTCCCCACCTAAAGTTAATCATTTGATGATTTTTGGTTGTTTAGTAGATGTCCTTATCCCATAAGCGTACCATTATAAGCTAAGCTTCAACCACAATCAATGAAGTGCATGTTTGCCAACTACGATGAACATTTCAAGGCATATATGTGTTTTTGAACCTTTGATTAAGAAAACATTCATCTCCAAGGATGTAACACTTGACGAATTGTGATTGGGACTTTCAATTTTGCCACTCAAATATATAGTAAACAAGTCGAGCATGACAATACTATTGTTTCTTTTTCTTGAAGAGGAAAATCATGTGGAGCCAACAAATGATGTTGAAGAAGCTTAGGTCAAATTACCCTCGGAACAAGCAAATTATGTTGAAAAAACTAGGCTAGAATTCACTCCAAAAGGCCTCATTATGAATTAAATGCAAGACAAAATACATACCGCGTGTATTTTAAAAGACTTCAAATAGAATCTCTTCACGAGGACCACCTTTAGAGAGGATAAAAAATGTTTTTTTTTCATTATAAAGATTACATGTATTTTATTGAATATGAAATCAAGGAGCCTTCTAATTATGATGAAACAGTTTGTCAACATGGACGTTAAATAACAACAATGCGGGATGAATGTAATTCCATCATTCGGAATCATACTTGAGATCTTGTGGATTTACAACCATGCAAAACACCTATAACAACAAAATGGGTGTTTAAAGTCAAAAGGACATCTAGTGGACAAGTTGACAAGTGGAAGGCTCATCTTGTGCACGCAGTTTTGAAGAAACTAAAGGAGTTAATTTCCAAGAAACCTTTGCTCCAACTATGAAATGGCCTACCATTAGAGCAATGATCTTGGTAGTTGTGTATCAAAGATGGGCAATAAGGCATTTTGATGTGAAGACATCAATCTTGAATAGAAAGTTTCACAAAGAAGTATTCATGCTTCAACCAAAAGGCTTTGTTGTGATAGGGAAAGAAGTTCAAGTTTGCAAGTTCAAAAAAAACATTTTATGGTTTGAGGCAAGCAAGTCAAAGATGACATTCATAAATTGATATCTTCCTTCAAAACTAGGGAATGACTAGGAACAATACAAACCAGAATCTCTACTCGTTAGTTTAAAATGAACTTCATGTCATCATAGTACTTTATGTTGATGACCTATTGATAACAAACCATGTATCCAAGTTGGTTTTTTTTTAAGTGTAGCTTGAAGGAATGTTTGAGATGTCTAAACTAAACATCATGTAACTTTACATTGGTGTTGAATTTGTTTATTTGTTAGGTGGAATCATGTTAGTTCAAAAGTCCTATGTGGTTACCATGTTGGAGAGGTTTAACATGAAGGATTGTTATTCTATTGTTACACCAATGGAAGAGGAATTGCAGTTGAAGTTGAACATGGAAGTTGTTTTGATAGATCCTAGTTACTACCAATGTTTCATGGGTAGCTTAATGTGGTTCATTCATACTTGATTGGAGCTATATTATGTAACGACCATGTTGAATCAATAAATGGCTTCACCACAATAGCCACACTTGGATGCTACACAAAGAGTTTTGCATTACATAAAATACACCCCTAACTTTGGAATCTATATTATTATTTAAGTTATTTTAAAAATTTATTACAAGTTTATATCTAGCATTTTTCCAAAATGAAACTATTCCAATGTTGTGTTATTAATGTTTGAGCCATCAAGGATATAGATACACATTTTTTGAAACTTAAATATTTCAATTATGACAATGTTAAGCCCTTCAAAAGGAAGTTTTTTCATATGTAGGTTTGGAGCACTAAAAACTTATTTTTCAATATGAATTACAAATGCATTTTGTGTTTGTAACATGGGAAAACATGTTTTAAACATTCTTCCAGGGAGCCATAAGAATGATTTTCAAAAATGAAAGGTCATGATTATACTTTATGTTTACTTTGTATAAAATGGGACAACACCAAACAAAGAAAATGAATGAAAGTAGGTTGGAAAAAAAGTAAACACAACGTCTTAAGCTTTTAGAAACTTTTTCATGTCATACTTTCTATGTTCATGTAGTTAAATGCTACTTTTCAAAGAATGTGTCCTATTTTTTAACCTCCAAAGTCAAGAATTTTGTTTTTTTTCATTGGTGGGATACTTTTTTTTGGTCTACTTTAGCATGCTTATGCACAAAACTTCTTGGACATTTACATTTTTTTAAACTTACAAAATCTTTGGGAATAGATGATTACGTGAAGGAAACCTATAAATCTTAGACTTCAAAAGTTCATGAAATTCTTCAAAGCCTAGTTAGTTTTTTTTTGGTCATAAAGTAAACCCTCCAAATTCTTAATCTAGGATTACATTTAAGCTTTTATGTGATAGCTTAAAATAGAAATATGGTGTTGAAACCCCCCAATACCATTCATTAGAAAAAAGATTAGGTGTGAAAGGGGGTGTTGACATACACACATGATCCAAACATAGTTCAATCCAAAAGACTATTTTATCTTTTTTGATCATGGGAAGATATACATAGTTCTAAAACCTTTTCCCACAATTATTGGGAGTCATTCATAATTAAATATAGATATCTATAGTTTTATTTTTGGTGATGTCATGTGCATGAGAAACTTCCCAAAATAGTGATTCGCCATTTGTACTTATTATTTTTGCACCTACATTCATGTGTATATATTTTGTTATGCACATTGCGCTAAATTATGTGTTGATCTTTGCAAAAATCAAGTTTAACTATAATCCAAATTTTTTATAGTTCATGAATATTCATGTGATACAATATACAGGTAATGGAATCTTCCACACCATCAAACTTTGGAAAAGCTTGAAGGTTGAATTGCTAGGCAAATGAAAACAATAAGTTTCCTTGAATCATCAAGCCAAATGATATTGATATGTGTTTTAAATGAAATATTTTCCAATTGTAATTTATTGATGCAAATTATGACACACTCCCAACCTCCTCGATAGACTCAAATGTGAGTTTAAAATGAAAACAACGAAATAATAGGAAGTTGGGGGCACGTTTTTTAACTCGTAGCACTTTGGGGGTAGAGGGGCGTGCTGGAGCTTTGGGATGGGACTACGAAGAATGACAAGCAACTAATCATTCAGACGAACCTACACAAAACCAAACAACAAGTTGGTTAGTGCATAGTTGGAGCACTTTTGGTGCTAGGATGAGGCACGGGCAAATTCGGATTCATAAGACTCACAACAACCTGCACTTGGGGGAAGCCACCACCTTCCCCCTTATAGTATACTATGTGCCTCTTCACGAGGCCCACATCTAAATGGTATTTTGTCCCGAAACTCCCAAATTCCCAAAGTTGGGACTCTTGCAACTTTGGGGCCCCATAATTTTGTGTGCAGACCTTTGATTGAGATGAGGTTTAAAGTAAAGTTGTAGCCCTTTTCAAGAGCTTTGCAATGGTATGTTGTATGTCACCTGTACATAAGGAAATTGGGTTGATTTGCGACTTTTAGTGGTCGGGAGTCAAATTGCCAATTTGACTCCTGGCCTTTCTTTTGGCCATAACTTGTGTTTTAGATGTCCAAATGAGTCAAGCGAGCTTGGTTTAGGTTTGAATTAGTTAACCAAAAAATGTCTAAAATGAAAATTTTAAAAATTACTCACTTCACATATCTTGTCATCTTCCATTTGAAAATGATAATTTGTCAAAATGTTGATTTACCACATACTTATGGTCATAACCCCCAAAACACCCATTTGTGATATGATAATTATCAAACTCTTCACATGGCTCTCAAACTTATTCCAATCATATGGAATCACAATGTTTAATAGACACTACAAATTTCATAAAGACTAACAATCATTTCAATCGTTTTAAAAGTATGTTTGCATTTTTTAATACATAGTGATGTACATTTTTTTGCCACAAATATACTTTGGAACCTCATAATATAAATTGAAAAAAAAAAATTGTTTGCGAGTGAATTTTTTGTGTTATCAAGACTACTATGATGATGTTTTGTGTCAATTTGAATATGCAATCCTTTCAAGCTTTGGAATTTTTTTAGCATTTTTTCAACGATTATGAAATTCAGAAAAATCTCAAGCTTGCAACAATCCATATATTCTAGCATGTTACGTTGTTTAATGGTGTAACACTTAGGTGTAATTAAATTAGCTTATCATGTGTTGTTTGAATTTAGATCAACATTGATTCCTTTTTGTACTTTTGGAATGTGAATCAATTTATGAAATAGGCAACTAGATTTTGCAATACAATTTTAAACATCAAGGCAATGGTGAAATATTTGGATGTTACCAAAATGGGATTCAATCTTGTTGTTCATGACCCACACCTCCAAATACTATAAGTGAAACACATAGAATTGTTACAAATATCTTATTTTATAATAGGTTCCATTAGATTGTTAACTATAAATGTAAATTGTCAACACAACATTACAAATGAGCCAACCACACATGGTTATCCATGACAAACATTCTAATTAAACATTTAAGTGTGGACATGGATTCAAGTGCAAATGTTTAGGGTCTTTGAAGCTTATGCCATCAATAAAGGTTATGAAAACCTTTGTATTTTCTTTATATTCCCCAAATGATTCAATTGACATTATAATAATTTCATTCTAAATTTTTCTCTACATATTATGGTTTCATGAATGCATTAGAGCAAAGAGGGAAGCCACAAGGTGAAGATGAGACGATTAAAAGAAATTGGGCCAAGAAAAGAATAATTTTTCTTTCAACTACTAGCAATGGTGGTCATTATTTGTTCAACATTATTTTGGACACTTTTTCAATTGTTATGCTTTCATCTTTTTTACTTCATCTTTCAGAGGATTAACGGTGGATAAGTTTTGTTGTTTGGTCACAAGGGATTCAAGTGGCCAAGGTAGATCTATGGATAGATGAAATTGCAATTGTAGGATACAAATTTGCAAGATAAGTGTTTTTTTTGTCTTAGTCTTTACTTTTTTTTTTCCAAGCTTGAAGGAGGGGCTATTGTGGAAGCTTTAACCCACCTTTGTTTTTTTGCATACATCATGGTAGTTTTGCAAGAACCAAGGAAACTTGAGATGAAAGTATGTTGTTTCTTCTTTGCTTGCAATGTATTGGATATTAAAAATAATTTGTGAAGAACATCAATTCGAAGTAGTGTTCATGGTCGTCGTCTTGCAATTTTTTTAAAAGGTTGACAATTAATGGTTTAAAGTCGTCTAGATCATTTCTAGTTCCACATTATCTATCAAAAAATCTAGCATTCGATTAAACACATTTTACCCCACTTTGCAAATAGTAACAACATAACCTTCTAATTTTATGAATCATGCATATATGACAAACATATGTAGTCTTCATAACTTGTTTAAAAACAAACATTTTTTGAGTAGAGAAAAAAAATTTACTTCTGTAAAAAAACAAGATATGTTAGGTAACATAGTTTCATTATTGACATAAGTACCTAATGTAATGTTGCAAAATTCAATCCAAGAATGTAAAGAAGTTAAGGAAATCCAAGTTAGCTTAATGAAATTGAAATCTTACATTATTCATCCTTCCAATTTGTGAGGTGGAGTTCACAAACTATAGAAATCATAGTGATGCACCTCCACTTCGTCATATGAAATATATCAAAGTTAGAATAAAAAATAACCTTGTGTATGCATAATTCAATACATTAGGTGTAAAATGTGAAGTTTTGTGTTGAAATTGTCATTTATATTTGCTTAAACTAGTCATGATTGACAAAACAAATAGTAAAGATGACTATTGCCACCAACCAAATTATGAACTTAGATCATAACACGCACATTTGAACAACAAATCTTTTAAAAATTCAAGAATTATATCAAATTACAAGAAGATATCCTTTAAAAAAACATACAATAGAAACACATGACAAACCTCAAAAATGAGTAAAACAAAGCTCAAGATTATTAGTCCCATAAACCGTAACCCTTAAACTTTAATTGTATATCATGTTTGAAATTCTTAAAATTTCATAATATGATAGACTTAATACAAAGGAATGGTTAATTAAACTATTATAATAAACTCTATATTAGAATTATGAATCTATATTATATCATGATTATCGTAAATGTTGGATAAGAAAACCAAAAACATTTGAAATTTTAATGCCATATATGTTGTTGAAAATTTATTGTAATTACAAGGCATATACATTACAATTCATTTGATCACATCATGTTCATTTATTACATGAATAATCATATGCAAAAGATTACATTTTTACACTCATGTCTTTTATATTCATATGTTTTATAATGAAATTTCATCTAAGTTCACATAGAATTATTGTTATACCTCGTATAACATCTTTGTTTTCTACAATACCTTCATATGGTAAAAAACCTTCATGATTGTAACAAACATAATTTGACATAAATGCCCTTCCATAAAAATAAGGGTTCATGATTTGCAACCATACTTGTTGACTTCCTTAAAACCTTCGTCAAGCCTTAACAACAACACTACTCATCAAACTGGAAACCTTCATTATGATACAAAGAGATTTTTCAATATTAACATTTCAAACTCATATTTAATGGCTTTAGAGCTCCATTAACCTTCCAAAATCAACATAAATTTGGATCAATCATAAAGTTGGGTGACACATGTCATCTTCACATGCAAAGATTGTTAAAGTTAAAAATCAATGTAACAACCAAGCCCTTAGATTTAAAATCAGCAATGATTTTCAAAGCTCCTATTCCTCTCTACTTACCATTTTGAAATAATAAACATAATCAAAACAATAATCCTAAAAGATGCACTAGGGGTGTTCAAAGGGTTTTTACAAAAATTCATAGGATTGGTTGTTTGAAATTGAAATATAAAGAAAAGTTTGTGCAATTGTATTTGTGTCAATGCTCCAACAAAGGGGGTGTAATAGATTAAGTTTGTATTGGTTAGGGAGGTGGTTGCAACACCTCATCAATTCATCAAGCATTGTAACTTACTTTTGGGGTACTTTGGTCTTTCATTTACCCCAAGAAAATTTGTTTCATGGACAACTTAGAAGAGAAACTTTGGACATGTGGAAGTTACTTTCCAAGTTGTTAGGGGAACTTCCTCAACTTGGAAGTCACTCATCAAATTGTCATTTTTTAAAAACATTTAAAAAAATAATTGTTGTGCTTTATGTAGGGAAAGGTCTAGGTTTAGACCCTTCCAAATTTTTGGACCCCCCTCAACCCATTGGCCTTAGGGGATCTCAAATATTGAAAGGTGTAAACTTAGATCCTTCCCCTATACAAAAAACTCCTCGATGATGATGCGAAATGGTAGTCATTTTCAAAGAAGTTCTACAATTTAATGTGCCTATAACCAAACAAATTGTTGGGCCCTTCCTTTAACAAGCAAGCAAAGGTGTGTCCATGGACAATGTTGGTAATTTGCTCAATACATTACAAGAACACCAAAGGATGCATGGTAATTATACCTTTTTCATGCCGAAGGCCATGGAAGGTCCTCCCAACATGAACCTTTCAAAATCATGGTGGGCTTTTGATTAAGAAAGGCAAAGCAATCTCCTACCAAATGTTAGAACCCAACATCCTTGAGTAAAACATTGCTTACCACTCCAACCACACAATGACAATGAACTTCATTGGTGACAAGGTGCTTGAAAACCACATATACAAATTTGATGTAAGTTGAAGGTTCCATTATTTGGCAACTTGTAATTCAGTGACGATGAAAAAGCTTTTGATTCTCACATCTCAAAAGAACTTGTAAAGGACAACGATTTTCCAAGAATGGATTTTCATATTTAATCTAAACAAGCCCATAGGATTGAAGCTACATGTCTAGGTGACATTATGTATGTTCATGTTGGAGCTAACACCCTCTAAAAGTGAAGATAACAAGCTAGATCAATAAGATGTTGGGTGTGGACGTCAACAATGAGTTGAGACGAGACCCCCACTTTTGTGTTGCATTAAATTTGGAGGTATGTTGGGTTGTGCACCTTTTCATCATGGGATAGAAAGATGTTTTGTTCCTAATCAAGATTGATTATGAATGGCAACCTATTTGTTGTCATTATTTTTTACTCCTTAGTTTATGATTGTCCAATCTTAGTTGCAAGATAGAGAACAATTCAACCAATTGCTCCAAACACCTAGGGGCAAATTTTTTGGAAATTGGCTATATTAATTAAGGAAGGTGAGAGGATGACCCTTGAGCATGGAGAACAACTGACCAAACAAGCAAGTGATGAGGATGGTTTCACCAAGGTGTTGAGAAAAAAAAGGGTAGGGACACAATCCAAAAGCCCAATTTCATGATCAACATCGAAACCCTAAAATGCAAGGTAGTTATGACAATACAAGGATGGTGACGTACCATCCACTCTAGTTCCAAGTTTTACATAAAGACAAAGTAATGGGAAATTCAAAATAGACTAGAGATCCCAAAATGGAAAAATGGAGTCAAGATTTAGTGACTCCCGAAGTTGGAACTCCAAGTGACAAAGACAATTAGTTGGGTTTGATAACATGGAAGATGGTGACAATTTGGCAAAGTAACAAGAAGAACCAATGAACTAGGAGAATTGGTGAGCTTCTTTGGAGGGAAGCCAATTGTTGGTGCTCCAAAGTTGAGGAGGGATATGGTTCTAAATTGTAGCATGGCCAAGTTGGCAAAGGTGGCACATGCATCTTGGTGGACCCCAAATGGACCAAATTGGCTGCTCAGTATGGTTTGGATGTGGGAAGTACATTTCTAGCACCATTTAAAAGAGAACTTTGAAGATTCTTTTTAGCAGACTAATCAAGCTGGTCTGGTCATTAGAGAGCTATGAAGACTTCTTTAGAGCTGCTAAACCTTGAGAACCTATAAATCTTATTACTATTGACTAATGCAAATTTGGCAGAATCGGAAATATCAGAATCCACAAGAGGCATATGAATGAACTCAAATCTGCATTTCTAGCTGAGCACGCTTACCCAATTAGTACCCATTACTGCTGCTGTAAAAAACATGAGGAACAATTTATCCAACAGGAAATCTGGTCAAGAACATAAATCTAAAGCGTCTGCTACCTTGAAGCTATAGAGGGACTCACAGACCTTATGTCATCCTTATTCTTCAATCACACATATTTGAAGTTAAAGAGCTGACAGTGGAACCAACAAAAGCGTGGAATGAAGGGAGTTCAGCATCCTATCAAAAATGACATTATTCACAAGATATTTCATTCTAGTTTTCAGATCTGACAGGTTGATCTTGGTGTCAACAGTTGAGAAATTGAAGGACTGCAAGAAAAGGGAAGAAGATTTGTCAGCATACTTCTTTAGTGATTGAAGTACTTGATGACTTCAACTTCTCCAGAGAAGTCTTCAAGAACCCAACTATTCTCAGAGGGGACATCAGCAACTTGGCAACCCACACATAATTGACAAACAACAGCAGGATAGCTATCTAGAAGGAGCTTAGCCACTCAGAAATTAGAGAGAGAGAGGTACAATTGCAATAAAAAGAAGTGTAAAGAATTGCTGCCATGAATTTTATTGAATAGGTCCAGCCCCCATCTGTGCCTGCTACTTCATGCCAGAGCTCTAGCTCTAGCTTGAACCATTTCACGACCTTGTCGTTCAGCTAACTCCTCTGGAGTTTCAATCTCACTCAAAGCCTTGAAGACAGCTTTCACTGTGTTGTGTGGATGACGAGAACCCACTACCTTTGTCTTTACATCCTTAAACCCTGCCAATCGCAAGATGCCTCCAACTGTATGACTGGCCCTCATCCCTGTTCCTGACACAGCTGGCCACAAGTAGATCTTGGTCTTTCCATACTTTGAGGTTTTCTCATGATAAATTGTGTGGCCCTCATATCTCTCAAAATAGTGCAGATTGCGGAGTGCCCTTGAGTAGGCCTTGTCAACTGCTGCTGAGATCTCTGCAGACTTCCCCTTCCCGAACCCTGCAACACCATCATTGTTCCCACAGACCACCAATGCTGTAAAGCTCAAGATGCCCCCTCCCTTTGTAACTTTGCATGTGCGGTTAACATCAACAACCTTCATGTGGAAACCTCGCTTCTGGGGCCTTCCTTCCTGTTCTATATTGCGGATCTTTAGGGCCTTCTGCAACAAGAATCGTTGTCTCCTTCGGGGTGAACCCTTGAGTTGAGAGTCAAGACTAGACATTTGGCTGCTCTCCTCTGCAGAGCCAGTAATGTCAGAAGTTTCTCCTACTGTTAGATCATCATCTTCCTCTTCCAAATCACCTCCTTCCCTTGCTCTCAAGATGGGTTGTTTCTGCAAGCCACCTGCTGAAAACCATTGAATACCATAATCTGAGGAAAATGGAGAGGAGTGCAGCACTGCTTGGTTCATCAGGGAGTTGTTATGTCCTGCCCTCCAAACATTAAAAGCAGAGGTTTGTTGAAGACTGTGGAGAGCTTTAAGTCCCCAATTCACACTGGCATGTACATCTTGGTAGCAAACATTTCTTCCCCTGGCAACATTGAGGCTTAATTCTTGCAACTTGGCTGGCAAGTCCACAATGGTACCACTCTGACAAGATCCAACCATGGCATGAGAACTTTTAGTTGGTACAATCGATGTGCCACAAGTGGTGTAAACAGCAGGATGACAGTATTCAGAACTTAGGTTGTGCACACCAGATTCCAAAGCTGCTGCTATCCATGGAGGCTCAAGCTGCCGCCATTGGCAAGCTGGCCCCTTGACGAACCGCCATATTCTTGCTCCACTAGCACCCCTCCTCATGGTCGATATTCCCTTTCCTCTCCCAATGTGTCTTTGACCCTAAACCCTAAACCCCAAAAGTCATTCCGAGGCTAAACCTGATCTGCACCGAGATCAATAATCAGGAGAGAGAAAGAAAGAATTAGGGTTTCCAGGTGCAAGGACCTGGCATCAAACAAACCAAAGTCAGGCAGGTTAGCGGTGTTCTTCAATGAGCTTTTACACGATGCGTCTGCAACAGAAACAGAATCGAAGATCACGAATGGAGTTTTTATAAAGAGCTTACCTTTATCTTTTACTTTTTTTTGGTTACAGCAAACAGATCATCGTCAATGGAGTCCCCTCCGAATCACCTCTCTATTGACGAAAAAATCGTTGGTCTTCCTTCTCGGGTGGTGGTAAGGGAATGCTATCCGCTACCTCTTCAGCGAGATCGGCATACTCTGCAACGCGATCTACTTATTATTGCTGAGACCCTAATCGCAATGCAAATACAGGAAACGAAACTCGCACAATCTACCTCATAGAGCTCGACACACTTCCAATGGTAGCCCCAGGCTACAATGGAGCACGATGGTGAGAGAAGAGAATGGGAAAGAGATGCCTGCGTGACGAACAGGTTCTATTCCCTGGAAAGGCCACAAAACAGAGATTAGGGTTTTGTAGTCATCATTCCGTGGATGGAATCCCTAGAGATGCTTGCGTGTCGGACAGATTCTATGCACTGGAAAGGCCACAAAACAGCGATTAGGGTTTTGTAGTCATCATTCCGGAACTGGAATCTCTACCAACAAATCGCAGTTGTTCGATAACTTACAACTCCAACGGCGATCGAAACGTCCTGCAGAAAATGACACCCACAAGATATTCTGTATCAGAAAATTGCGGTCGGTCCAAAGCGGCGGAGGGGCAGGATGCCCATTAGAAAAACTCCGCTAATACTCAGCCTGGAAAGTTCCATGAAAGGAAGTTCTAAGCGGTAGGTTGTAATCGGTAAGCGGTAGGTTTAATCGGTCCGACGCTGGAATCTGTACCCAGCAGATGCAGTTGTTCGATCACATCTGCAACGGCGATCCTGCAAAACGACACATACAAGACATTCTGCATCAGAAAACTGCGGCAAGTCGAAAGCGGTAGAAGGGCAGGAATCACTAAAGACTGGGCCTGGAAAGTTCCGTAAGGGTAAGTTGTAAGCCGTAGGTTGTAGGCGGTAAGTTGCCTCATCTTCCTTTTCTCTCTCGCGCACGCGCGCTTTCTCTCTCTCTCTCTCTCTCTCTCTCTCAGCAGCGCTCTCTCCATTGCGGCCTTCCATTGTTGGGGATTAACTTCCTCCTACGAAGATTGATAATGACCATGGCGTCTTTGCTCCCCTCGCCGCCTTGCCAGAAGTTACGGAACGTGGAAATCTTTTCTGTTTCTGTTTCTTCTTCTTCTTCTCCGGTGTCTTCTAGGCTACCGTTGTGCTGCGTGAGAGTCAATTCGGGCGCTGCCAGTATCTCAAGAAGAAGGAGCTCATCATCATGCCTTTTGGTGGCGTCGTCTTCGTCCCGGTTTTTATCCAACGCTTTAGTTCATAGGGGAGGATTGTTTAGCGAGAAGGACTTGTGTGAGAGATTTAGAGCTCGAGGAAGGAGAATCGTGGAAGCCAAGAGTGAGGTCTCACCTCCTGTTTGCGATTATCCCCTAATCGGAGGTTTCGTTGCGGGCGCTGCGGCAGCAGTGTTATCTCGGACGGTGCTCTTTGCTGCAATCATCTCCGAGGCACTGGTACGAGCTGCGAGGAGTTTCGGACAAACCCTAACCGCAACCAAGTTGCCAGAGGTGAAGACACTAGAGGAGAGGACGCTTGTCGCTGCTTTGAAGGGAAGGCTGGTGGTTGCTGCTGCTGCTCCCCTTTTCTTTGCGGCAATCAGCCAACCGGGATCGGTAAGTACTCCGCTCACGGTGGTGGCAAGCGGGATGGCAAAGTGGCTGGAGCTTTACAGTGGTGTATTGATGGTTAGGGTTCTTCTGAGTTGGTTTCCCAACATTCCATGGGAGCGACAGCCGCTGCAAGCCATCCGCGACATGTGTGACCCTTACCTAAACCTCTTTAGAAACATCATTCCTCCTCTCTTCAACGCCCTTGACCTTAGCCCGATGTTAGCCTTTATGGTTCTTGGAATTTTGACCTCCATTTTGAACACAACTGTGCAAGGATGAGCCCATTTTCGGAGTTTTCTTGGAGAGTTTAGGGAGGTTGGAGAGTTTTAGGGTTACCTTGAATTTTATTTGTTTTTGCTATTTCGGCTGAAGATGTGTGGATGAGCATGTACTTGTAACACACTTTCTCTACTACCTGGATAGTACACAGCATACAAGGGTTTGAGGGTGAGTAGGTCTATTGTCTGTTCCAAAGGTTGATGATCAGATCTGTTTGTGGAGTCTCTCAAGCTTTGTTTTTGCAAATAGTTGTAGATGGTAGTTTTTCAAGACTGGGATTGTTTCTTAAGACGTTCTTCTATGTACAAACACGTAAAATGCATCATGAATGACTAGTTTGATCAGATATATATATCAAACCCCTGATGGATGCTCAATTTTCAGAGTTTCTTGGAGCTTGGAACCCTTCTCCAGATTCATCAATCCTTATTGCTTTGTAAGGATTCTGTATTCTTCTGGTTGCCATGCTGCTAGCCATTGCAATTGATCTTGCTTCATGTTGAGTTTCTGGAAGTTGGAAGAGGTGAATATAGTTTGCTGGAGACGTATTCTTCTTAAGAATGAAAAGGAACACTAGGTCAAACCGCTGCAGGACATCTCACAGGTCAGGAGCCTGTTGATGCTTGAGTGCACTGTAGAGCTGATTATTTTGTGGAACTTGCGCTCCTGAATATTCACTTACCAGTTTCCTAATGTTTCCTATATGGAAAGAACTGTATTTACAATAGAGGACTCTCAGTGAACAGACACACAAAACCTATACACAAATTATCTGAGGAAACTGCACAGTCCTTGATTGTTAGGTGCACTCCTGAAGCCACTTCTTACTGACAAGAAGCAAATAATTAATCTGATTCCAGATAGAAATTTTGTCAAGGTACTTAACTCTCACAGAAAACGCATGAAAATGCACAAGACCACCACCTGGTTTATAGTTTATACATACATACTTTGGCAGAAAATGACCGAGATTATGACAGTTTGCTTCTGTGCTTGAGAAAAGGACAAAAAAATAAGGTGAGAAAAAATAGTGGAATTTTGAGATGAAGCATTACCTCCAATATGAGAATCATAACAAGCTTACTAGTCCTAGGTACACAGCTGCAAGCAGGAAGATGAAAGAGATGAAGCCCCAATGGCACACGGCACACTCAATTATCAGGTTCTTTTTTTAAAAAATTTGACACAAGGTGTGGCAGTGTAAATTTTGGAGAGAATGGTTGTTCACTCACCAGATTACTCCCCACCCAACACTGTTGCATGGGCAAGGACAGATCTCTGCAAACTTATCTGCATCACTTGAGTTCACTCATCTTGAAATGAGATCATCAAAAATATCTGATAAGAATGGAAACAACCAACTGTCAGATGGAAAAGGTAATGTAGCCTTTCAAGAACATCTTATTCACCATGGAATTACTCTAAAATAATGAATGAAGGGCAAATGGTTAACAGCTTTCATACGACAGATGTTATTATGCCAGCATTAGAAGTCTATGATTCTGGGAATCTAAGTTCACTAACAAATTATGAAGTCAGAATCAGGTCAAGCAAACATACCATATACAGAAAACATACAATTCAATACACCTGCATTGACCAATACAACACATCCAGTCCAAACCAACAGAGATCGGCAACAAATGTGAATACCATATAGACAAAGAATGGAACACCTGAGACATGATGCAGATCCATCATCCTTTCTACCTTGCAGTCACTTAGAAGTTTTCTAGAAAAAGGATATGATTTAGTAAGCAAATTGGGTAACTTCCATGCATTCCTTTCTGATACTTTTTGCTGCTGCTTTGTTAGTGATAGGGTGACTGACACATCACAAAATAAGCTAATGTTAGACTCTAGGAACTAATGATAGAAACCCTTGCGATGTGATGGATGTCCTTTCTGTAACATATTAAGTCACTAGAGAATGGAAAGAGTACCCATGAATAAAATGGTGTAGCGAAGCAGGTTCCATGCTCTCAGGAATGTGAATTCTTGTAAGATCCAGATCACAACCAAGAAGGCAATGAACCCTGAAATAAGAGAAACAAATCATCAGACATTCAGGACCAACTCAGAGCTCCTTCAAAAACCGGTCACTTGTGAAGTATATCTTCATAAATAATGAAGACTTCTCCATACATTTGATTTAATGTAACCTGAAAAGCATGAGAGATAACCCAATAGCAGTCAATCCTAACAATCAAGTGTCTGTGATCTAGCTCCTACATAATTCAGCAGGTTTAGAACTGCAGTCTATACAGACTGGTGCACTCAACAAAGATAACCAGACTGAAAAGGGCTTTGAACTCACCAATACAAAGACCTCAGAGAAACCACTCTTGCAGGAATGCACAACATGATATAGTTGAATGATATTCATCACAGGGGAGCCAGCCATGGCCAAGCCTGGCTTGACCATTCCATCCTCTCAGGTTGGAAAACAGGGTTTCCAATGGATACTGAGTGCACTGCAGAGTGGTCTCAAAGGGGCTTAATTGGATGTTGCTGCCACCAACATGAACTTTTTAGGATGGGAAAATACACTGATGTAGCTGAATTCCACAATGAATGAAGGCACTGTTTGGAAAATCAGAAGAGGAAATTCTGAACCTTACATTCTTGGCAATGATGAGAACCACAACCAGGGCAGAGAGTAGAAGGGCAGCAGCAATTCTGAGTGTGATGGATTTTGTTGATGCAACAACCAACACCATACCCCAGAAAGCTGATCCAAGATCTGCAGTTGACATGAATCTCTTAGCATCTTTCCTCTGAATAAATGGACAATGAAAATGAACAACTGCAGAGAATTCTGAAACAAATCTCCAAGTGAGAAGCCATTGTATCTTGTAAACACAATCTCCACACATTGAGGTCCAGGATAATCATGTTCAAAGACCATGGAACACTGTAGATGATGCAGGGGGGAGCTCAGCAACATCCAATGTTTGCAGGTCAGTTTCGAAATCAAAGAAATTCTAACAATCAAGGTAGTGATCACTTGAAAGCTTACAGCCTGCTGGCAAGATGAACCACTGATAGCCTCCCTGTGTGTATGTTACCCCACCTTCATCAGCCTTGACTTCAATGCCTTCAACCTTGTACCCCAGAATCCAACAAAAACCACGGTCGGTACTGAAACATGAGACACTTGAGTTTTGATCTGTAGACTATACACTCAATTGCAGGCTGCAAAAGACTTTTCCTTTTTCCACATTGCAGATACCTGCAGGAAGGGATGGAAATGTGTTTGAGAGGGGGGCTTTAAACAGAAGATGATAGAAGTTTTTTTTCCCTCTCTCTCTCTCTCTAGACCATGAACTCATTTTGCATCTGTCATCTCCTTCTCCTTAATCCTGCATGCAATGTTTTCAACTCCAAAACTTTTCTTCCTCCTACATACATGTCCATCCCTGTCAAGCAGACCTATGTCCATCACACATCCATTTGTGCCAAAAGTCATTTACTCATCGTGTAAGTACTCTCAAATGGAGAATTCTGAGTTGTGCATGTGCAAGAAGGAAGAATGCAAACCCTTGCTGTTCATCATCAAATGAATTATCAGCATCGCTCACAGACCTTCTATCCCCAACTTAACCTCCACATTTGTTTTTCAGATATAGTAACAAAGTCGCACCACATTCTTTTCTTGCTTGCTTTTTATAAAAAGATCAATGTGAAGGGATGGCACTCACCTTACCACCTGTCAGCTTGCAAGCAGTGGCATCACTCTCCTCATGAAGAAAAACTGTAATTAGCCTGAATGGATCAAGCACCCGTGTTCTCCACAACTGCAGTAAAAAAAACCAACCCGGAAAGAAACCCTCATCAACACGCTAAGCATCAAGTAGTGCATGTCTATATGTGGGCATGCTTCCCCTAGCTTCTTCATCCTGACATCATTCCCGAACTTACAGCGAGGATAAAGACTCCGACGATAACAATGAACAGAATTTGTTGGGAGCCGCAGCAGCTCGTCAGCTGCCAGCCAGCCATCTTTTCCTCCCCCTGCGACCCCAAAATTCCAGTACAATGCAGAAGGAATTGAGAAGATCTGGGTTCCGGCAGCGACTAGTCAGTCATTCACAAAAGCATTTGCACAAATGCTCCCTCACATTATTATGATTATGCAAATCTCTTGTCCTGCACCGGTTGCACCTCCAACCTCCTGCGTCTTCCGACATGCACAATCTGCGCAAGCCCTGGCGCGAATCATCGAAGCCTGCACACGGAGAAGAGAAAGTTCGAACTTCCAACCGGAAAGAGCGATGCCGATAACGACGACGACAACGGTCCGGTGCAACTGGGCGACGAAAAACCCGGACAGTAGTAACTCAGGGTTTTTTTTAAAAGTTTTTTTTAATAAATTTAATTTTTAAAATTCTAAAAATAACTATATTTGTAATGTAGCTGAACTGGCGATCACCATAATACATTTTAGCAAATTTTGGCTATATACAAATAAAAGTTAAAGTTAAAGATTCCTTCACTTTTTTGGCTACTACGCTAGAATCCAATAGAGAAATCTGGCGATAATTAATTTTTATAAATGCCTGTAAATATTTGATGACTATTAAACCATGTTGTCAACAAGAGTGATGACAGTAATCTCAAGCCCTCTCTTGATCCTAGCAATGGTTCTACATTACAAAAAGGCTTGACCTTCAACATATGCATGCAAGTCACAAACAATTTCAAAATGCCAACACTTATTTCCCATTGAGATCAAATTTGATTCAGCACCAAGAGACCTTATAAAGGCAAAAATGTGTTATCAAAGAAAAAGTGATTGTTTCAAGTGAATTGTAAAAAGAATCATTTTATATGTTTAGTTGTGTGTGTTCATTTACAGATTCATAAAGCATTGCCAAAATTTGTTGGCTTTGCACATAGGGAAGAAACTATCCATCTGTGCAAGATTTAGGCTTGGGGATCAAATTTTTGCTCACTCATTGGCCAATGTGAAGATGCCAAGTGTTCACGAAATGAAAAATTTCAAATGGATGTAATTTTTCATGTTTGGGTGGATGTAACCCTAAGTACATTAGGATTGTGTACTGCAATACTAATGGATTTTTTTGTTGGGTTCCGTTATGGATTTTGTTACATTTGCACGACAAAGCTTTCTTGAAGCATGTGAGAGTCTAGTGGTGGTTGTGAATTAGGCGATGACATTGAAACACATGCCACAATTGACAAGGCAACAATTGCATGTGGTGTGTTCAACAATGTTGAGGGTCGCTTTTGCATTGCGCATGATGAGGAATTTGTTGAAAAAAGATATGTCTTTGTTCAAGCTCTTGAGGAATGTAGTGTTAAACTATTTGGCATTAACCACTTAGGCTTCCAAATTGCTTGTAAGCTAGACTCCATTGCACTGAACCTATAAGTGTAATTGATTCAAGATTCATACACTTGTTTATGTTCAACATTGCTTCCAAGTATTGAACCCTGCCATTATTTTTTCATATTGGAGGCAAGATGGGTTTTTTGGTACATTTGATGAATCACCCAATATAGTTTTGTGATCAATCAAGGCCCTAAAAGTACATTAGTTAGGTTAACAAAAAGAGATAGGAGGTGGTGCGAAATAGGGGACTAAACAAGAAGATGTTTAAATTATCAAGCAAAATTTCACCTATGTGGACATTGTTCTCATAAGGACTATTTGAAGTGCATTTGACCAATCTAGTTGTGGTCCAAGAAAAGAAAAGTGATCTCAATATAGTATGATGGTGAGCAATGTGTAGGCATTTGTTGGGGTGGCTAAGAATTTACATGCCATTGTGATTACATTTCATGGCATTTAGAGAACTAGGTCAATATCATTGTCATGAACCTTTCATGAGAAAGTTTGATGGGGTTCATTGTTTGCTGGCACCTTATGCTGTACAAACATGATTTTATTGAAGTCGTTGGTGGCTGATGTGTTATCCATCTTCAACTATGAGATAGCTTGGCATTCCTTTATTGCTCCTTTCCAAGTCACTGTAAGGCATGCCAAGTTGGCATTGTGGTTAATGACAATTGAAACATTGAGGGATGCAAATTTTTTGAAGTGTACCAAAATCTTGTCATAACGTCACCATTTTCTGTCTTTTTTACCTAGTCCATTTTTACTATGTAAAGACACATTTATGGATGATTATGATGGAATCTATAATTATAATAATTTAAAATATAGTCCTTTTAAAATTTTTGACAACTTTTAATTTTTAATTTTTTATGGGGATCAAAATATAGGGTTAAAAAGGATTATAATAAGGACTAAGTCCTTTTTGTCTTGTGTGGTACACCTTAAAGGATTTTCACCTTGAAAATTTAAGGTTTTGTAATTGACTTGTTCAAATGATTCACGTGAAGCTTGTTGTCAAAATTGTTGTGAGGTAAGATCTTATGCCCATGTAGCTTCATATTGGGTGAATGGCTACACCCATGAAAATGGAACATGTTGCAATCATGAAGTGTTTAGGGAACATATCTGATCAAAACTTCAACATGTGCCTCATTAACTGGATTTAGAAATCTACAACATGTAGAATTGAGTAGAGGATTTGTACTTCAAGTAGCTTGATCTCAACTATCTAGGTGTTTCAAATGCAATGGTACAAATTCTCGTTTATCAATACTTTGATACTGTGCATGTAAATTCTATGCCTTTAGCTTTAAGATAACCTAGATTCATAGAAGATTTGCTACAACCCATGTCATCCTATTGTGGTAGGCAAGATCAAATATTATAATGATACTTCATGTTTTGTTGGTTCCAATTCTTAATTTGCTAAAGGGTTATGAGATGAGTTTCTACCAAAATTTAATGTTTTAAAGTATGTGAATTTGTGTAACTCCACATACTATGATTATGTGTAACTAATTTTATGTCAGTCACTATAATTCATATGGTCAATTATGTGTGTCATTAATCTGAATTTGATCAATAGTGGTCCATTTTCATGGTAGATTGTAATATTTTCATTGTTCATTATAGTACTATTGAGTTGACATTGCCAAGGAATCAATTTAGGAATGATCTACTCCTCACATCTAATTGTTTTCTCTTGTCTAGTGACATATCAAGGTTTATGTTGTTAAGGAGGTTAACCATGCATCTTTTGTTGCTCACCATTTGACTTCATCTGACCTTAATTTCATAACCAATTCTAAGACACATCTTTTTTAATTATTACATATTGTGGAATATAAATGTTACCTTCCTTTCAAGGAACTCATAGCATCTATTGTGACATGTACACAAAGGCTTTTATGCAGCATATCATAACACATCAATGCGGGAATTTATTGTTATTGTAGTCCAAATTGTATTACAATGAAGGAATGAACTGAGAATATTAGTGATAAGCCATTCCATGGGAGGAGCTATGGCCTCCTTGTACACATTTCTCTTTTTTCATCATTGTTTATAAGGTAGTGGTTGGATGTTGGGATGAATGAATTTGAATTTTATGCAATTTGTTACCAATTTGTTGAATTCTAGGATGAGCTTGCATAAGAGCTATGTTAAACTTGCAACATTTGAAATTGGAGTATGAAAAGATGACCAAGCAACATCTGGTACAAACTAATCAATCTCATCGAATGACTCTCAAATGTAATGATGCACAATAGTTCAAGGTTGCAAAGATGCTTGGAAATTTATGCATAAATCATTTGTCCATTCTTGCATTAAAACTTGATTATGTTGTTGTCAAGTTTGACATATTAGAAATGTTTCTCTAGTTGATGACAACCTTGAAAGAGGAAGTATCCAATCATACCTCACTCCAACCTTTTTCCAAAGACATAGAACATATCCATCTTCTATAGAGGCTTGAGAGAGTTTTTCAGAAACTATATAAGCAAGCTTTTATTTGTTAGTGTTATTTTGGACAAACCATTGTAGGTGATACAAAAAAAGAGGATGGAATTGAATGAAAAATTGAAAATAGCAAAATTGGATGTCACAAGAATGAAAGAGACATCACAAAACCAAGAAGCAAAACTTTCGAACATGACTCAGGATAAAAACAAACTACAAAAGTTGAAAATTAAGTTGGCACTTGAAAATGTGTCATTGAAGGACTTAGTTGACACACTCAAGAACAAGGTTGAAAACCTTGAAGCTAATCATGGGAATGTAGCTATGGAAAATCACTCATAGAATCTTTGGCAAATTACAAGGGCAAAGTAGGGAAACTTGAAGTTGAGTGTGAAAACTTACAACAAAGTCATCAAGAAGCACTTGAAAAATAGTGGGATGTTTTTGAGGCCAAATTGAAAGCCTTTGAGAGCAAAATGGAAGAATTGGAGGCTCAAGGAAGTACTCTAGTGTAAAAAGGATAACTTTCTTTTCAAGCTTGGTTTTGGGAAAATGTTTGGTTCTGGGTTGGGGTTGTGGTGATTATTTGAAACCTAATCTGGACATGTTTTTCTTTAAAACATCTTTTATGGGGTCAAGTTTTATTAGCATGTGAAGCTATTAAAATGTTTGGTTATGAAAACATGTCATGGTGTAGGACCTGTTGGACAATTTTGTTTAGGCAATGTCATCAAATGTTGCAATCAAGGAAAAAAATGTGACTAATGTTCAAGGTTTGGATGGCTTGCCAAATGGCTCATGTTTACTGGATGCAACATTTGTTGTTGTCCAATTGCAGCTTCTATTTCACCTGCCATTGTCAGAGGTTGGATGTTTCAATGATTTAAAAGTGGACATAGTCCTTTTGTTACTATTGTCAGCTATTACAACTTTGGAAGATGTAGAAGGTTAGGAGAGTAAAGCAATAATTCTAGGCCTTATGCAATTGCTCAAGTATGATGATGGCACACCCATACCCTTGTTCTTTAATTTGTACTTGGTTCTTGCAAAATTCTATAGAAGGATTGATTGTTTGTCACTTTTGCTTTCGATATCATCCCTAGAGATGTAATCTCATTAATAGCTAAAGGTCTCAATAATCTTGCGACCAATGCTGCCAACCATTTGTCTGGCACTAACAGTTGTATAATGTGGTTGTTTGTGGTGATGGAGGCTTCATGTTAAATTTTCAGGAATGATTCTAGTTTTTTTTTTATCATTGGGTCTTAAAATTAAAAAGTGGGCATTGGAAATATTTATAGTTTAAATAATTCTCTACATTCCCCTTTGTCCCATTGTTGAACTTTTGAAATGAGAATGAATTGTAAACATGTTGCAAAAGTTTGAAAGATTAAGCAAAATAAATTAATTGTGCTAGGAACTAACAGGGGTATTACGATGTGTAAGAGAGAAGTTTATTGAACATTTTGATGGTTTTTGTAGGAAATGGAGACATCAATGCATTTAAATATTAACTTGATTATTGTTGATATGAATGATAATGGCATTTCGATTTTTAGTATTGAGACATTTCAGTTTTCAGTTTTTAGTATTAAGACATTTCAGTTTTCAGTTTTTAGTATTAAGACATTTCAATTTTTAGTTTTTAGTATTCAAACATTTAAGTTTTTAGTTTTTAGTAATTTGATTCAGTTTTTTGTTTTCAATATTCAATATTTAGACATTTCAATTTTCAAATTTTCAGATTTTTTCTAGACATTTCACAAAGAGATTTCAAATTTTAAGTTTTAATTTTCAACTTTCAATATTCACACATCCAAATTCAAACATTTTAATTTTCAAAATTTCAAATTCCACAAGTTTCACATAAATATTCAATTTTCAATTTTCAATTTTCAACTTTAAATATTCACACATCCTAATTTAAACATTTTAGTTTTCAAATTTTCAAATTCCAAAAATTTCACATACAAATTTCAAATTTCAGTTTTCAACTTTCAGTATTCACACATCGGAATTCAAACGTTTTAATTTTCAAAATTTTAGATTCCAAACATTCCATATGTTGTAGTACCTTAGTAGGTTTGGCACATGCCTCCCAAACAATTAGTTAATTTTGAATATTCAATTTTGAAAAAAAAAAACTCCTAAAGATTCTTTATTTTCCTTCCTAAGGAATTGGTCTTTGGAATAAAAAATGGATCATGGTCAAATAACATTGGGCAGAGCCATCATGTGATGAGTTGCTTGTTTAATGTATTTGTAGATGATGTTATAAAACAAATTTGTTCCCCGCAAGAAAGTAGTGTAATTTCAAAATAGAATTACCCACATCTTTGAAACAAGTGCAATTTTGTTTTGAAATTGCATTGCTCATCTTAAATTTTATAGGTTAAAGTTTTTCTACTTAATTTATAGTTTTAAAAAATCATTAGAAGATATTTCAAGTTTATTGATAATATAAAAATACGATAAGATTTTAACGTTCAACATATCACTATAAAGAAAAAAAAAAAATGTAAGAAATAAAATCAACTAAAAATATATCTATCTAGATATCAAAGTTTTGTTGATTAAAGGCATCAAAAATGACAATTACAAAGTCAAAATTTGAATGTAAAATACATGTATCATGTAAATTGAATTTACAAAAATGTAAAATGGTCAATTAGAATGTCTGCTAAAATGTATTAGTGTTTTGAACTTGAAAAGCAAAAACATTATAGAAGGCAAACTATGATAAATGTAATCACCCAAAAGGTGGACCTTTCATTTTTGAAAGTAGGTTTGCTACCACATTAGGATCAAATATTGAAAGGGTTATGCTATAGTTTGTAAGGTTGGAAAATTAATGACCTGCAATGTGTGTTACAACAAAACCCTTCTCATATTTGCACATCATGTTTTTCAAAATAGAGGACCCCACAAAAGAATTCCGAAATTCCAAATCTTGTTCAACATGAGCAAATGGAGTGACCAATTTGTTAGAAGTAGTACTACCAACATTTTGCAAACATGTAATTGCTGTAAACTTGGCCTATTCAAGTTGCATACTTGAGCTTGGTGCCAAATTTTCTTTATTGGACTTATGCATTGCATCTATTGTGGTTGAACTAGATGTAGATGCATAAGATAGTTGCAAATGAAAACAAAGCAAACGTAGTACCTAAATTTGTAACAATACAAAAGACATGAAGGTTAAAAAATCTAAAGTTCAAAACAAAAACCATGACCAAAAGACCAAAAGAAATAATTGAATTACTTTAAGTTTCTTTGTGCATGTTCTATTCATGGGCAAAGGCTTCCTCATACGTAAGAAGGTGAATTCCATTTAATTCTTCAAAGAGAATACGCTACAAGGCATGACTACAAATGCCTTGATATGTTCAATCATACTTAACAACACAAACAACTTATCAAACAACAGAGAAATTCAAAGAAACAATAAGGAATGACAACACAAGAAGGCTAACAACTAATAAACTTATTTTGCATAGTTTTTGGCATTATAATGGCCCAAAATTTTCATCCCATATTCTACTAGCACTAATGATTTCGCCAGTTTTGAAATCATAATGCCCCACTTAATCTTGTTAGTAATTTGCTTACCTTTCAAGGTTGGGATATCATTTATCAACTTCTTGCTTAGTTACCCAAGAATGCTCCTACCCACTAATGTTTTCATGAACTAAATTTGCTTTATAATTTTAAAGCCTTTGAACTTGGGCATTAGGAAAAGTGGATGAAATAAAAGCACATCATCAAATGTAGGTTGATACAAAATCATCACTTTATATGTCTTGATAACATTTATAATGTAACAATTCACTATTGGTCAATGGTGTTCCATAGCACAATGATCAACATCAAACTTCTAGGTTTTTTATTGACCTTGCTGGTATTTACAAAAAAAAAAATCAACAATGGAACATTTCAATATTAAATAATAAGACAATCCAAAAAAATTGAACGCCTGTAACCCGAAATTAGGTTACATCAGACTCCTGGACGTCATTGATCAGGGAAGTTAGGTCGTTTGTTAATTAAGCCGTTGGTTTCTATGACGGCTACTTTTACATGGGAAGCTTTGCTGGATTGGAGAGAGGAGCTAGGAATTCTATAGAGAAGAGCTTAGCTATGCTTGAGATTTTCCGTTACGTCTAATGTATAGTTGAGCTCCTGTTGCAGAAGTAGACGAGAGGAATTAAGGAGAATAAAAACAATATATTGAGGCACCATCGGACCCTCTTCTTTCTTTGTGTGAAC
>Ga0116227_10001520_pt1 | contig 51922 bp, 39 predicted proteins | sample S1TSphgellanicum_FD_89693 | JGI IMG/M metagenome (GOLD analysis project Ga0116227, IMG submission 89693) | Host-associated microbial communities from peat moss isolated from Minnesota, USA - S1T2_Fb - Sphagnum magellanicum MG | ecosystem: Host-associated > Plants > Peat moss > Unclassified...
AGAGAGATGTAGGGGAAAAGAGGAGAAGAAGTGAGTAAAAAAAGAGGGGGAGGGGGGTGGGGGGGGGGGGGGGGGGGGGGGGGGGGGGGGGGTGGTTTGGCACACAAGCGTGAAATAATTCATTTATTTTAAAATTTAAGATTCGCTATGTGAGTTATTAAATTTGAACTTTTTGATATGTAAAGAATTTACATATTAAATTTTAACTCAACTTCAGAGTTCTCTTATTGTCCTTGTGGTTCAAAATTCTTGGAATCTTGAAATCTTTTGAATTCTAAGATTCCTACAATCTAAATTTTTGAAAATTTTGACAACAAGGCTAAGAATTTTTCAAAGACTTTGATAAAATAAAAATTATTTATTTATTTATGCTGAAGTCGCCCATGTCCTATAGTACCCAAAAACAGAGTTGTCAGATATGACAACATGGAAAACATGATTTTGACAATGTGAAAAAGGCCCTAATTTTCCAGATTTTGAATTCTTAAAAAATGAAATCACCAGATTTCTACTATAGTCCCCAGTAGGAAACCAAAATATATAGAATTTTATTTTCTTTAAATTTCTTCTTTCACATCTGCTCCATAGCCAAATTTGGCTTAATCTTGCTGTGGATGATCACCAGTTTTGGGTACATCACAGAATTGTTAAAAAAAACCTTGTCCTAATAATTTACAGAAGCAAATTCATGATCCATTACCACATGCATCAACAACATATGAGACTCCAAAGGACTGAAGGTCACTTCTTTTCATCTACCATTAATTTGCTTTCTTTTAAGTCATGGGTTTGTATCTTAGGGCTCACCATTGCATGTTTTGTGTTTTCGGGTGTTATCTTTTGTTTGGACTTTGATCCTTTCTTTTTTTTTCTTATCTTGTTCCCTTGCCAGGTTTTTTTCCTTTATTTATTTATTTATTTATTTATGTTTTTATTTAACTATATGAAAGGAAGCATCATTTCATTTATTTATTTATTTTTAAAGCATCATCAATTACAACTCAAGAAAAGGCTGGGTAGTTGGATTCCTCCATGCTTACCCATCATCCTTGATGACATCCAATTAGTACATGTAAGGGAATGGGCAGGTTGAGAGGGCTTTCATTATTTGATGGCATCTATGTATTAGGTTGTTTGTTTGTTTTGTTTGTCCTGTTGAGATTTCCCAAATGCTCTTGGGTACCATTGGAAAGCCCAAAGGGTGGTGTACAAGGTGGTCTGATAGTGTTTAGCCCTATTGTACAAGAGTTATTGAATATTGAATAATTGTGTTTAAAAAATTCAAAATTAAATAAAAACCAATTTTTTTAGAAAAATTGTCACAATGTGCCCTCTAGATACACTAGAATTTTTTTGCTTGCATCGTTGAGTTCAAATTTAACATTTCCAAGGTTAAGCACACTAAGAGGTATGTACTTTACCCTAGGGTTAGTTTAGTCATTAAATAGTCCTTGAAATTCTGAATTATTTTTTGTGAAAAATATGAAGCTGAGGTGTTGAAAACCATCATATTATAGTGGCCTCCTTAAACCCTGCATTAAATAATTATTTTTTGGTTGTACGAGGGAAAAAAAACTTCATTTTTGGGGGCTGTGAGTCTAAGTGCTTGTGCTAGAAAATAATCAAATAAGGGTTGGGCAGTGTGGGAAAAATAGTTGTGAGTTTTCAGAGGACATTAGTATAACACACTAGGCCTACAAATTGTGCAATATTAATGGACATTTTGCAAACTATCACTTGACCTTGTGAGATTTTTAGCTGCAGGAAATGTATATTATTTATGTTCTTAAAGTCTGTGGCTGCAGGAAGTGCATGTGGTGGGAAATTTTTTAATAATTAATTTTTTTTGGGTGACAAGGTTTAAGGCCATCACTATGATAATTAATTATAGCGGACTAAAAATCTGAATAATTTCACTTCTCATTTGACAATATCACAATAGATCATGGAAAAAAGAATAATTAATTTTTTTACAATAATAATAAATAAATTATTCATTTTGTCCACATGGAATTTGACACTAGGCTAGGGTAGTTAATTTTTACACAGTATTGGTAAAGTCATTAAAGACTTATCTTGATACTTTTCTTGGATGCCTTTGTCTTTTTCGCCTTAGCTTTGCCATGTTTGGTGTCATTTGAATAAAGCCATTTTTGTTGGCCATCATCATCAACTTGATCCATGACTCCACAAAAGGCCCTCTGCTCCCATCACATGTTTGGAATCCGGATGCAGTTCTCTCTCTCTCTCTCCTTGTGTGGTTTTGTTCTTTCCTGGCTCCTTTAATGAAGCGCCCTCTCCCATTCAGCCTTCACTTCACAAGAAGAAACAGTGTAATATAAAAGCAGACTTTACTGCAATTCACTCATCCCAAATCACATGATTGTAATTTGTCATCACTCGGTAATGTACTTCTGGATTGCAAGATTGTCAAACAAATGTGAAGCTGACAAACCCAAGCTTCTTAAGTACACTCTCCAAGATGTTACTATGGCCACCCAAAGGTTCATTGCGCAAATTTACCCTCAGGACTAAAAGGAGATTTACATACCACACATCCACCTACTCACAATGACACAATTTTTTTTAATTATCACCAAAATTCGCCATTGGCCTTGAAGGCCCAACCAAACTGAAAAATATGGCTATTTTGCCAAAAACCCTATGTGCCATCAATGAGTAGCACTCCATACCCACCTTGTAGTGTTTCCCTTTTGCTAAAAGCTTCCATTTGATGATGATCAGAAGTGCCAAAAAGATCCATTTGTAGCCATCAGATCATCTATAGGATAGATCTCACCTATTGTAGTCACCATTGTTCATTCCTTCACACATTTGCAATTCATCATCTCCTCTTCCTTTGCACATTTGTAGCTTGATTCTTGCAGTTGTCCCTAGCTTAGGTAGATCTTGTTGAATTAATGCAAAAGTTTTGTGATTGTTGTTGTATTTTCAAGAGTCGATTGCAATTTGCAACCATTTGCAGTCAAGAGTGGAGGGAACCAAGACTCAAGATGTGATGATTGTCAAGCTTTTCTAACTATTTTGAGAATTGAATAGAAATTTGAACTATACAAAGTTCAATAGAATACACAGTCAAGCTTTACAAATTGCATTATAATAATGCCTCTTAAATTTTGACCAACAATCAAGTAAGATTTATGACTCCTACCTTTTCTTTTGAGTTGAACATTTCTTGATGGGTTCATTTTTCGTTGTTGCACATGGCTCTTCTTAAACCCTTGGCAAATTCAAACTTCAATGCTTGTTCAATTAGCAAAATATTAGGGCTAAAAATGGCAATGTTGTTGACAATTTTGTTAAAATAGCAACCAAGGTGTTACAAAGGTTATGAAGGAAAAAGGGAAATGGGAGGTCCATCCTACATTAATTTGACCTTTGCAATTGAACCTGAAAAACCCAAGAATAAATTAGAATTGCTTGTGTAAGAAAAAAAAGGCTTATGAGTTGAATTGGAAGTTTCAAAATACCTAGATTGCAAACCTACCATGGGTAAAAAATGTTTTAAGTGAAGACAAGCTTGTCACACATGTTTGCTACAAGATTTGCACAAAGGTTATGGGTAAGGAAAACTTCCTAATCCTATGTTCGACTCTTTTTGAAAACATGTTAGTAGGAAAAAAATTATTCCCCTATGCCCAATGTTCTTGAAATTACATTTTATTATGTTAATTAAGGATTGTCAACATGTTAAGAATGAATTACTTTATGTTGAACTAGAAGTGGGGAGAATGTGTTGGACAAACTTATGCAAGGTTTGGCACATGAAAATCACTTGAAGAAAATCATTCAATTTGTCAAAATTTTCTACCTACTCTAAGAGGGAAAGCCCTACTTGAATATGAAAGTATGAAGGGTTTGTTGGAATTCCTTCAAATGATTTTCCACAAAAGCACTAGTGTAGGAATATTAGTTGGTACACGATTGAAATAATCCATGACATTGTCAAGGCAACCATTGCAAAAGTTGTGAAAGCAACAAATTATAGTTCCATCTCATATGATGAAGTTACAAATGTTATATGTAATCAAAGTTGGTTGTTAAGCTTGCATTCATATTTCATCAAGGAATGGTTTCAAATTCCAATTTTGATCCCCTTTGAAAGGGTGATTGAAAGGGCTAATTCTACAAATTTGACTAGAATCTTCCATCAAGCATTGTTGATTACTAATGGTATGACAAGTGAATCACTATCCTTTAAGCTCATTTGTTTTAAATTTGACAATATGAAAGCTTTTTAGGATTTAGGATTGGAATTATGTGAAAAATTCAATTGGATTATGTTCCTAACATGCAAGGAATCCATTACATATTGGCCCATTGAATTAATCTTGTTATGCAAGTTTTGTTTAAGTTGAACATGGTTTGTAGGTTGGAAAATTTGTTCAAAATTGTATATCCTACTTTAGTAAAAGCCCCAAAAGGCACTTGAAACTCAACAAGCTTGCCAAGATCATGGAAATTCATGGTAATAAGTAGTTGAATATTATCAAAACAGGTGGATTTATATGTTAAAACTTACAAAAAAACTGATAAATGAATATTTCACTATAATGGTCAAAATGGCCTAAAAGTTTGTTAGCAACAATTTTGCCAAGGTAAACTTTGAGTTTTTATGTGATATTGAAATCCTATATCGGCTAGCAATCTTGTTACCATTGTTGGAGGAAGTGAATAGTTTTATAAAGTTGGCCTAAGCTCAAGATGTTTTTTTCTTTTTTGGTTATGTGGCAACAATCAAACTTTGTCAAATATATTTGTTTTCACATTTTGTGAACCTTAACATGATTGTTGTCAAATTTAATGTGTTTTAATTCTTCAAGTTTTGGGAAGGTTCCTCCCATGACCTCTTCATCATGCAATGGATATTAAATTTAAATATAGGTATTGAATTCTTAACCTTTGATTGCAATGGACAACACATTAGTTGGGTGAAGCATTTAGATTAGCTAAAAAAGGTTATGACTTTTGTGATTAAAAAAGTGCACATTCAAATTGTGGAAATTATGAATGATTAAGTGACAGAAGCAATTGAATTCCTTATTTTAGAATTGTAATTTTTGCTTTCCTTCACATGGTGTTATGGAAGTTTTAAGGGTAGTTTTCTCTCATTATTGGATGACAGCAAACTATGATAAATCTTTCAAGAAACACATCAATGTGATTAAGGTCCAATATTACTATCCCAAGAAAATTGGGCCCAATCAAACCTTGGTACCAAAGGTCCTATTTTTTTGTTTTGGAAGTTTGGATCTACATATGTCATTCTTCAAATTAACAATGAAAAACAATGTTGCATCAACCATGGGTCCTCCTTACATTGTGAATCCTATGACTCAACTTTGAATATCCTTGGCTTCTTCACAAGTGATTGCACACAACCTACCAAAATATTTAAAGTTGCTAAAAATCTCCATGGTTTGAGTTATTGGTTCTATTAAAGAAGAAAAGTGTTTCAACAATTTGAATTTTATCAAATCCAAATTTCACAACCAATTAACAATGCATTTGGACCTTTTAGTTTGAATGTTTGTTCAACAAATTTACATGTTGGAGAATTTTCCTTATCCATAGGTAGTTGTAGCTTGGAAGGATGTGGGAACTAAATATGGCTTTCACACAAAAAAATTATTTGGGTAAAATGAGGTTTCATGATTTTGTGCCTTTAGATTTCAATTTCCATGATTTTAGCAAGGTTGATGTTTCCATCAATATTTTGGATTTTGCTAGCAATAGTTAGTAAGTACTATGTTCAAACAAGTTTTGTTATTATGCATAATATGTATGTTTGTTGTGTGTTGTTTTGCAAATGGCTTGTGTAGCCATGTGGTGATGATCCATAGGAAGATTTACTTGAATTCGGCTATAAGCTAAAAAAAAAAAAAAAAATTTTTAAACATCCTTCTATGTTTTTGGTTATTTACTTGAGCATGTATAAAAATCTAGCAATTTTTCTTAAATTTTGTTCAAATTTTAATTACTACAAATATTTAAAATCACTTGATTTTACTAATTTCAATTTTCATCATAACTTTTTTCTTACATATATTTAGAGGAAAAAAGGTCGGTGACAAATCTTGCAAATATCTCCTTGAATGGTCAATGGTTGGGAAACAATTTTCTATTTAGTTTTAGTTCCATACTTAATGATATTGGTTAACTTAGTTATTCTTTTATTTGCCTCCTAACAAAATGCAAGTAGGTTGTTTATAGGAAGTAGTGAAAAAAGCCTTCATCTATGTATAAATTATAAGACATTTATTTACTCACTAGTCACTTGTTTTCTTACCTATCTTCTTACATGTAGGATTTATTTTTTACAAAGTGAATCACCAAGGTGAAAGTAGATGTTATCTCAATTAAGGTTCATCCACAACTAAAACATGTATTTAGTTAATTTTAGATTAAAATTTTAATTTTGAACTTTTAAAACTTGGTGGTTAGGATCAAGTTTTGTATTGAATTTGAAACAAATTTTTTTTAATATCGATTGTTGCATCACATGGTGGCCCTTAAATCAAATTTTCTCTTCAAATTTCCAATCTTCAAATGGTCATTTGTTAATTCTAAGCTTTTCAAAAGTCCGAAATTAACTAAATACATGATCTAAGTTGTAAAAGGATTTAAAGGATGGTGTTGGTGGGCATGTGTTAAATTATGATATTTTCTTGTCATAACAATGGGAGGCCCCATTATAGTATGTACTAGCATATACTTCAATTATTATTAGTGGCTAGTCCTTAAGTAGTAGGCATGGAAGATGTTAAATAATCTTTAACAAGCTTTGTATTGGTGTCAATGTGGCACACTTCATAGAACCATAATATTTTGCCACAAGGTTTAATTGGTTTGACTATTTAAATAAAAAGACAACATTGTTTTTAGTTAGTTTTTCAAAAAATGTTGTTGGCAAATATCTTCACCCTTTCTTAAAAAGGTGGTGGGTTTGAAATTACTATGCAACAAAAAAACATGCAAAATGCAAAACAAAAAAATTCAATTTTTTATTTTATTTGGCAAAACATGTAAACTTGTGTGTTTTTCCGCAAAACCATGCAAGGCACAAAAGGGTGCAAATATTCTCCAATATACATGATAAAGACATGTTGCCCAAAAAAAAAACCGATTGTAAACCAAGTATGTCATTTGCAGCAAGTTTATGCCCCATCACAACCACAATATGAACATGTTACATAGTTTGAAGCACATCTGCACCTTTACACAATAATCATGGTAGTGGGTACTATGTATTAGATTGAAAATCATTGAACAACAATTCCATTGTGGCATGCATGACTTGAATCTTAAGGTGATGCTTAAAAACCCTAATATGTGTAACATGAATATCATAGTCAAAATATTGCACCACAATTGTGGGTGAAAATGTTGGGATGCCACAAAGCTGTGTGCTGATGATGTTATTGAAAATGATCATAGGATTTCACATGAGTAGGATATCAATCTTTTAATGCTTTGATCAATATCCCCTTTAAATCAATTACTAGTTTGCAATTGCATTGCACACACAAAAACTCCACCAAAATCTACAACTTTTGAATGTCCATGTCACACCTTATAAAAACCCAAATTGAAATTTGGAAGCTTACGTAGGATAAAAATCCATAGTCTAACATCATGAGCAAGTATTAAAGTTTTTTTTGACTAAACAAAACCCAAGTTCCCACAAACAAACAAACATCTCTTTTTGTTGTGATGACCATTGCAATGATATTGCAAAAATCCTTGTTGGGTTCTTCAACCCAAAAAATAAGTTGTAGTAAAACACAACCATTGTGATGCTCCTACAAGAGTTGTTATTAGGTTCTTCAATCCAAAAAAAGTAATACTGAGACACAAGGAGCTTGAGAATTATTCACCATTGTGGTTCTCTATCCACTTTTGTTGATTTTCAATTTCAACAAGGTCACATCTTTGTCATTGTTGCTTCAAATCTAAGGTTATGAACTTTGTGCAAATTTGAAATGGAACATGTCAAGCAATGTCTTTTCCTAGTAAAACATCTTTTTCTTATTCATGTCTTGTTATTTTCCTTATTCACACACTTCTTTTTGTATTGCTCACGTAAAATGTACTTCCCCTTGTTCACACCAATTTCCCCAAGTTCTTTCTTGCAAAACTATCATACTTTTATTGTTCAGTCCAAACATTTTTGTTGTGTGCAAATAGATTGTCCAACTTAGCACTACTTCTTTACAAACGTTGCATATGAAAAGGAGAAACACATTTTGCAAATAGCAATACAAACATTTGTGCCTTGTATATGGCAGGTATGAACCTGGTATTGGCACTGATATAAGGCAGGTATATACCTGGTATTACCTCAAGTCCCATCCCAGTTGGATACTGGTATAAGGCTGGCAGTGGCTCAGGTCATACCCAACTGGTTTGTTCTTCAATACCCATAATCATACCCACATTATACATACCCAGGTTTCAACTTATATACCAACTGGTACAACACTGGTTTTTTCCTAGGTGGGATAGGTGGGTCATGGGCTGGTTCCTCTTGTGATGGGAATTGATGGGATTTTGTGGGGTGGCTTCAATAGCCTCAGTTGTTCTTAGATGTTCCTTAATGTGTTCTCATGATAATGTAAGTTTTGTACTGGAGTTCCCATGTTAACTCACTTCCAGCTGACATCACAATGGTAAACCCTTGAAAAATATTTTTCTCATTTACTACAACTGACAGACATTTGTACTTAACACCACACTACACTAAGTGGACAATGGTATCCATACTCAACCCTTTGTGCCTCATTTTGGCACTAGTGTTTGGCCCCAGGTTTTGGCTGCAACTCAGGGTTAATGAGCATTGTAGAAGCATCTAGTAGAGTTATCCGTAAAGTCACCCTGTCTTCACCCTCTTTTTGGGCCTGCTTTCACCCCCTATCCCCTCTTTAAGTGGTATCCACAAAGTAAGGAAATTTTATTAAATCTCACTATAAAATGCTGAAACTCAGCATTTAATGCACAAGGTTCGAGAGTAATTATAGCACCTGTACAGGTGGGAGCAGTGAAAATATATGTGGCGGCAGTGGAGGCGCTTAGGAAAAAGGAAAGACAGGATGAAACTCAGTTTACTACCAAAATTGGTGGAAAAACTAGTTTGGGTCCCAGTTATTTTGTTTTGTAAAACTTTCATTCCCAGTTACGCGCTTGATGCCCTATTATGCCGAAACTGGCCATTCTCGTCCCCTAATGGCCTGACTTTACATACAGATAACTTCTATTGTGATAAGAAATATTGAGATGCTTTAAGTATGGCTCTTTTGTACTGATTTTCAGAAAAAACATTGCTAATACCATAGTGGGTCCCATGGTTGTAATAGTCGCTTGCTGTAGCATGGTAAACTGAGGTTAAGTGGCCTCACCACAGGGAGTACTTTTGGACAACCCTCAAGGAGTTCTCCTGGAACAGGTCTATCCCTTTGAAGTTGGTTTGTAACCTAACATCAACCCGCGGGGGGGGGAAATACCCTCCTTAAACTGGGGTAATTTATTATTGTAATGAAGTCTGGTAGGTTTACATCAATTGCAATTGCACCAACAATTGAGTGCCCAAGTGAAGAGTTACCATTGCTACTAATGTTGGCCAAGTACAGCATTCACTTGAATATAACATGGGAAAATAAATGCACATAAATTTATGCCTTACCAAGCACCTTGTTTGTGAATATTCTGTTTACCCTTGAATATTGGGGCACATAATTGTTTTAGGGTGGGTAAAAAGAGAGCATATGCAAACAACAACTTCATACCTTATACACATTCCACATTTTGCGGCACACTCAAAGTGTCAAAAGAGATGATATGAATTTGTTTTAGTTATGGTGCTTGACATGGGAATTATTTTACATTATTTTACAAGTTGTTTTGTGTTTTTTGCATTGATACCTTGAATAAGATTGGTATCTTATACCCTTGGAGTCACTTAAGTTGGAATGTCTTACATGTATTTTGGAAACAAATCAAAGGGTTTATGTTCTATTTATTTGATATTTTCCTTTTGATGTTTATAACGTACTATTTCCAATTCCAAGTGAACTTAGTGCTTTTCCCTACTTCACAATGTGACATACTTGTACATGTATTATACTTATTTTTATTTCTCCTTCCCCATTATATTCTAAATTGACTCAAGTATCTCCATAGCATAAAATGTAAGATTAAAAACTCATATAGTTCTAAGCTTTAGTTATAAATATTGTTAATATTGTTCATTTGGCTTGATTATTTTCAAGAGCCTATTTACATTTTACCCTTACGTGGATTGGAGAATATATGGAAGCCTACATACCTCTACCCATCTGATTTCCCATCCACACTATATAAAGTTTTACACACTTTATGGGCTGATATATGGAAATTGATACACCACCCTAGCCACCGAATGGTGATTCATATTCGGTGCCAAAGGTGATAACAAAGAAAGGTAAGATGGTCATTTTTACCTTTTCTTTGAATAAAGGTGCAAAATAAGCGAGGACCATGCCAATGATATCTACATGATTTCTATTTAAATTTAAATTCATAGTTATGTATTCTAGGATGGGTCTTGAACTTAATAAGTTCTTTATAACACAAGATAGAGTGCATGAACCAAAATCCCATCCAAGACAAGAGATGAAATTCAAATGTTTTGGGTTAGGAGTAGCCATGTGCTTAAAGTTTGGTCTTTATGTGGGCTATCTACTCAATAAGAACCTCATTACACATGCTTAAAATCTTTACATGATGCAAATCACTCACCAAATACATATAAGTTTTTCATTATGAATTATTTCACAATCAAACAACACATGGGTTTATTTTATCATAAGTTCATTATTATATATAAAATCCTAACATAACGATGATAGACTCACAACATGAAAGTATGGAAATGGAGGTACCCAAAGTTTCGCCCATAACCTTTTAAATACATCAAGGGACAATGGATAAATCATTCACTCATTTCATCTAAATCAAATAGATATTATCATTCATAATTCTAGGCCAATAATATTGTGCCACCTACTAATCTTCTAGATCACTCATCATTTCCATAAATGAAGATTTATATTATTTGACATCCACTTCCTTAAAATTTAGTGTTTTGTCCAAAGTTTGATCAAATTACCTTTCATTTGTGCTTAACTTGAAATAGTTAATTGGCCCATAAATATGAGTCCAATGTAAGTCCTTGATTGCATAAGGCCCATAAGGATCATTTTTTATTGGTATTTTTACCCATCTTTCTATCATAGGTTGTAACCAATATTATTTACTATTTTTATATTTAAATTTTTTTAAAAATGTGGTGTTATAATTCCACTTCAGATTATGTTATTTGCAATATAAACAATAATATATGTCACATAATAAAACACAAAATTGCAAGTAAACCACAAATTTCAAAAGAGGGAAATACAATGAAAAACCTAACATATGTTTTCAAATAAATTTTTGAAACAAATGAAGTAACAAAGCATTTGCCTTCACTTACCTTTTTCCTTCTATACCTTCCTTTTGAGTTTCAAGCCTTTTTGAAAGTCAATTTTAATTATCTTTTCATATTTGTGTTTTGAAATCCCTTTATTTCTCACCCTAAACCATCCAAACTACCTTTACCATTCAGGTGTATTAAATCAAATTGAATGCATAGTACTTGTTCAAAAGAATGACCCAATAAAAAGTTAAGGGATGACAAATGATAGGGTGATCATTTTTAATTTTTAAAGGGTGAAAGCATGATAAAATGAACAATTTTTTTACCCTGGTTGTCTACTTTAAAAACAAGTTAAAAATAACAACAAAATCCATTATCAAATTATTATACATTGAATTTTTTTACTTGAATGATCAAATACAATTTTTTTCATTATTATTATGCATTAGATTTCAAAATTATCATTGTAAATATAAGTTTTCAGTAGGTTTTTTGAAATACTAGTAAGGAAATTTATTTTTCATAGTTTGGTATTTTGTTTCAAGTTTATGTCAAATATATTTTAACAAAGAGAAAATAGAATATATATTTTTATGGTGCCCTAAAACATACAATGAGTTTTTAAATCTTAAATATATTTTAATATATTTCATTGAGTATTTTGTGATGTGCTACTTGAACACAAATTATCTATCCTTTTTGGGGATTTTTTTGTCTACTTTTTTAAATGATTTTTTCCTAATTTTTTTAATATACAATTTCATAAGTCTAATAGAAGGGACAAATGGTTTTGTTATATTGTATTTCCACCCATTGATGAGGGGATTTTTGAAATGTTAGTTCATAAGGTTCAAGGTTTGGGAAGTATAATTAGCACTGAAAAAAATATATATTGTATTTGGCATAAAATAAAACTTGAGGATGAGGGCATTACCAAGGTAAGGGCCTACAGAAGGTGAGAGTTGTGTGAAGACCTCATTTTGGTGATGTGTTAATCATTTAAGGGCCTTATTCATGATGAAGAAATAGGCCAATAGACCAGATCAAACAAGATAAACGTCAACTAATTGGTTGAGATGAACTTGCATGACTTTGTAAGCCAAACTTGTAAATAACGATTGTCAACACTTTGCAAAGCTTACAAACCCTCCAAATGAAATACACCCTCCCTATTGTGAAGGTAAATTACACAAGATCCAACATCCCTTTAGTGTAATACGCTAATTTGTTTCTTTCTAAGTACTTTAAGTGAAAGCACCAAGAATTAAAAATTGTGCTTCTCTTTCACAATCCTCTAATATCTTTTTTCCATTATATCCAATAGTATTGTGACCATGTGTAATACCTATTTGCAATATTTATTGGCCTTGCCTACTAAGGCAAGGATACTGTATTTAGATTCATTATAGAATTTAGTAGCTTAAGGGATTTTGGCCCCAAGGTAATAATAATAGGTCTATTTTTATAGGAGGATTTTTGAAAGATGATATTTTGGCATGCATTGAAACTTGAGATTAGTTACAAAGTTATGATATCTTGAAGGATTTTGGTTTCTTTTAGAGGATTTTTTGAAGATTATATTTTGGCATGGTGAAATATTTGAGTTTCCATAATTCTTCTTTTGCCTAAAGATACTTTTTTTTAGTGTAAAATGGCAAAGCCACAGTGTGACACACCCCTTATTATTTTGGTGGATGAACACTTTGGACAATTTAGTCCATCAATCCTGGGTAAGAGCCAAGTGACACGGGGGGGTGGGGAAGGGGGCGGGGGAGCATTCCCTTTTTAACTGCTCCAGAAGTGCACGAGGTCAGCGTTGTGCGCAGAAAAAGCGTCATCGTCATCGTCATGAACACCAAGTTTGCTGACAACAAAAATGATAGAAAAGGAGTGACTGGGAGGGAGGGAGCGAGGGAGGGCGTTGGATTTGTGTCTGCTAGAGCTGTCTGCCATATCGGCATTCGAGGTTGGCGTGTAACAGAATCTTGCAGAAAGCGTGTAATCAAATTAGTATTAGAGATGTATGTATATGTATGGGCAAGAGTACTGGATCAGAACCCACCAGTACCAGGATGGATGGTAAAAGGTCAGGAAACAGTTTTCTCTTGGGTTCCAGTTCCGTAGCTAACCATGCTGCTTAGCTCAGTCGCTTCATTCACTACCTATGCAATAAAAAACACTCACAAGTCGCTTGTTAGTAGTGTTAATAGGTAGTAGTAATGAACATAGCCATTACCGCAGGATATTATACTCTCCACCCATTGACCTTCACAGGTTCATTGTTTTTGTCCTATGTGGTTCATGTTTTGAATAAATAAATAAATAAAGGAAAAAACACCTGGCATGTGAACAAGAGAAGGAAAAAGAAAGGATCAAAGTCCAAACAAAAGACAACACTTGAAAGTGCAAAACTCACAATGGGGAGCCCTAACATAAGAAATCAAGTAACTTAGGACCTAAACCCATCACCAGTAGCACAAAGCAAGTCGTGCAAGGAGATGGGTGAAATCCATTGTTCATGTTCTAATGTTTTTTTGTTGAACCAAAAGTTTGACATGACTTGCAAGCTCTCACTAGGATTCAAACTCATCATTGCAAGGAAATAGAATCTAATTATTATCAGTATCCTATTTTTTATTGTTTGAAAAAAATACATTCAATTTTTTAATTAAATCAAAATTTAAAATTTTTAAAATCAAACTTTACAATAAAACTACTCAATATTGTATGCCTTTTTTTTTACACCATTGCAAACACTATTACAAAATGTGGGTGCAATTCATTAATCCTTGTTAACTAGATCAATGAGTTCACTCATAATCTAGTGAAATCATTTGACGTGCAAAGACACTTTTTGTTATAGTGAAAGTTCAAGGGGGGTGTTTTAACATTCTCCACCCTTGCATATGTATGTATAAATCATCAACTTACCTATCTGTGTATATATATATACACATGAGATTTCCTTCTTACAATCTTCATTATCAAGGTGAAACCAGATATTAACTTAATTGAGCTTCATCCATAACTGAGTCATAACGAGCATTCAGTGGATGATGCGGTGGTGAGTGCTGGTTCACTCTGGCCAGATGTAAGTATCACTGAGCCAAAACGTTGCGCTTTTTGGCAGTTGGGAGTTATACTCTCTCATGAGAGCTGTCTGCCCTGGTTTGGGTTTGGGGTTTAGGGTTTTGGGGAGGTGGGCTCTGGGGTGGGGCGTGGAAGAGCTAAGGCAGGGGTTTGTGTTTCAGAATGTTGTGCTTGTAAGAAGCGCATTTGGAAGCTCATGCAAAGTCCATTCCTACTGGAATAAATCTTAAAAGTCATGGCAATTTTAATGCAATCTGGCGGAAACAAAAAAGTTGACTTGATGTATTATAACAAGTTCATAAAACTTGTTCTTTACCTGCACTAGCTGCAGCAGCTAGCTGACTACTTCGAACCACCCAGCACAGTATGTAGTAAGTATATGACCCAGAGGAAACTCACATGAATTACAGCCTCAGAGATGATTGATCAGTGGTATAACCCTGTCTAGGAGACCTTGAGACTTTAAAAAGATTTGGGTTCAAAATTTCAAAGCCATTGGTGTGCAAGTGAAAGTACTGCTGGCCCTCTGCCACTGAGCTTGACTTGGGGGGTTGCCCAACAGCTTCTCAGGTCAGGTGTGCTGTTGTTCTTACAGAAAGAATAGGCAAAAACGAACAAACAGTGACTGGAAATGTGAACCAACCAGTTTTCCAACTTTGATTGATTGTACTGTAGGCCATTGAGCGTATTTTGGAGCATGTGAAGATCAATGGGACTAGGGAGGGAATGTTGTACAATTCTTCTAACTTCATTCTAGATTGTTGCTTTGAGCAAATTACTATGTGATGAAAGTATTGAGCAAGTAAGCTCAATGTTTTCTTTTCTTTTCCCTGGGCAATTGTCATACCTTCTATCAGCCATGTCCATGACATTCTAAGAGCATCATCTCCACTGGTCCCAGTTTCAGTTTCATGGGTGTGGTTGGAAAAAAAAGTAAATAACTAAACTTGGATGCGAGAAAGCACCTGCTGGAGCTTGCTCTAAGCTGTGTAGACACTACATTTTGCTTCAAAACTGATCTCCAGTTGCCTAGCGGCATCAACATAGTAAGACAGTAGTTGAGGTGTAGTGCTATTATCATCATCATCTGTGCAACAATCGACGTAGGTTTTTGCAGAATTGACGTAGCCACTTCTTCCTGTTCTACTGTCTGTAGAAGTAGTAGACACATGGAGCCCTACTGAAGTCGGCATCTCAGAGATGCTTTGAAGCACAGGCTGCCAGGACTTGCTCCTTGATCTCCTCAAGTGTCGAGCAGCAGCTGATGATCGTCTGGAGTAAGGATGTAGTCTGCTGCTGCAGGTCATGGGCACGCTAATCGAATTTATATATTCAGTTTGTTTGCCTAAAATTCGATTCTTGCCAGCTAGTGATCTAGTCATCATGTTCTTCTCCTTTTGATGTTGTTCCAGTAGTAATCTGTTGTTGCAGTGATCGTTAGCTGGAAGTAGGGTTGCGCAACAATCCTGAAATAAAGTAAATTTGACAAGACATGATCCTGCTGAAGCTCTAATGTTATAGGAACGTAAGCTGGTGGTGGTGGGATGGTGATCGGCCTGCTGCTGGTGGCGGATCAGCTGCGCCCTCTGATCATTTTGCTGCTTCGATTCTATCTCTCGACTCGCAGCAGCTGCTGCTGCACATTTGATCTTGCTCTTCCAACCAGCTTGTTGTTCTAGAACTGCAGCTGCTTCGTAACTTTCCGCGACGCCAGCTGCTTTCTTCCATGTCTGGTTATAGCTGGACGTGGTGCTGCGCACATGAGCAGCAGCAGGGATATAACTCGACCTTCGTGTGTGAAGAATATCTTCTTCACAAGACGTAGTGCACTGATTTTCGACCCTCAAGTGTTGCAAAAATGTGAGTGGAACAGCAGCAGCTGGGGTGTGCGCCGTGGAGGAGGCGGAAACTGGTGGACGCAGAAATTGATGATTACCTGCTGCAGCAGCTGGGCGAATTCCCGGCCTAGGTTGCAAGAAGTAAGTCTGGCCTGTCTCGAGCTTGGCACTTGGCGGTAGTCCTCGATTCTTGGCTATAATTGACCTGCTAACGAAGTAGTCTGGGTAGATGAGCAGGAGATCGTCGACGTTGCAAGGCTTCCGTATGTACTCCACATAGCCATTTGGATGCACCACACTTACAGCCTCTTGATCCGTCACACTGCATCCTGTCAATCCGCCATTACCCATTGCGGTCGGCCGGCCGACCAGTACTTTATACGCAGTCTGTCCTTCACTGATCACTTCATCTTCTTCGTAATGATCACCTGCGCTTCATCTCGCTGCATTCTAGTGCACTCTGTAGTGCAGTTATAGCCCTAGTTCTACTGATCTCTTTCAAGACTCAGAAAGATAGAGATTGAAACCTGATGCAGGAACTAGCGAGGCTTAGTTGGATGATCCTGTACGCTTTGTGAACGCCCTTCCAGCTAAACGCTCTTCCTAAAGTAGTAGGAGACATGTAGCTGCAGCTGCTGGAGAGATAAAAAAGCTCCAGGATCGATGGAGACCTAAGGCTTTCACGAGAATATCAAGAGCACAAGCCCAATGTCTTCAGCTCGAGAAAACGAGATCAGATTGAACTGCCCTTGAGTAGACATCGACTAAGACGACCTCATCAACTGATCTAGAGACACAAAACCAACTTTGTGTAGTCTAAGCTCTTCTAAAAGCTCCAGCGACGCGGCAATGTAAAAGACTTTAGGGGGGAAAAAAAAACCAAGCAAACCCATTGCAGCAGCTTGACGACGCTTGTACCATGTGCCAGAGATAATGAAAGCGGAGTCTGGAGCTAGCTAGGAGGAAGAAGGTGATGATGGCCAACAACGGACGTCGCGGTGTTTTTGAAAAATGCTTTACCACTAGTATATATCTTCACCAATATGTAGCTGGTGACTAAAAAAAAGAAAGACGCGGCAAGCAAGATCGACGCAGCAGCTGATCACACAGATCCACAGCCCAACCCAAACAAACAAAGCTACCACCAGCTAGTATACTACGCAGCTAACATCACCCATAAGTACATACCAGAGCTGGGAAAAAAAGAAAGAAAGAAAAACAAAGCGCGAGAAGCTGCAGCAGCCGCTGACGATGACAGACTTGAAGACAAAGCTCAGTTATAATCAGCTGCAGAAGATCACATGAGACTCAAGAAAGACAAAGCTGCGCGCGAGAAGAAGAAGCTGCAGCCTGCAACAGCAGCAGATGATATCAGAGACAAAACAGCAGAGAGTTGATGAATGTGGAAAGCTCGCAGGTTGCCTGCTGGATTACAGAAGGGCACACCCCAGGATCACTTCACTGGACTCACCACTCTCTACTCTCTTTCTCTCTGTCTCTGTCTCTCTCTCTCAAGACCACAACTGTAGTGGGGCAGGAAGCTAGAAGACTGTAGTGGAGAAGAGTTGCGGAATTTGTGGAGATTGCAGTGACTAATATAACAGGCTGCTGCTGTGCTGCCCCCCCCCATCTTCATGTGTGACCCTGATGCTCATTACATAATGCCTGTCAGATAAGACTCTCCCCTCCCCGGCCTCCTCACCCCTCCCCAATCCCCTTTTGTCTCACAATTTTGGGAATTTACCTCCCTTTAATGCACTACTACTTTTTACCCGCCCTTTCCTTTGTCCTCTCTCAAAATCTAACTTATGCCTCACACATCCAGCTAGCTCAGATTGTTAGAATCTCTCTCTCTCACACGCATACACACTAGCAGCCTAGCTAGCTAGCTAGGTTGGTTATTTAACTTATACTAGTGGAAGGTTGGTTATATAACTTATACTAGCTTACTTGAAGTTTGAACCTTTTCTTCTTCTTCTTTTTTATTATTATTTTTTCATTATTATTCCTAGTGCTGCCTCTGCTGTTTGGCCTAAGTGTAAACTCGTTAGCCAACAACTTTCTCCTTTCAAAACCAGTTTTTGTACTTTAGTTGCAGTTTTCATTACAAAAGCTCCTATCCAAAATTTAATTTAATATCTCCTCCTCTAGTTTTGGTCTCCAAATTAGGTAATCACCTCCATAAAATCTTTACTCATCGAGGGCTTTTGGACAATAGCAAAAGACCCACCCCAGACCCCCTCCCCCCAAAAAATTCCCTAAATTTTTTAATTATGATTTTATTGAATTTTCAATGACAATTGTTCAATGTCTAATAACTCTTGCACTCTCGGTCGAGAGTTCATTATGAAATTACATGGGTCCACCCTTTTTCAACAAGGGCTTTCCAAAATTACCAAGAGCGCAATGGGGGGTGGTTTGGTTTGGTTTGGGCAGTGGCAATGAACCCTATGTGAGGGAGGAGGAAAGCAGATCCCTTTTATTGAGAGAATAGTTTGAAATACTCATTAGAGGAAGGAGGGTCCATATAATGGAGTCCTTGCATCTCCCAAAAATTTTAAGTCCTCACCAAAAACATTCTCAAAGTCCTTGCATCTCCCAAAAATTTTAAGTCCTCACAAAAAACATTCTCAAATTTACTCTAAGTGCTCAAAAGCCTAGAATCCTTAGCTAAGTGGATGGCATGCCAAGTTGCCATGCGCACTTGCATAATAGAAACCCAAGCATACATAAGAACTTTTGCTCTAGAATAATGACCATTAAACTTGAATGCACTTCTCTAAGACCGTGAAAATTAGAATAAAAAGCTACTTAGTAAGTTCACAGGCTACTGCTCGAAGACAAAGTTGTTTCTACCAACATTTGTGTTGGCAACAATAATGACTTCCACTACATTGTCCAGTAAAAGTTGAGCCCAAGTGTAGCCAGGGGTATGTGTGTAGCTCCATCTCAAAGTCATGTCTTGGAACATGCATCAAGAGGGTATGTCAAGACAATCCATTAAACAATGTGAAGGTGTTTCCACCATCTCAATCCTCCAAAAAGGATAAATAAACTCCAACCACATTTTAGCAAGTGAGGAACCTATCAAAAGTCCCTTATTGAAAATCAACTATATCAAAGTGGCAACTTTTCTTGGTGTAGATGCATGCCACAATCTCCTATTAGAAACTACAAATGATCATAATGAAATCTTGCATTTGCTATCCAGAAGGTTGTTGCCCAACATACACAATGATCTTTTATTACTACAAGAAAAATCAAGTTTCACAATTTATTTTCAATTGCATTTTACATATGAAATTAAAACTCCCTTAGTTGTCTAAAACAAGTTGCACATGACTTTCAATTGCATTCAACATATATTGTATTTAATATGTATATATGGTATCATTTTAAACTTTCATCCATTTGAATCCCTATTAGGAAGTTGTACATGCAACTAATTATGTGCAACTAAATTGGCAACACATCTTTTGATGAGACATATTCATTTTTGACAATCAATTATATACTGACACATGGCATTTTATCCCTGTTTCAAAATTCAATATTATTAATAAATTAATAATATTTAATCATCCTATAAAATGATGTGAATCAAATTTTGACATGTGTCCATTTTTGAAGGTTAATTATTTGGTGATAATTGACAATTTTAAGCCCATTAATCATTTATTCTTTTTAATTATTTATTTAAATCTAGATTGTTCAATTTAAAATCAATAGGATGTTGACACATAACACCTATCCAGGTAGTTTGGTAGGTAGGTCTAGGATTATTTTATTTTATTTTTTGGATTTAGTCTTTAAGGTTGAATCTTTTTTATTCACATCCCAAACTGCACTTGGTTTGTGAATGTCTAGTGCACTTACTTATATAATGTACAAAATTAGAATGGAAGACAAAATATGTATGATAAACAATTTAGTTGCAAGTGTGACCAACCTAGTACCTATGCAATACTAACTATATTATGGGTAATAATAATCAATAGATAATAATAATGATTTATTATTATTATTATATTGTTACCTAATTTATGTTAATATACCTAATATCTAAATATGTATTAATTTGGATATATTAATGCATGTCCACATTAATAAGAATCGACCTTGCATGTTTAGGGGAATTCGTTTTTTAATATTTTAAGAATATTCCATTTTGTTAAGTTGAAAAAAATCATTTTTATGACCTAAAAAGATGTGAAATTATATTATTATGTAAAGACATGTTTAAAAAGTCCTCCCCAACAATTGGAGTCCTTACAATGCTTTTAAACACTAATTACATTATTTAATGAATGTTTTTCAATATCCTATTTTCATCAAATTTAATCCAAATCATACCACATGTTTCCAATATATATTACAAACCTTGTGATACAAACACATTAAAGACTTACAACATTTGTATAAATTTTAGCTTTAAAATATGAAAAAATAAGCATTGGTTACACTTCTTGCAATGACATTGTGACACCAAGATTGGTTGCACTAATGAAATTTCTCAATTTGATAAAGATAAACACACCTACTATGTATATAGTAACCTAGTTAGTTAACTTAATTATATTTACCTTGGCTACATATGCTACCTAACCTAGGCTATTAGGTGTACTACCTTAAATAGCCTAAGTATATTAGGTATATTGACATACATATACTAGTTATATTAGCCCATATGTACACCATTAATTGCATGTTAGTTGCACACACAACCATATAGCCCAAAAAAATTGTGGTGCCTATTTCGTGGTTGTAAGCACGACCAATTTAGTTGAAACAACAACCAATTGCACACAATTAAGAATGACTAATTATATATGACAATATTTTTTTTAATGCATCCTCACCTTATCATATAACCCAAAAAAGTTCTCAAGTTAACCTTTGAAAACACAATCCATTTCCATTCACATAAATCTAAGGGAAGGATTTCCCAAATCCATCCCCAAAAGGTAGGGAATGCCTTATTGATCATGTTATGAATCATCTTACAACAACTCTAAGAGTCTAGATGACTTGTGATGAGTGAGGACTCTCACATGCCTAAGAACATCTCCATCGCAATACACAATTAGCACTTTCAATGGTAAGATGAGGAAGAAATTATAATTGAACTTCCCACCACAACCTTAATATCAAGAAATATTGATTAGACCCATTATTTGGCAATTCCCACTTTGGCAACAACATGATGTTTGCCATCTTCACCAAATGTCCCACTATTATGGTATTTCTTTTTCTTTGTTGTCTTTTGTTTGTTTGTTCTTCTTAACTTTGTGTTGGGTTTGTGTTTAATGTTTTTTCTCCACCCGCTCACTTGATTTCTCTCTCTTTTATGGCGACGTTGCACACGACATTAAAAGCATTACAATTGTCCCTATGACATTGCATCACAATGTATCCACTTGACATTTCCCCTAATGTTAACACAATTGCTTTCCATTGAATTGTTGAATAATTTTGGTATTTCTTAGTTTTTTTCTAGCTTTCAATTTTCACAATTTGTTTTTCTTTGGAATTGTGCTCCATTGTCATCAACACCTTGTGGTGTTTTTTTTCCTTTCTATCTTTGTCAAATTGAAAAATCTCAACTATGATATACATGAACATGGACTTCAATAATTATGTGGTAATCAAAATCATCATGTTCATGCACTAAGTGGTTGTGGAAATATTGTTAAAAATTTATTTTCATTCAAGAAACAAAATAGAATCATCTTAATCTCATTATTGTTATTGGTGTTCATTCCCTTATTTCTCGAGATTGAAAAACAAACAAACAAAGAAAAACAAAAATCAAACCCAACAATATGGATTCTACAACTTTTAGAAGATCTATATGAACAAAAGTTTAACACCTACATGAACCACACACATTATATCTGCATAGATCCACTCCATTTTATTTTATTTTTCCATTTGTTCTTATGGGTATGTATGTATGAGCTACACTTGAAACAAGAAAAGAAAGAGGATAGACCTCATCACCAAGAACACAATCATGAAAACAAAATCAAGTTTCTCAAAATTTGTGGTTGTAAGAAGCAAAAGTTCTTTGGCCATGTAATGAATATTTGCACAAGAAAAAAATTGGCATAAAAAAAAGTGTGGAAGAAAATGTGAACACAACAAAAAGATTTATTGTAGAAAAAGAAGTGGAAGAAGAAAATGGTAGTTAGTTGTCAAGAGAAAAGGCAGATGAAGAAGATGGTAATGGGTTTTTTGATGTGGGTTGCATTGGGGCACAATGGTTGTAGACCATCTTAAGTTCAACAAACTCCCCAACAAATTGGGTTTTGTCTAGAAAATTTGGTGGTTTATGGTGAAAATGTTTAAGCCTAGGGGGACACTAGTAAAAAAAGTAGAAAATATATGAGTATAAATATAAGGTGTAATATATTCGTTGTTGGGTAAAAATATGTTAATTAGTTAAAAAATAAAACACATTTCATTCAAATAATCAATTTAATTATAACATAGGGGATGTAATAATTGAAATAATGGATTATAATTAATATGAGGTGGCTTTAATATGTATATACTGAAAAATTAGAAAATAATAAGGTGATTAGAAATAGGTTGGACAATTATCTAATACTCCCCCTAAAAGGGTCATTTAACACACATAGATCCCAAACTTTACACTAAATGTCCCCCTTGGGTGTCTAAGACTTGTATTTAAAAGTTAATTATTTCATATGGGAGTCAATTTTCCAAAGCTATTTCTTTTGAATCCAAGGTGTTGTTCATGGACCCTAGTGATGGTATATAGCCAAATCGGTGTAGGTGCACCCTCACTTAATTCTTGGCTAACCCACTCCCCTATTGATAATGAAATTGGCATGTTGCCCAAATCCTAAGGAATTGAATGAAGGATGACATTTTGAGCACGTTTAACATTGTCATTTTTAACTTTTGGGTGTGTCCATATTAACAAGAGCCACAAGAAATGTAACCAATGTTTAATTTTTCATGTTTTAATGTTATACTAATGTTGCAAGTTTTAAATGTGTTTATATCACAAGGTTTTCAATTAAATTTAATGAGGATAGAATATTAAAAAAAACATTTGTTATGCACTAAAAAAACATTATAAGGACTCCTATTTTGGGGGAGATTTTTTAACATTACATCTTTTGAAAGAGATGTTTTAAACATATATTTACACAATATTATAATGAAAGATATTTTTAGTTCATAAAAAAAAATTAAAGAGTTTTTCAACTTACAAATTCAAATATTCTTAAGACATTATAAGAAAAACAAATTCTTAAGCATGCAAAATTGGTTCTTGTTAATGCAAGCACACCTTATATTCACATGTTTTGAAGATTTTCAATTTTTATTGGATGCATCCGACCAATGGTGAATTTGGGTGCATCTTATGGGTGTTTGCACACTACGATGACCTTATATGGATGTCATAATGGCAGTTTTTCATGTATTCCTTAGATATAAGAAAATAAATAAAATAAAATTCATTGAAATAATAGAAAAATGGACTCACTTATTTAAAGCTATCATAATCAACCTTCCAAGAATGAAAAAATAAAATCAAAATTGTGGATAGCCAATAAATGATGGACTTTTGAATTTTGCCCAAACTTTTTGTCACACCTACAAAATTCATGAATATGGACTTTTACTTTATAGTGTGTTAGTCTCATATGTTTGAAACTTTGAAATATTGGATTAATCATGTTTAAAAAACTAAATATTCATTGAATAATTGGAATGTGATTTTAATTTATTATGTTATGGACTTTTTTTAATTCCAAAAACTATAATTATTTTAAAAGCTCTTTTAAGCATTAAAAAAATATTTTGTGATATTTCATATGTTATATAGCATCACGATTTCAAATTTAAAATGAAAAAAAATGTTACTTTCAATATCATATAAATATTCATATTTTAAGCCAGTTTTCAATTACACTAAAAAAGGATTATAATCTACCGAAATTGTGACACCTTAGTGTGTTTTCACCCTTACCTTAATTATTTGTATTTCGGTGTCCTCGAATCCAAAAAAAATTTCAGCTAAGTTTATAACTTGCGAATTACCAAATATTAGTTGTTTGAATACTTCATCCATATTGGCTCAATTTTGTTTTTTCAAACCTTGCCATACATTTCACCAAGCTTCCAAAATGGTCACCAAAAACTTTGAAGATGATTTTCTAAATCTATTTAAAGTTAAGAAAAGCCATGTATAGTTCAATGACATACACTGCCAAACCTTCCAACTTGGTTATGATTGACCCTTTAATACACCAAGTTTTTCCAAGGCTCCTCATTAAGAACAAGAACTTGAATGAGCTACCTCATCAAAATGGCTTTTGCTTGGGCTTTAGACTAAATACTCCAAGTTCACCCATGCCTTGTGGCAAGATGAATGCATCCCATTTAACTTTGGCTTTCATCTTATTGCCACAATTTCCCAATTTAAATTACAAAATTAAGCCTTTGAATTGAACACACATGCCAAGAGTGGGACTTCAACATGCTAGCATGAACCACACTATCATTAGAAATACCTTATTAACAACAAATACTATGCCTACCAAAGAAAACAACTTGGTTGATTAAGTAATAAACTTGGCCTTCACAATGTGTAAGAATTTATATCAAAGTTGGCTACCTTGGGAACCTTGAATCCTACATGCACACCCAAATACTAGATGTTTTTTCCATTTGTGATCCATTTCATTCCATCCTCACAACCCAATTAATGTCATAAAGCTCCTTAAATGCCCAAATTCTAGCAAACTTGGCCCATTAATTTTGGCACCATATGTTTTGCAAAAGACATCAAAAGTAGATTTGACTTTTTCTAAGTTATTTGCATGCCCATCTAGGAAAAACATTATATCATTAATAAAGGATTGATCATGTACCTTCCCAATTGGCAAAGTGAACCCCTTGACTCCAAATTGAAAGTGGTTTAACATGTATCTTAGGGCATGCATCACCAAGATGAATAGATAAGGAAAAAGGGAACAAACCATGCCTTACCAATCTTGAAAGACATAAAGGTTCACCCAACTTTCCATTCAAATTCATCAAGGGTATGGTTCATAAATAAAAGGTGGATACCCACTTGACCCACATGTCACTGAAGCCCAATGCTTTTAACATTAAAAAAAAAGGAACCCCAATCATCTTAATTAAATGCCATTAACTTTTGATTGCTTACTTCCACTCATTCCATGGCCTCATTGGGTGTGATCATAGTCAAACGACTCAAAAACCATGTCAAATGACCGAAGAATTGTTGACCTTTTCAAACATATTTATGTATTGTCACTTTAATATCATGTTGATCAAGGAAATTTGTGCTAAATGATTCATATGAGTGTTGAAGAATTCAAAAAAATCATTTAATTTAATAAATTGAATTTTGGTTTTAATAAAGGACTTTTAAATTTTAACACCCCAAAATCAGTTTTATAAAGCATTAAGTTAAGGACTCTTTTAATAAATAAATTTTGATGGGAAAAAATTGAAATGGTGATAACCTACCATCTACATATGAAAAGCATTCATAATAAAAAATTATGGTACTTGAAACTTTTAGAAATTCAAAATATAATTTCAGAATGTTGAAATTTCAAGAATCAGTTGCTTAATGTAAATGGTATGTGTATTACATATGAACAAAGTTATGGCTTATGATACAAAAAACTAAAGCTTAGAGTAGTTATCATATTTTAACATGATTTGAAATTATAAACATTTCTCAAAATGGAACCTAAAATCTAACAAAATTTGTACATTTTTAGAAAATTCTTGTTTATTCAAAAAGAGTTAACACAAGTAATGTAATTTATTGGGGGAATTATAAATATTTTTAAGAACATGTTGCAAACACAAGAATAAATCTTAGGTTTTTCCACTACCACCCATTGCAGCTACTTGTCCAATTTGACCATTATTTAATTTATTATCATCATGCACAAATGGCAAGTGAAATTATATACTAGTTGTTTTTGCATAATTTTCCATAATGAAAACAATTACTGCATTATTCACTTGCACTGGATTTTTTCCTCCATGTTGAATTTTATAATAATGGAAATTTTTTGACATGGAAAATGTCTCAACCCTAAACTCCTTGCAAGATTGGTAATATTTTTTAATCATTCTTTTAATAACTTTTCAACTATTAACATTTAACATAAGTTGAATCAAGGTTTGATAACAAGTAGAAAATGCTACTCATAAACTACACCTTGCACTTATACAAGAATTCACCTTATTTTATTCTTTAACAATTTCAAATTGTTGGTGTGAAAATTAAGGTAACATTTGATTTTATTTACACATTGCATTATAATGGTTAATGATTTTTTTGACATCTTTTCAACTATCAACATGGTACATGAGGTGTGTTGTACATTTGTATCATGTTAAAACCATTACTCATAGGTTACATTTTACACTTATCATAATTTAATAAAACACATGCAATAACTTGTAAAACCTCACATCTTTTGAACTATGAACATTTACACATGAGTTGTCATTCATTTTAAATGTGTTAAATCCATTACTATCTAATTACATTTTGCACTCACCATAATTTTTTTAAATGAATGTATCAAAATTTGTTATGTTTCACATTAATATTTGAATTAAAAACTAAGTCAAAATGTTCATATATCCAGAGTTTAGGATCCATGTAGACCTTTATATTTAAATATTTTAATGTTCAAACTTGTACATTTAGATAAATTTAAAATTGTGCTTCTACCCTAATTTGTTCATCATTGGACAAGTTTTTTATTACGAATGTTTATGATGCCACAATAATAAAACCTCAAAAAAAATCCTTAAATTATTTCTCCATTTTATTTCTTGATGTATAAAACTATAAATCTTAGTTAGATTTTTTTTTCAAAATTGTTACCATGATTTAGCATTTGTTTTTAGGCTTGTTTTGTTATAAGTTTATGTCTAAGTATTTAAAGATGAAAATTTTCAACTATTTAAGCAATTAAAAACATTAAAAACGGTGATCTCACAATAATGACATCAATGAATTATTATTATTATTATTTTCAATTTTGTGGTGTGCTTCAAATGATGATCATTGATTAAAAAATATTTAATTATGTTTTGGCTATAAACAATCTATGGACATATTAAATTGTTAAAATCCTTCTGTATTTTGGCTACAAGTCCTAGAACCTATTATAAAAATTAATTGTGTGTGTGTGTGTGTGTGTGTGTGTGTATGTGTGTGTGTGTGTTGATGTTGGAACTATTTATGGTTTTGACATTGAAATTATTAATCAATATTCATTGTGAATAATCTTTTTGTTCTTTCAAATTTATGATCTCAAAGTTTTAACAAAAATTCATTGAACTTGCATTATTCTCATAGGGTGTCACTAAATGTTGGAATTCTAAACCATGTGTATCAAAAAAAAAAATTTGGAGTGTATTATATGATTTTTTAACCTACTGTTTCTCACCTTATTATTATCCATTTTTAAAATATATACATATATTTAAATCAACGTATATTAATTATTAATTATTATATCATCTATATAAATTATATATATAATAAATAGTACCTTTCACCGAATAAATTATGTATAACAACTTTTTTTAATTTGCATATTATTATTATTTTCAAAGGAACGACCCCCCATTGAAAAATTTCTTTGAAATTTCATAATTATTTTATTTTTTCCCAAAAAGAACCACCAACTTGCGAAAATTTGCCATCAAATATAAAACCAAAAATATTGTTGACTAAAGGGCGGTGGAAGGTAATCCAACTATTTAATTTCAAAATATCACCAAATTATGTTTCTTTTATTCCTATAAAAGTAAAATGTATTGCTACATTATTAGAAAAAATAATATAAATAATATGTTGTGATTTTTTTTCAAAGTTATGTAATTAATCATTCTTATTAGTCTATAATTAATGTTGTTAAAGAAATATGATGTTGAGAAAATATGATTATATTGATTATTTAATCAATTTTTCTTCTAGTGACCAATTTTTGCCAATTTAAAGTGGGGGATAACGTAAACAATGGTTTTTCTCCCAAAAAATCAAATCATATCAAATTTTAAATTGATATTTTTTCAAAGTAATATTGAAGGATATAAACAATTTTGCACCTCTATAACTCTTTTATAAACAAATATGGGTAAAACTACTTATGGGTGATAACAATTCGAATAACATCACAAATTATTTTTAAAAAATTGTACAAAATCATATTGAGGAAAAAAAACTTACAATTCTTCAAAAATTGAACATATATTTTACACAATAAAAATATCTTTGTTAAAGATTTAATGAAATCACTTTTGGATTCACATTGAATTCAATCCCATTTATGAATATTGTAGATGAATTTACACAAAAAAAAATTGCAGATTATTTTTTAGTCATAAATTTTTATTTTTATTTTTTGGAACCCTTCATATTGCATAATTATAATTAAAAATATTTCCATGAATAGAATATTGAATAAATTTCAAGATCATGCTTTCATTTGTAGCATTTGAATAAATTTTGAAAAAGAAAATGTATGTTAAAGTTTGAATTTGTAAACTAGTTTCATATCAAAAATAATAAAATTAAAATTTCTTTTTATTTATCAAAGACTTGAAGTGGTTTGGCGGTGAAGACCTTGGTGCATCTCCATAAAGTCTTAGGTTTCAACCTTGATGAATGTGTGTGTTAATGCATGTAATGTGTATATACATTGATGTATCATGCATAAATATGATATAAAAAATATGTATGATGGTAGTGAATATCTTCAAAATATTTTTTAAATAAAAAATTATTATTATTAAATCACAGCATGGTGTGAAAAATTTACAAGCCATGATTGAAACATGTTACATGATGATGTGGCATGTCAATCCACATCATATTACCTTGGCACCTCATAATATCCATGTCAATTTTTTTAATTACAAATTACTTATTGCAACATGTCACTACCCAAAACAATTAAAAAATATTCCACTACATATGTCCTAACCAACTGGTCTTTTTTTACCAAAATCATGTAAATTGCAAAAATTCCTTTCTATGAAAATGTCAAAATGTTCAAAAAGAACCCATTTGTGGTTGAGTTTTATGTCATTGTTGGCTTATTTGATTATGATTACACCCGATTGGTCAAAAAAATGTTATAAAATTTGTGGCATTTGACAAATCTAATATAATTGGAACTAATGACAAAAGGAAAAAAAATTAATGGCCAAATTTTTTGCAAGAATTTTATACACACTACCCAACAAAATAATCACACCTTTGGCACAAATTTCCAATTAAAAACGTTTCACCCTTTTTAGGGATCAAAATGACCATCTATGTTGTTAAATTGACTAGCATTTTGCCATGATCCAAGATCTTTTCAAAAGCCTTCAACAAATCAAGAGTTGTTGCTTCCATGTTTTCCTAAAAAAATATTATGTGAATCCCATCCCATCTTAAAGCTTCATTCATGGGCAAGGAGGTTATTGCTTTGGAGACTTCTTCCAATGCTAAACTTTTGGTAAAAATTACATTCATTTCATAATCCACTTTAATGGGTAAACAATCAAAATAAATTCACTTAGCCTCCATAACAACTTCATCACACATATTAGTGGAATACAATTTGGTGTATAACCTTTTTTTGGGTTGCCAATTCCTTGCCATCTTCAACCAAACCTTGAATGGACACAAGTTTTTTGAAAATTTCTTTGTGAAATTGGAAAAAGGTTTTCAAATAGGTATCACCATACAACCATTTTGCTACATAATAATTACATTGGGCCTATAATTTGTTTTGCAAAATTTCAATGAATCCTTGATGTGTTTCCAACAAAATTGCTTCAATCCTTTCATGATGTGGACTAATTTGTAGCTAGACTTTAACTAAAATGCCTTTTCATTCCAAACAACATATTCATTCTTATGGATTTTTTCCTTCTGACCTTAGTTAATACCACATTATAGGACATGACACTCTCCAAAACTACCTTTAAACGTTCCATCCAAGGGGAACTAACTTGCTCCTCCTTGAAGTACTTTGTTGCAACCCTAGCCTTGGGTTCGTGATCAAAGCAAGGGCTTACGAAGGTGCGAGCCAAAAATGTAGCCTGCGAGTCACATGTCATGTTCCCAAAAGTGTAGGAGAGTGTGAGGGAATGAACCCCCACACTCCCAAGTGAACTCCCACTTTGGGAGTTAGAGTCCCAATGGACTCCCGAATCTTCAGAGGGCAATTATAAGGGTCAAAATTCATTGGTTTGAAAAGTTTTTTATATCATTAAAAATTTCTTGGAACTTAGATGCCTACAATGGGCTCATATTATCCATTTGGATACTTAAAACATAAGTTATGGCCAAAAGAAAGGTCGAGAGTCAAATTGCCAATTTGACTCCCGACCACTAAAAGTCAGGAATCTCTCCAATTTGTTTGCATGCAAGTGGCATGCCACATACCATTGGAAAGCTTTCAACAAGGGTTATAGCTTTTCTTTAGACCTCATCTCAATCTGAGGTCTAAACACAAAGTTATGGGCCTCCAAAGTTGCGAGAGTCCCAATTTAGGGAATTTCGGGACTCCAACTTGAGAGTCCCGGGACAAAATGACATTTGGGTGTTGGTCCCATGGCCAAGCATAAAGAATACTATAAGGGGGAAGATGGTGCTTCCCCCAAGTTCGGGCCATGGTGAGTTTTGTAAGTCCGTGTTTGCTCGTGTTTCGTTTGTGCACCAAAAGTGCCCCAAATATGCACTAACCAACTTGTTTGGTTTGTGCAAGTCTGTGTGAGTAATTGACTTGCTTGTCACTCTTTTTAATCCCTATCTCGAAGCTCTAACACGGCCTTCTACCCCCGAAGTGTTACGAGCCAAGGAACGTACCCCAACTCTTCATTCTTCCATTGTGTTCACCTTGGACTCACATTTGAGTCTATTAAGGAACTTGGAAGTGCGTCATCCTCTACCACACTTGCCAAAATTGATTATTGCATTTGGGATCCTTAAGCAAAGTAGTGTCAAAATATTGGTTTTTCCTTATTCATGTTTCTCGGTCTCATCCACAAAATTAATGTTACTTGAGAATTTGCCCAAAGTTGATTTGCCACAACTTAAAAATCAAGGTGTCATGTAAGCTAATTCTATAATGTGGTTGTCATTGCAATGGCCATGTTGATGTACAATTATTAAAATTACTTTTAGGTTCAATATGACCAAATTATGAGTACCTATCTCATGTTGGGCCTATTATCATTTCAAAGTTGTTTTTTTCAATGTATTATGATAGGCAATTTGGCTAAAGATTTTCAACAACTCCATTTTACACTTATGTTTGGTTTTCAAAATTGAAAAGAAAAGCTTTAACTGAAAACATTTTTGTTCAAATTTCAAGAACAAGTCTTGTTAGTTATTCAAACCTTCAGCAATAACTTTTGAATGTTGTGAAGTTATTAGTTTGCTTGATAGCACCATTGATCTAAACTTTGTCACCATAACCTATTTGTCAAATTTGAATTCTTCAACTTCAAGACAACCTTTGTCAATTTGATTTCCTATTACAAATGTTTGTATCCTATGCAATTGATCTTGACTTTTCCACTCACCAAAAAGCACCTAGTTCACATCCTTGTCATGCCTTCCACAAATAATAATCCTGGCCTTTGCAAGTCCATTCACAATTGGGGTACCAAAAAGGAATGTCTAACTGAAAAAAGACTTCAAAGGACAACTTTAGATTTTTGTTTATATTACATTATTATAATTGTAATGGATTGTTGTATGCCAATAGATAAAATGGTGTCTTCTTAGATTTATAAAAATATTTAAAAGTAATTTGGGTACTATGTAAATGTCATTTTGAATCCCATAAACTAAAGTAGTCAAGTGTCTAAAGTACATTTTTAAAAAAGTAATCGAAAGGAATGCATAAAGTCATACAATTGATTTCAAATTTGTTGTACAACAAAAACATGCCCCTTTCTATGAAAGTACATGTTCATTGGATGAACTTGATGAAAAACTAAATGATACAAAAATTTCAAAGTCTTGAAATTTTGAAGGAAAGGGCTACAAGGCAAAAGACTCATTTTACAAACCATTTGATAAAAAAATTATGTTCAATGGGTTCAAAATGTCTAACTTTAGATGCAAGTCACATGCGTAGGAATAAACTTGCCAAAAAAACATGTTTGGTTATCCATTGAAACTCATTTTGGGAGTTTTTGGGATCTTCTACATTTTTGGCATTAAACAAAAATATTCATACACAATTATGTATGAATGTGAAAAATCACCGTTAACACATGAATTATCTTATATTAGACTATTCAATTTTTCTCACTTAAGTTTGTTTCATGTAAATGTAATTTGTAAAAAGTAGTTTAAAAAAGTTCTTGAATCATTTTTTTTCCTTTTTTGGTACCTCAATCGTGAGTGGACCCTTGCTTTGTTTATAAACTAGATGTTGGGTATTTATGCAAATTGATGCATTATCATCCACACCCCCTCTACACATTTAATGAACTCCATGTTATCGTTAAAATAATAATGATACCCATTTTTGTTCACACATAGTCCAAACAACTTCTCCACCTCATTTTTTTTGAAGTCGTTACTTGGTTTCAAGTGTTTGAGTGAAGGGGTCTTTGTTGCAAAATTCATAAAATTTAACAAATTACTTGTGAGATACAATAACACATTTGTCAAAAATGAAAGGTTTGCCATACAAGGGTTTTACATACACATTTGGCATTTTTTCGAGCTAGATTTTGCACTTGGTTTTGAGGCTCCCTTACATTTGTGACATTCTTGTTAATATACTCCTCACATGGGTATTATCCAAGTTCAAGATTTCATCATGACAATATTGTTGGTAGGCTTAAAACAACACAAAAAATAACAAACAAATGTATTTGTGAACTTAATCAATGACAAAAAGTTGTCGAATGGGCAATGCCAACTATATCGCAATTTGTGTAACCATGGCATAATTCCTATTATAAGAAAAAAATGAAAATGACACTTAAAAACAAACAATCAAAAGTCTTCCCTAAATTGTATAACCTATCTACAACCCTAGATTGAACTAAGGAGAATTTCTTGACTATGGACTTTTAAATTTGACATCATTTGTGGCATTTGGGTTCACTCATTTACACGTGAACCCTATACATTCAACAAATATCACAATTGAAAAAATACCAATATTGGACTAATATGAAAGTTTCAAAAAATTACTTAATGTTAATACCTACTAGTTGCCAAAAAAATGCCCAAACCAAGACGAATTTATGTATGTTTAACTAAGTAGGTTATTTTTCATTTTTATATTTGAGCCAAATTGGGTATCAATTATTATTTTTCTTAAAAATTAGACCTATTAGTTATCACTTTCACTATGAAAGTAATGCCCTTGGTTTTTTATTTACACAAGTTTGTTTGGTAATAATCACAAGTTATGTATAATAGTCGATTTCCAAATACCCATTTTGACAACCGTTTCTTACATTACTAAGTAGCATAGGTTATAAGGTTTTCTTTATAAAAATAAATCTTCTTTATTTGTTTTATGGCAAACATTACAACAAGGATTTCAAAATGGAACTTTGTATTGGATGGTTTCAAAACATATATGAACCATTTGGTACTTAAAAGGATAATCAAAATTTCCTTCTTTGCAAACATCTTTTCATGTATCTATCAAATACATTTTCCTACATGTAAGACTTTGGCAATTACAAGTCCTCATGTTCAAGCTTTTTGAATATCTCCAAGTTTGTTCAAGTGTGGACAAAATTCAAAATGAAAATTGAGTTTGAAAAACATAGTGCAAACACTTTTTAAATAGTATTTTTTTTGAAAAATGATTTGTTTAAAGGAATGGAAGAAAGCTCATGTTGTTTTTTGTTAAAAAGTTCTAATAGCAATAGACAAATTTGAAATGCAAGGTGATGTTCTAAAAATGTACATGGTTTAAAGATTGATAATTTGCTTGGATGAAAAATCCAAGCAAGTTATTAAATTTTGTAAGATTTCAATATTGATAACCTACCTAAATGAAAATTCCAAACATCCAAGTAGTTATCAAATTCTAAGAATTAAACAACAAACCCATAAAAGGTTTTCCATGTTCTTTATATGTTTCATACCTAGCAAGTAGTTTTTTATGAACTTTTACAAAAAAATCAATAATTACCTAGTAGGTTAAAATTAATTATGTCAATAGTTTTCTCAATAGTTGGCCAACATTGGTAAAAATTAGTGTTGGTCTTATATATGAAATTTTGATGGGTAAGTATTTGAATATGCATCCTAGTATGTAAAACCAAAATTAGTTGGTATAATTTTATGGAAAAATAAAAAAAAACTTGGTTACTTGTTTGTCTCCACCAACACCACCATTGTAGTTAACCATGCCCATAGCTTTATCCTCTAAGAGATTTCCTATTTATATTTCATGTGTGAAAAAAATTGTGCTTTTCAATATGTATATGTCCACTTTAGTAGAGATTTATGAGTTAGGTTGTAAGGCCTTGTATAAGAATTATTAGGTCAATTGGATATTGATAGAATGTGTGGAAGTTGTAATATCAAATGTTGAGTTGCTTTTGAGATTATATTAATGAATTGGATTACTTTTCACCTTTTATTTATCACACCTTGTCTTGTGTTATATGGCTCTGTTTATTGAAAAAAATTCCTCATTTTAGATCAAATGTCAATGTGAATATTCAATACCAAAGTACATATCCCATACCAATTGGTATGAGATTATTGTCTATTCATGTTGATACCCATGATCTTTCAAAACATGTAAGTTATTATATAGACCCACCTAATATGTCCATTTCAAGAACATTTGAATATTTACACTCATATCTAATGTCCAAATTGAAAAAACCTTAATGCCAATATCCAACTAGTATGTTGAAATGGACATACCCACCCAACACATGTAAAAAGCCTCATTATTATTTGTGTTGTTTCTAAGCATTATAAATACACCATCCACATACTAAATGGGGGGGGGGGAGGGTGTGGGGTGTGTTTTCCCAATCCAAATTTAAACATTTCCTGAGATAATTATAGCCTCCAAGAGTCTCCTCACTCAAGAAGATGAAGGTGTCAGTGTAGGTGCTGGTTCAGCTAACCACCCTGGTTAGTTAGCTCAGGGACAGGAATACAAGTTGTCACCCTTCTTTAATATTGTTTTCATTAAGTGTTTTGCTGGTTTCAACTGTCCATCAAGGACAGAGTTTCAAACCCACATAAGCTAGCAAATATTGAGAAAACAATTTGGAAAGTCCAAAGTTCCAACCCACAAAGCAAATAAGTTGTACATAGCCTAATAGGGGATGCCTGGTACCAGCCCCCATATCTAAACTTAAGATCTGAGCTGTGCTTCAGCCTGTGAAGCTGTACATGAGTTTCATTAATGCCCTTCATAAATGTGGGAATGGTCATGATGGGTTTTTATCAAACTGTCCATTTCCGATTGACTACCTACTCTTTCCGTAGTGTTAAGGTTTTTATAATTCTGATCCTGATTGGAGTGAGTACGCTTCCAGCTGCCTGCGTTTGGCGCTTGGATGGATGTTGAACTAAGCTTTTAAAATTATGCTGTCCCAGGATGCATGAGTTGTTGATGCATCGCTAAGATAAGATAAAAACAATTTGAGGTTGATGGTAGTTTCATGATACTTTGTCACATGTTGATCAGAAGATTAATGCGTTGCTAAAATAAGATAAAAACAATTTCCTATTGATGATGATACTCATGATACTTTGTCACATGTTGATCAGAAGATTAATGCGTTGCTAAGATAAGATAAAAACAATTTCAGATTGATGATACTCATGATACTTTGTCACATGTTGATCAGAAGATTATTATCTTGTGGAGTGATTTTGGGGATCTGTACTTAAGCACATAACAAATGTTTGTGACATAATGCTGCCAGTGTAAGTTATAGTGTCGCTAGATTACGTTAACACAGTCTGTTAAAGACAAGTGTGGCCTTTGATCTCCAGAAAATTTGCACATATTATATTCCACATTTTCTGACAAGGTACGAGGAAGTAAGTTGCTTATCATAGTAAGGGTAAGATCAAAGATGTAACACTCTGACTGGTTTCTTGTGCTTGAAGCAAATGACAGTGGATAGATAGGTAGTGTCCAGGCTCCTCCGCAGGGTCAAAAGGAAGAGTGGGAGCCTGGAAACAAAATCTCTCTAAATCTAATGGACACAATTGATGGGGTACTACTAATCTTTTACCTTTGATGAAAAGAAATACCCTGAAAAGATTCCTTGTATTTTGCCTCTGCCAAGAACAGAATGGCTTGAAATTTGCCCTTAGTAGATGAATCATCCAAAGGATTGACAAATGAACAGGTCTCACAACCCTCTAGCTAAACGATTTTTCCTTTATAGGCCAATTGGGTTACATATATAGCAGTCATTACAGCACAAAATTTAATGTTTAACAGCCAAATTGAATTAGGGTAAAGGTCCACCGTGGGGACATTCCCAAAATAAGGGGAATAGGACAAGGTGGTACCCCAATATGGCCCCCAACTTTGGTTTAGCCATTGTAAATGGCAAGGCAAATATTATTGTGAACTTAATCATATATAGAACGCAAGGTGTGTGAAGGGAAGGGTTCTGACTCTCACTCCTTAAGAGTGCAAAGGATCTTGCACCTATAAGTAGGCGTCATTTCCCTTGCACTCTCAAGGATAGGCCTAATATCCCTCCTGTTGTGCTAGGAAGGATAAGGTGTTCTCCAAATTACATTCTCAAATCGGGTCACATTCATAATTTTTGCATTTCATAATTCTAACTTTTGGAATTTATGGTTTACACTTGGTGCATGTTTAGACTATAATATGTTATAGAAAGAGTGTGTGCACAATCTTTAAATTCTAAATTACAACCATGACCATCAAATTTCTTGTAAAATGATTCACACTAGTATTTGAAAATTTGGTGCAATAACTTTGCATGCATGTCATATCCTTAGGATAGGCAATGGGACTCAATATCATACCAACATCTTAATTTCATCTCTTGCTTCATGTGGAATTGGATAAGAATGAGCTCAACATGTGGGGCATGCACACTTTACTTGCCAAATCCAAGGTATTGATGCACATTATCTCCTAAAATGCATGAGATGCATTGTATCAATTCAAGTGGTGTATTCCATCCAAAGTAAAACTCAATTGATTCCCTAACTTAATGAAGTTTGCATTCTCCACTTCACGCACATACTACCACGGAAGGGTAGTTGTGAATCTTCTATTTCCCCAAATCTCACAAAGCTTTCACAAAATATTTGACAACTTTGTGAAACCAATAAGCTTGGATGCAAAATTCAAGGAACAAAAAGCATTTTTAGCAACATAAGTCATAAGTTGTTGCAAAGGCATCTAAGCCTTAGTCCCAAATTTGCCAAATTAAGAAAAACTCCAATTTAATTGGCATTATCTAATTGTACTTTAGCCACTTTTGAAAAAGATTTTCTAGGTTTGGCCTTTTGCATGGGATAGAAAACCCATACAAGATTGGTGGTTGGAACTTGGGATAATCAGATTCCAGTAGTCTAAAGCTTGTGGGTGGGAGTATTGTCCCCAGTCTCCCTTGGTAAGTAAGGTCGGCCGGAGCTTGATGCCATAGCTCCTTGAGAAGATCCTTGTTGGAACAAAAATAGGAGGGTTATAACTTATAATTTGTGAGAGGATAAGAAGTTTTGTGGGGTCTTTCTTTCTGTACCTACAGCAATTTGGAATCCTTGAACAAATCAAAACTTCCACACATCCTCTTAATCAATCATCAGCTGTGCAACATGGAAGCAACAAAATCTTTGGAGAAATCAAAACTTCCAGAGAGCCTAATCATCAGCTGCATTGAAGAAGATTTGCACAAATTTCAATGACACAAACGAAAAAAAGTTAGAACGTCATCCTCCTCCTCCTGGGGGCTGGCTCTGTACAAAGCAGGAATCTTTGCCAGTTACATGGATCTCAACTTCCCATTGTTCAAATGTAGTAGCCTGAGTGTTAGAACTTAATTGCCTTCATCATTGGGGCATTTAAGCTGACCTCTGATAATCCAATGTTAAAACATGAGAGAGAGAATTCATTGCTGTCTCTCTCAACTTAATGGAGTCACCACAGATAGGTTGATTACAACAAGCTTCATAAATCAGGTTGTATGCTGCACAGTGCATATATGAAATCTCAATGCAATTCTTTTTAATCTTGATGTAGCTATTTTGTTGCATTCCCAACAACAACACATTGCACCCAAAGATTGCATCCCAAGACAGTAATAAGCTTATAAGTGTGAGTGTGAAGTCATTCATGGTATCATTTCTCTTGAAGTACTCTGTGCAACCCACTCCAGAACTAACTCAATAACTTATCTTCATAATACTGTAGTGACCTGCGTGCTTTTTTTGTGGCAAAATTTCACCACTTGACGGAAAAAAAAACAAAAAAACTAAGGATTGCGAAGGTTCTTATGGATTTATTTTTTCTAAAAAATTTCCTAAAGTCACCAGATCCAGAGGAGGCAAAAGGTTGTGAAAATCCCCACACAACAACAGCAAGAATGTTTCCCAATGTGTTTCCATCAAGTTATCAATTTGTTCACATCAAGTTCCTCAACATGTTCCTACCTTCTTCTTAATATGTTACCCAATATGTTCCTAGTTAGCATCACAAATTTTTCTCATATCGTTTGCCCAAAGTTGAACTCTCTCATAAACCTACGTAGGTGGGTGAAAGGGAAGAATTTCTTCAATAATTCTATTTAGGGAGTGTACAACTCTATTTGGGTGGGTGTCCAAAGTTTCAGAATTTTTTTTTTCCAATGTGCCAATTGAATTGATACATTGCAAAAGTACCCAAACAAAAACCAAAACAAACTTGAACTTCAGGATGCACCAGACAATCAATTAATAGATTCAACAAAGGGTACTCTGTTAAAGTCCACCTCAATCTAGATTTGTGAGATGACATGATACTTCCTGTTACAAACAAATTTCTGATCAAATCCCAAGAGACAATCACAGCAGGAGAGAGAGAGAGAGAGAGAGAGAAAAAAAAAACTCAATTGTATGACAAATTTCTAGTCAAATGTCAAGAGACAATCACCAGCAAACTGCAGGAGAGAGGGGAAAAAAAAAACTCTCAAGTGTATGACATTTAGACAGTTCTTGGCCTTTTCTTAAAGCCCAGCTTACCAAGTATACTTACTGCCTCGTGCTGCAGCCTCTTCCCTTGTCTGTGCATTTGCAGTCTGCATTGATCTTTTGATGATCCTGCTAAAGCAGTTTAGAACAAAGACTTTGAACTTGGCCTTTAGTGCTTTACTGCAAAATTGTGTTGTACAGCTACCCAAGAAGACAGAGAGCGTGTCTGGGATTCATTGCTTGGCCGTAAGTCTGAGGATTTAAGCCTCCATATGTAAATGATCTTTGTTCCCATCGTGATCAAAATTAGCTAATACCATTAAATGGGGATCAGTGTAGGACAGCCCGTGTGTGGTTGCAGACATTAACCAACATAGTGAGTTTCTGGTACAAATTCGGAGGGACCTGAAAGAGGCAGCCATTTTGCTCACAAGCTGGTGAATGAGACTTTCTGATACAAGTCCAGATGTACTGGAAGACTTAGCCACAAACACATGGGCCAGCTGAAGCCAAAACCATAGACAAAGAACAAAATGGGATGAAGAAAACACGAAGATTTATGTGTACACATAAGATCCCTCCTACAAAATAAGGAATGCTCACGGATATAAGGTGCCCTCCACATACATTACAAAATTTCTCCGATCAATGTTTTTATGAGACTATGAAATTTGGGGGAAAAGTACGTTTCAAAAAGGCTCCCATCTTAGACTTAGGAAAAGGCTTTCAAATAATCATTGATTTCAAAAGTTGGAACTTGGAATATAAAACACAAAAAACGCAATATCTTTAGCTCTTCTTAATCAAAGGTTTAAAGATTACTAGTGCATGAGCTCACCATTTGAGCTATGAATAAATCCTTTGGGAACCCAATTTTGAGTGTAGCCAAATCTCAGTATTACTATAATGATCAATATGAGGAATACAATTTATCTTTTTAATACCGTGTTTTTCAGAATGTTAGTGTTCCACTTCTAAAGTCTTAACCATTGTTGGCCAAGTTATTGAGAAAACCTGGTTATTCAACCCATGTAGAGTTAACCTACTATTTAATTATTTGATTATTTTTAAACCAATAAAAACCTATTCACCCAGTACATATCTTTCCAAGAACTTGAAAGACCCCTATGGACTGGGTATTAAAATTTTCAAATTTTAATAACCTACCCAAATGGTTGAAATTTCATCCAACTAGGTTACCAATCCTAAATATAAACATGTTTATGATAGAAAACAGAAAATGAAAATAAAAATAGAAAGTCCTATAACTTACCCTACATAAACAATATAATCATGATTTTCAAGGTGGCTATTTGAGAACTGACCCTTATGCATAACCGATGGTTATCACCCAAAAAAACAAGTGAATAGATGATTGGGGTATTTCTTTGACAATGATGGATCTAAATTTTCAAAAAAATGATAATGATACCCTGTGTAGTTAAAAAAATTTAAGAAAATCTACCCAGCCAGTTTTATTTGTTTATTTATTTATTTTAAAGCAATAATAAGCGGCCAACACTGGACGAAACCATTTGAAATCTGGGTCATTGTGAAATTGCCCAATTATCAAAACCCTGGCACCCACCATAATCGCAACCTATTCTGCATATGTGACCTATGGAATTGCCTAAGGAACATAGGTAAGTAGGTAGGGGACCTAAGTTGTAGGTAAGTTGGAACTTAGTTAAGGCACTTGGTGGCTACTAGGTAGGTAAGTACTAGATACAAGTGAATTGTTGATTTGTGATACATAGCTAACCACAGTGGTTAGGCTTTGGGACAGAAATACAACATAAAAGTTAACTTAGTTAAGGTACATACTTGGTGGCTGCTACTAGGCAGGTACATACTAGGTACACGTGGATTGTTGATTCTTGATACATAGCTAACCACACTGTGGTTAGCTTTGGGACACAAATACAATGGAAAAGTTAACTAAGTTAAGGTACTTGGTAACTACTAGCTAGGTAGATTCTAGATACACATGGCTTGTTGATTCTTGATACATTGCTAACTACTTGAGAAATTGGCATGTAGCCTGGATAGTTAGTACTAATTGGGTTACCAATTAAGTGCTTGAGGAGGATTCACTGGACTGTGAGCAAATTATCTGTCATAAAATCTAGGAAAGATACTAATAAATCTGAAGCTTCCACAATTTTGAAGCTTAATGGGGGATAGGGTTTAGGATAGAGCTTAGTTTCTCCCTTCCCCTTTTTATGGAAAACCCAACTGAAGGTGAAGTGGTGGACTTCCAGAATCAAGGGTTTTTGAAATGTCATCCCTCTATGAAGACTCTCCTTAATTATTACATTCATTAAATGAATGAATGAATGAATGTGATGGGTTTAGAGCTTAGGTGATGTTCACAGTAAAAACTTGATGAAATCAAAGGTGTAATAGAAAAATAAAATACACTTGGTGAATGCCATGCCATATTTATATTAACCTTACTTAGTTTTAAATTTGATCTCATTTTTAAAATTAACTTATTTATTTTGCAGATCTAATTTCATATTAAAATTAAAATTAAACCAAAACTACAGATGAATGAAATAAAATAACAAATGAAGTAAATCTTTGGAAATAAGCAAACTATGAAATCATTTGTCTCCCCTTTCCTACTTCTAAAGCTTCAGTCCAAACTAGATAATCTAATTAGTTCTAACCTAATAGGTATCTTACTATTGTTGGCCTTTCATTATAGAGTATAGTAGCTTAAGGGATTTTGGCCCCTAGATAATAATAGGTCTATTTTTATGTGAGGATTTTTGAAAGATGATGTTTTGGCTTGTGTTGAAACTTGATTAGTTATAGAGTTATAATGATATCTTGAAGGATTTTGGTTTCTTGGTAGAGGATTTTTTTGAAATTGTATTTTTGAATTTTGAAATATTTGAATGTCCATAATTCTTCTCCCTTTGCCTTAAGGTACTTTTGAATGTAAATGGCAAGGCCACAAGTGTGACACACCCCTTGTATGAATTTTTTAGTGTGCTTGAAACTCACTCATTTCTGTTCATAAGGTTCAAGCTACATTAATATTTAAGTTGTTTAAGGGTTTAGGGTTTAACAAGGTTTAAGGGTTTAGAGTTTTAAGACCCAATTGAATGTATAAAAGTCCTTGCCTACAGGCATGGCTCAATAAAGGATTTCAGTGAAAGGGAGAGTGTAGTAGTTATATCAGCATTTTATGTTTGGACATATTCAAAGAAATTGATGACTAGGTACTTACTTCCAAGGAGTCCTTTAAAACCCAAACTATTTTAAGATGGGAGTGGATACTAGGCTACCTTCTTTGCAACTTGGGAACCCCAAAAGTTGGCAACTGGCAAGCAGCATGGCTTTATGGAAGAAGTTAGCCACTTTGACACTATTGAGAGGTAAAAAATAGATTCTTAGCATTTATGAACCATGGTTGTGATTGAGTTTTGGTTTTATGGAACATCTGAACTAGGAGCCACAATTTGAACCACATTTATCTGGCAGCATTACAGTATGGTATGATGGCAAAGGTCACCAGTGTTGTTGTGCAGGTACATATTATTTTAATTTTAAATAATAATAATCTTCAATATACCCGCCGGATATGTTATGATTCATCATATGTCTTATCTTCTTGGAATTAACATACCTTTAAAGAAGTGCACAACCCTTTTCCCACATGCAGGGCAATGTTATATCCTCTGCCTACCTGCTTTGCATGTGGGGTACTCACACATGGCCAAGGATAAATATAATTGGGAGTCTAGGTAAATAGAGATTAACATAAATAGAAGCTATATCTATATTAACCTAAGTATCACCTAGATTATAAAATATAACCTAATCCTAACTATAACTTCAAAAAAACTTACAACCCTAACTACTCCATTGTGTCTAACCTTCCATTTAGGGTTTATGTCATCGTTTTCTCATTTCTTTACAATGTCAAGTGTCATTGTTTTCTCAATGCAACTAGTGCCATTTGTTTGAAACAATTGTTGTGAAGTAGGTTACCTATTCCATTGCTTACAAGCAACAAGCATTCAAGCCTCTAAATGTCATTGTTGCTTAAGGTTGTAAGTTGTGAGGTTTTTGTAATTACCATATAGCCTCATACAAGCATTCAAGTCTTTGATGTTGATGTTTAATGTGTGTCTCCATTTAAGAGTAAAGTTATTGTTCTTGCTTTTTGCCATTTGTCATTTGTTTTCATATGAAAATTGATTGTTGGTTGTGTTGCAATATGCATTTTTGGAAAAAGTTAAGATCAACAATATGAAGGTGACTATTGTTTGTCTTCAAGTTTGAATGATCATATCAATCAAATCTGTAGTTTTTAAAGTGTTTGATGTTCAACAACCTCAAGAGCACTACGTGCCATTAGCACCTAATGTTGGCATTGTGAACTCTTCAAATGGCAAGTCTATAACCACAATTGCACCATAAGTTCATGAGTGCAAGTTACAAGATCAACTAGTTGCTTTGCATCAATACACATTTTTTTGGATTTTGAGGGGTTGCAAATCTATTCCATGGGCCTTCTACAAACAAATGCCAACAAGCCTATTATTCCTAAAAGTGAACATGTTATTTTTGTATCATTTGCAGTTGCTTTGTTGTGGGCAATAATGTTTTCAAATAAAAAACTTGGGGCAAAAAAAAGTTGATTTCTTACCCAAATTTTTTTGGGACTTTGGCCATGAAAAAGGGCCTAATTTGGGTCCATTCATGATTGGGGTACCAAAAAGGAGTGTTTAATTTTTAAAGGACTCAAAAAAACAACTTTGGGTTTTTTTTTGCATGCATCATTATAATTGTAATGGTTTGTTGTATTCTAATAAATAAAATGATGTGATTTTAAATTTATAAAAATATCCTAAGATAATTTAAACTAACTTTGGTTAAACTACCCATGGCAATATTACAATGAGGCTAAACTAACTTTGGTTAAACTAACCACGGCAAAACTAATTATGAGGTTAAACTAACTTTGGTTAAAATAAATAATCATGGAAAAACTAAATATAGCTAAACTAACTATGGAAAATATATATATGAGGTTAAACTCACTTTGATTAAACTAACCATAGGAAAACTAATTATGCGACCAAATTAAATTTGGCTAAACCAACGCTAATTAAACCAACATTAGCTAAACTAATTATGGCTAAATTAACTACAAAATTCAATTAGTTAAGAGGTTAAATTAAACTAATAATGGCTAAACTAACACGATTATATTAAACACGGCTAAATTAATTAGTAAATTTAACCTTATAGTTAATTCCACTATGGTTAATTGACCCAAAATTAATTTACCATTTTTAATTTAACTTCTTAATTTTTTTTTAAAAATTAATTTATGCATCATTAATTTAACCTTATAATTAATTTAGTCATGGTTAATTTAGCCAAAATATGTAGTCAAAGTTAATTTAGCCATGTGATTAATTTAATCAAAATTAGTTTAGCCCAAAAAAATCTATTATATTATTAATCATTATAGTTAATCACATATAAGGATTATATATATATAATTATACTTATAATTACTAATATTATTACTTATTAATGATTTGACTATTATTACTCAATATTTATTACTATAAATAATAATATCATTCTTATTCTTCAATAATTATTATTTTAATATTATTATATTGTCATTAATTATGATAATATACCTATGTCTAGTAGGTTATTTACACATATTAATTTTTAGCCAATGCTATGTAATAATCTTATAGTATTATTAATTATTTGTAAATATTATAATTAATTTTAATATTTATTATTTTAATTATAATAATATAATAATAATTTTTTTCAATATTATCATCTAATAGATATTATTTTAAATTTATTATAATAGTTTTAATGATGGTATTATATTTGTGGTTAATAGATTACATTGGTTAACCTATGCTTTATTATTTATTATTATTAGTTATTTAAATTAATAATATTATTGATAATTAATTATTATAAATAATCATAACTATAAAATGTTATTATAATTATAAATATTAACATTAATATCTATTAACCAAGTCATAATATTATCATTATATTATATTATCATTACCTATTAAGTTTTAATATTTATATATAATTAATTTAACTTGTAGGTAAACTAGGTGAATATGGTTATTTGCATGTAGGTTGCAACTACATTGGTTGCATTTGTAGCTGATTTTTTTATCCCATATTTTTTGCACTCTATATAAGTAGGTGCATTTGGTTTATTCACAAACTAAGTACCAAATGCCAGTTGGGATGGGCCAATGAAAGAAATTCAACCTTAAAGGTTAAACCCCAAAAAAAAATTCGATTATTTTAAACCTATTTACCTACCTCCCCACTTACCTATGACCTATCTACCTCCCTACCTATGACTTACCTACCTAATTAATTAAAAAATAAATAATCAATAGGCTTTTAAAATTGCCACATGTCACCATATAATTGAGTTTCACAAATGAACATGTGTCACCATGGGCAACCCTTGTAAAATAATGTAAATGTATTAAATATAAATTGATACCATATATACTATCCACATACATATTGTCATATGCAACTACTAGTTGTGTGCAACTTGTCTTATGCAATTATGGGGTCTAGCAATTGCATGTGTTACATGCAATTGAAAATTAGTTGTGTATGATAATTGTAAAATGATAGTTTTCTTCTAGTGAAATAGTCTACATCGAAATTACATATTAATTTATATATTAGGTTTAATAAATCCCAACTATATTTATATCTTAATATTTTCATGTAAGTCTAGTGGTTTTGCCTTAGGAAGTTCAATGTGATGCATATAATAAGTCTCAAAATGGTATTATCACTCCACGAAATGATTTTCAATCAAAGAGGCATTGGACCACATGGTGCCCATTAAATCCATCAATTTCCAACAACACATCTTGAGAAATAAGATGTAAATTCATGAAAAAAATTCTAGTTTATATTAACAAAATTTTCATCATTTTGACCTAAAGTTCCCTAGTACACATAATTTCACAAAATATCATGTCAAGGGGTAGAAATCTTTAAATTAATTAGACTTGCCATATGCATCAAGCTAGTAGCTTAACATAATTATTAGTGGTAGATTTAGTACCGTCCCTTATTAACAATATAAAATTTTAATATAATATAATATGATATTAATAATTTTTAATGTTAAACTAAATTATATAAAATTTCCCACCGCTTACAAGTCTTCAAAATCTTTTTTTTTTTAAACTACAATTATATAAAGATTTATTTATAATACATCATACTAAATTTACTATGAAATTTTATTTCAATGTATAGTAATAATAATATTTAATTTACCAAATATGCATGATAGGTGAATCGTATATATATTGCCAAATTTAGTAACATTAACAACATTGGTGGATGGAATTTAATGAACCTTGGAAGAAAATATTCAATTTGAAATGTTAATAATGGTTTGTGTTGGGTAGGTTTGATTACATGGGGCTTGTGGATGGACAATAGCAACAGAAGATGATAAGCCATGAAAAGGTTGAAGAGAGCTATCAAAAGTTTTTTGTGTTTTTGGGGCAACTCGGTGCCTTGTGTTGTTGAGGAATATATAAGTTCGTGTTATATATAAGGAAGTGCTTTGGGGGGAGGGTGGGGAGGTTCTGTTGCGTTGCTTTGAGCGAGGATGAAGTGGCTTTGTTGAATTTGGCTTTAGACTTTTTTGTAAAACCCAACTGGTGAATAATTTAAATTTTTGCACTTAGGTTGATAATTGTCAATTTTTTTGTAATATGTTGGGTTAGTTGATAGATGGGGAATGAAGGATTTGGAATTTGACATTATTTGCAAATCAACAGTGCATGAATTGATAGAAGAGCTAAAATAGTTATATCATGTGTATACTTATTCATAATCGTGATGGTGCTAGTCACATGCATGCACATAAAATTTTGACATGAGTTTTGAGTGTGGTTTCAAAACACCATAATTCCATAAAATTTTCATATTATATAATATCATGCCTAAAATGCCACATGCACATAATATATACTGAACAATATTAGCAAAATGTGGTTAAAAAGCACCAACATTTTGTCAAATTTTCACACACAATAACATGTTTAAAAATTAAATAAGTATATTATTTCCTGTCATTTTGTGTGACAATAGGTTTTTGCATTGTACAAATTGTTGATCTCTCATATTAATATTAGCTTGAAAATGCCACATTGATATACCCTAAACCATTTTTAATTTTTTGCAGGTCTAATTGCCCCATAGATTCCTAATGAAGCACAGTGGCAAGATTGGCACGGAAGTGACAATGCGAAAAAGACAAAAAAAAATCAAACACATGAAAGTGTCTGTTACTAAAGGCAAAAAGATGAATCAGTTACCTACAATAAGCATTGGAAATGGATGGAAAGAGTTCAAGACAACTAATGAGTTGAAAGTAAGGGACCATCTTTCACTGGAAGTAGTTGTAACAATGAAAATTTGTAATGAATTTTTGCATTTTGAAGGATATTAAGTTGAAGGATAACTTATTTACAACTTTTTCTCAAATCTAATTTAAGACCACAATGTGCATGAAAATGGCTACAAAAAAATCATTTAATTTTTTTTTTGATTACATATGAAAATTTTGTTTTTGACCAATATTTGTGAGTTAAGGGGCACCCACCAAAATAGTGGGCATCCACATCAAAACAAAATGTTAACCATGATTGACATGTTACTAGAATTTAAATGGGCTTTCAAATCAAAATATCGAGTCAAAAAATGAAATATTAAACATGTAGGTTAAACTCCAATATATTTCAAAGAACATTGTGGGAGAGAATTAATAAAGAGGGATGGTTGCCATCTTGTGTTGAATTTGGAATGTTGGTCCTTTACTTGAATGACCTTAATGATAGTTCAAAACATAACATGAAAGGACAAAGGCAAGCCCAAAAAAAGGTGATTTAAAAGATATTAAATTTATTGTGTAACTAATGTCAAGTCAAGTCATTAGTTTGTCATCTGCAATATAACAAATTTGGGCTATACTATTAGGGTTTCATAGAATTCATGAAACTTAGTTGCACAAAAAGGTACTAGGCATGCCCATTGCCATGTAGATGACATTGGGCCCTCATGGTAACCACATGTGGCCCTATCATTCACATGTCAATTGCCATGTCATAGCTATATAGCGACATCATAGTGGACTTTTTTGATGGTCAAATTTCCATTAACAAAGGACAAACCACAAAATAGAATCAAATTATAACTATGGAGTGCAAAGACTAGGGTGCACAAACCTACTTTCATTAAATATAATGTGAATCCACCTTAGGCATTTAAAGTGCATGCATGGTAACATGTGGTGCTTAGACACATACATGGTGCCTAAATGAAATAACATAGAACCATGAAACTTAGCAAACAGTGAAAAAACATTTTCATGGATGTTGTGAGGCATTCTTGCACACCTTCAACATGAAGATATGCACTCACAAAACCTACTTGGAAGTGGAACTACTATGTAGTTGTAGTCTGACAAGTAAAATGGTTCAATGTAATGCAATGAAGTTCACCAAGAATCTAATGTGTTGTGTCCATTTTGAAGATACAAAGACATTGTGAGATAATCGTAATTCACCATGATAGAATGTGAAGGGGCATTATGTTGATGTTCATTCAATGTCACGTTTGATGGTTAAACCCCTTTTGTTCCATTTGTCATAACATCTACATACAATCTCCTAATTTAACATGCATTAGATTTTTGAAAAGTTAATCTAAAAAGGAACCATGTTATAAAATCTTATAATTTTTTTATTTTTTTTGATTAAGAGTTAAGCCTTGGGACTAAAAATCACTTCGCTTAGATTGAGGAAAAAATAAACAATTTCAACCCCCTCTACTTCCGGCAAATGCAGCTCCCTTATAGCAAACTCGATGATGCTGAAATTTGGGGAGAACCTTCTACACCTCCTAAACAATTTTTTTTAAAAGTTTGACACAAATCCAACGGTGGATTTGGGAGGAACAACTATTTGGAATAAAACTCTAGAGGTTTTGTCATGGAAATCCTTCCATGAACTCCACTACAACACCCTTTACTCCTGGCAAGTGTAATTCCCTTATAGCCAAACCGATGCTGTTGAAATTTGGAAAGAACCTTCTACACCTCCTAAACAATAACTTTTTATAAGTTTAACACAAATCCAACGGTGGATTTGGGAGGAACAATTATTTGAAATAAAACTCCAGAGGCTTTGTCATGGAAATCCTTCCATGTTTATTTCTTGCACACATTTTTTTCATGAACAACACCTTTCCACACATAAGAACTAATTTTTTTCTCACACAATCCTTCTCTTCTTTTCCCTTCCCCCAACCCAAGAGACTCCTCTCTCTCTTGGTAAACTTCCATATTTTTTTATTGAGCTTGTTCTCCTTGTCCAATGGAAGTTTCGAAATCCTTCCCTTCAATCAATGGCCTCCTCATCTTTCAAAAGCCAATGAAAATTGATAATGATTTACCCTCCAATTGATTTTAGGATGAGAATTCTTGGGCCCAATGAGACACAAAAAATATTCCATCCTCCAATCAAATAGGATGACAATCCTCATGACTAATGGGATTGGAAGACTCATCCTTCCCCTTATTTTGGATATCTTGATGAGGTTCTTGACCTTGATCCTTATCCCTTCCGTCCGTTGACCCTCACATCCTACTTCTTCATCTTAATTATTTCAAGTAACTAACTACTAAAACAATTTATTAGTAGTAGCAAATAAACATCCTTGAATCTTTACTTGACTAAATCAATTCAATGGTTGAAGTAACATCCCCGTGTACCATTTATTCTTTTGATATCCCCTACTTATTTTTTCTTCCATGCACTAATTAATTGTAATACATAGTAAATTAGATTAAAATTTTTCATCACAAAAACCCCCGCATACTTATAGATCCACCATCGAAATTAGGGTTCGATGAATCCATTAGATCTAGGATGTTCAAGTTTTCATGAGGTTTCACCGTCACTCCCACACCTTACGCCTACCTTAATTTGTTAAATAAAAAAACCTCGCCCCTTTCCGAACGTGAATACCACATTGTTTCTACTACCTTCTTGGTTTTTGTTGATGCAGGTGAGAATTTAATCATGGTAGACGATGTCGCTATGCCCTCAAATCCTCCAATTTCACTATTAGAAAATGAAGAGCTTGAAGAAACATTGTTTAACGTGAATGTCTCTCAACAATCGCACGGAGAAGAATCGTCCAGAAGAATGGTGCGCACTCGAATCGATCGTTCGGCATGGGATTGTCAATTGTCTCCTAACCCACATGCCTTAGCAATCTATTTAGAATTTGTTCTTACTTGTGGAGCTGCACCAAAAAGGTTTGAAGAATATCAATTTGAAGACGATGATGTTCGTCTTCATTGTCGAACTTGGGTTCCCGGTGATGGCCATTATCATTAGCTGCGAAGCCCAATCAATCCCCTTTCCATGGAGCATCGAATCGAACACCTAGCTCGCACCATTCGTCGTGTTATGGAGTTTTTGCAATTGTGATCCATCCCTTTATAGTCGTTTACTAAGTTGTAATTCACTTGAGGCCACTCAAGTGGAAATGTTAATACTTAAATTTGATGTTGATTATATTTAAGAGTTTGATAAAAATGAAAACTAAATAAACATGTATTAGGACTGCATCCTAGAAATCTTTCAAGTACATCATTCGTGCCTAAAGATTATTCTACAGACTAACTTAATATTGTCATGGCGAAATGTTATTGTTAATTATGGGCTTGTATTCCTAATATATTAATAAATCACATTTAATTCTACATCCCCTTTCCCTTTTCTACAACATAAAAGGATAATGCACTTTAAAAGGTTTACTAGGTCTTAAAATTAATTAAGCCTTGTATCAATTTAAATAAATGAGTCTTCCACACTGAAATATCCAAAGGCTAATTCAATTTTTAATAATTATTACTTAGAGGTTTATTAAGATTTAAATCATTAATACTAAGGAAAACTATGGAACTAAAGCTTAACAATTTGTGGTATTATAATCCATGACTCACAGATGCCGTTAATATTATAATTCCTAAAGTTTGACCATTGGATCATAACACTATTGGTGAGGGGCTTTCTCTTTTTGAAGGGGAAAACGCTTATTTAAAAAGAGCCCAAGTCTCCATATGCGAAGACATATGGTAGTTTGGCAAAATTATCATAAATCAAAATTACCATTCAAGGGTGAAGGTAAATGAGTAACATTTACTTTGTTCACAATGCAATGGTA
>Ga0116227_10001521_pt1 | contig 51895 bp, 36 predicted proteins | sample S1TSphgellanicum_FD_89693 | JGI IMG/M metagenome (GOLD analysis project Ga0116227, IMG submission 89693) | Host-associated microbial communities from peat moss isolated from Minnesota, USA - S1T2_Fb - Sphagnum magellanicum MG | ecosystem: Host-associated > Plants > Peat moss > Unclassified...
AAAAGGGGCTTAACAGGACTCTTGTGAATTGAGTCCTATGGCAGCTTGCTGCTCACATAAGCTGCTCTCTTGTTATGAGTACTTACTATTTTGCTCTCTGGTATGAGTACTTGATGGGAACTTGGTGGGAACACATTGGGAACTTTAAGAATCCAAAAGACCCAAACATTCTCCCCTGGTTTCCTCAAGGGAAAGAAAAAAAAGAAAAAAGAAAAACAAAAACTGGACCTTTTGGGTGCCTGCTGCCTTGTCTCATGGGCTGAAAGGAATTTGTGTTCCCAATGGTGTTCAATGATCACCCATTTTTGCTGGCACTAAATACCCCCCTCCACCAGGTGGGTTACCTTTAAGCACACAACTTATGTGTGCTGAGCTAAGGTCACAGCAATCACCAATAATATGACTAAAATGCTTTTGAATCATGCATATTCGAGAAGGCTAATTGCATGATAAAATTAGGAATTTGGAGGCAAAAGTTGGGTGCAACGCGCATGCCCACTCCTGCAACTGGAATGATGTTCAAGACTTTTGCCAACTCTCATCATTTCTCTTCATGAATTTGGTGCAATGTTTACATGCTTGCTTATTATAATTGTTCATGCAGATCATCACACATGAGAGATAATCATAATTGTTTTTTGCAAACAATCTTTGAATTTACTTGCAGAGCCATCACTTTCTATAATACCATGTTATGCATTTTCATCTATGTGAGAGAAGGCTGCAAGTTATGATCGTATTGTGAGAACTTTGTGCTTTGGTGGGTTTTGTAACACAAGTTGGATGAAATTATGATCTAATTTCAAGGAAACAAAGCAAATTGCAAAAATAGTTGTGGCAACAATCCATGGGGCTTGGGTCTTTTTACTTTCACTTGTTTACCCCTCCAAAAATGTCATACTTTTACTGGGTTCCCCACGGTTACCAGATCGGTTATGTAGTCCCACAGATCTACCTGAGGTTAGATGATTTTCAATTTTTTTTATACAAAATCCAGAACGGGAGGTTATTAAAAAAAAAAAAAAAAAACCAGATAACCACCCAATTACAATGGTATCACCTACCCCTACATGTTCTCTGCATGCCATGGATTGACCCATATGTATCGGAGAGATGGTGTGTTGTCCCTAGAATATGATCATCACATAGAAACACGCAGATGCTGAAATGATTAGTTGATTAAAAAATCAATCCCTCATGAGAAGGACGTAGTAGAGGACTTTCCAACTCTAAATGGAACTGGGAGATTCTTTAGAACTCACATGTATTATTATTATTAAGTGCATGTTGACAAAGGAGAATAAGATGCCTGGCGAGCATGTTCACCAGAGCGCCAATGTCTTTTCTAAAATGAAAATTTGTTAAGTGAGGATTGTTCGCAAGAAGATCACATCACAAACTTGTCCCTTCCATGCATTTATGCTTTTGAAATATTTTAACAATGTGTTCAAACTTAAGTAAATGCGCATATAATGTTGAACCAGGTATTGACGTGATGTGGTGATAGCATTCTAACACATTGTAGATGATTAAGCATTATATTACAACGTCAATACAACATCGTAATAGTAATCAATCAACATTTTACGAACACTTGAACACATTTCTACAAATGGTGATGATGATCTTGAACACATTGTTAAAATGTTGTAAAAGCACAAATACAGAGAAAAAAACAAGTTTATGATTGATGGGAGCATCGCTAGAAAAAGTTAGCCAAATTTGGGCTTTAAACCAGATATGAAACACAAATTTTTGACTAATTCCTTGGATGTTTCGAGCTAATTCTTGAAACTAAATATAAAAATATGATGATTTTCACTATTCAATTTGTTTTTCCCCCGACTTCTGGAAGAAAAAAAAACCCGCGAGGACCATGGGCGTAGAATGGGCCCCCACTACTACTACTACTCTCCCAATTCTTCTGGGGGCAATTGTAAGCTAGCGGGAAAGAGACAACTTTTCATGGGCTCGGTGGCTGCTAAAAAGGGAAAGTTATCATTGTTGACTTCCTTTTGTGAAGAAGACACTGTTCCAAATTCCAATGCATTGCACTCATGCACAAAGGGTTTCTTTATAGGAATTGTTCTCACAATGCCTTTCTTTCTTGATGTATGAAACCGCCAAAGGCCATTCATTTTAGGCTGGCATTTGTCTCGCCGCCCAATTGTTGTCTGCTACTGTATGTCCTTATAACCAACAACATTTTGTGCCCAGCCAACAACATGTTGCTTGCACCTTGCAATGTCATGTAAATTATTAACAGATATCCAAGCTTTTCTACTATATGGGACATTGGGACTGCCTATCTATTTGCTCCTCACTAACATGGTGTTGGAATTTGTAATTGGTTGGCTATTTTCCAAAACACAATCTACCAGTGCTTTTTTTTGAGGATTTTATTTTATTTTATTTTATTTTCTGTGGGGCAACCGAAAGAATTGTGAAATTTCAGATTTTTTGGTTTTCTTAGCATAAATTCAACTACTTTTGCTAAATTTTTGGGGATTTTTTCCCTAATTTTCAATATCACAAAATTAAAAAAGAAAAAAGAAAAAAGAAAACCCTGGATTCTATACCTTGGGTGAACCAGAACCTACACTGGTACTACTATGGTAATAGCTCCCCATACAAAATTAGTTGCTTAAGTAACCACCTATGTATTGTTCATACCATGATGTTGGAATTTTTAATTGGCTAGCTACTTTCCACACAAATTCTTCACCTTGGGTAAACCAGCATTTGTTACATTCATACTATGGTAAAGGTTCCAAAATAGATTATGGTTGCTTCTAAACACTCTAGTATCATGTCCTTAGACTAATCAAGATCTTCCTCCTTTTGTCTAAATTTAACAAACTTTCCTAGGTTAAATATATCCATGAAGAGGCATTTACTCAAGAAGTTGAAGGGATGTGTGTAAATGCTACTTCACCCTAGCCCAGATTCTATTTCCAAAAACCAAGTTTGTAGAAACACCATCATCACCATTTGTAGAAAGTAGGAGGCCACTTTTTTGTGGGGCTCAAAGGTTTGACCCAAGATGTTGATGGGCAACCCAAGGAGTCACCGGGTGGTGGAACAGCATTTGGTGCATGAAGATGAATCATGATTAAGGAGATTGGGTTGTAATATTTTAAGTTATAACCAGTGTTGGGCAGATATCAACTTTTGAACATAGTACCAGTTAGTACTACTGGTATCCAATCTTTTGAAAACAATTCATACCGGCCTGGTCCTGGTATTAGGGTGGAAGGCTGATTTTTGGCTGGTGTGTGGTACAGTAAAGATATAACTGCTTCTGATTGGTCGATCATAATGATTTGTCTAGGTGGTGCTATATAAATAGGCTCTCATTTTATACTGTTCATGTTATGGGGTGTGAAAACAATTAACACTCTATGTTGGATGTGATAATGACTGATTGAGGTGCACATATTGGGTGTTAGTGGAAATTTGAGAGTCCAAACCTCCAATTATTACAGCTTTTACAATTTAAGTTAGATGTGAAGTTGGAGACCATATAACCAGCCTTTTTTTTTGGTGTGAAATTTCGTACAGTTGTGAAGTTTTTTTTGTAAAAAAACTTGCACATTGAATTTGATAATTTTTTTTTTAATACCAGATTTCTATACGTGGTTGAAGTAGGTAGTCAAAAAATATGAGGGTGTACAATTTTTTTTCTTTTCATATTATCTTAATAGCTAAAATTGGCTAAATTGGATTATGGACGATTGCCACCTTAGCTTCATCACAAAATTAAAAAAAAATCAAATAAGAAAAAAAATGCTTGCATATAACCGTAAGTAGTGCCTATTTCATGACCACATAAAAATCCTTGTGCTAATTTACAACCATCATGACTCACTTCCTAAAAGAATTAAAACAACTCTAACTAACACCAACTTTAACTAACTTAAAATTTTATTTATTCAACAACAAATCCATTTTCCTGAAAATAAACTAGACACCATAATACAATATATATTATGTGCATCATGAAGTTTACTCCATTGATGTGTGAAAATATTTCACATAGTTACACTCTGGATGGGTGAGCTTTTCCCCCAAAATCCCACACATCCTACCTAGGTCATGATCATCAAATGCATGTAAAAAGACCCATAAAGGTCAACCGCTTTCAAGCTTGGTATGGTCTTTAAACAATGATGATGTTATATTGCACCAAATTTTAACCTTTCAAGCCTTGTAATTTGGCTTCAACCTTCACAAAACTGAAACAAACATCTCAAACCATCATTAGCAAATATATTTAACAAAACCTTTGCAATAAAATCATGTATGAAAGCTGACACACAATCATGTTTTCCCTATGAAAATATCTTCAAGTTCATGAATATATTATAGTCTTTTGATGAACCTTTTAAAAAAACAAATCATGAGTGTTTTTGGCCATTGCAAAAACCATGTATTTTTATTCCATCATCTTTTGTAACTAATCATTAATTTGTCACATCATCTTGGCAAAACAACTCACAACTTTCTAAGCAATCACCCAAGTAGGTGGCCTTGGCTCCTATTATTTTATTTGCACTCATATAAGCAATTTTTCAAAACAAGATCCAAAATTTTATAAACTTATCATTCACTCTTATTCTTCCTTTACTAATTAAATAGAGTAGATAAAATGAGAAGGTATAGGCAAAAAGCTACGAATAAGATACAATTACAGTCATGTGAATTCCCCAAGTGTTAAATTGACAAAATTAAGATATATGAATTAACAAAATATTCAAGAAATGAATATTGTAACAAATTTTGAGCAACAAGTTTGAATTTATTTTAATTGCTTTATATGACAGTTGGGTCCTTAGGTTGAAGTATGGAAAGATGTCTAACATTGACCTAGGGCAAGTCACTTTCATTTTTCCTAAATAGTGTGCAAAACAATATAATGTTTTATATGAGAGTTGGTTCCTTAGGTTGAAGTATGGAAAGATGTCTAACATTGACCTAGGGGAAGTCACTTTCATTTTTTCCTAAATAGTGTGCAAAATATTATATCGCTTTATATGATAGTTGGGTTCATAGGTTGAAGTATGGAAAGATGTTGACTTAGGGGAAGTCATTTTCATTTTTTTCCCAAATAGTGTGCAAAATGATATAAAGAGCAATTATGCAACTAATTTACAAAAAAAATATTTATAATTGATCTAAATGTAGATTTGATTAGAAATGATTATGAAAATATATTTAAAATATTTTCAATTTTATTTGAATTCCTTTAACATTCTATTATTTCATAACACACCAAATTAATACCTTTTTAAATTTATCTCATGTGTTTCGTAAAATATACAAAAAGTGACTAATTCATTAAGGTAACTATATTGGAAATATTGGTACTATACTTTTGCTTGTAAGGAAAGATGACATTAATCTTAATGCATTGTACATAATATTTACAAACATTTTTATTACTTGGACAACATAAAAATGAAAGAATTATGCCACAAAGTAATGGAAACCTTTGAAAGTGAACATTTAAAATTCTAACAAACCAAAATTATTACATGTTTCAATTCATGGATGTGCAAGCTTCCAAATAGTCTTTAGTTCCTTGAAATTGCCCTAAAAATCTTCCAAGTATGTTATGCTCTAATAGATGTATCCTAACAACTTGCTATCAATATTTTACAAATTTGATAATCTTGTGCATTGTTTTGTTGGACATGAAAAATATTCCAAACTAAACTTATATGTTCAAAAAGTTTCCACCTTTAAAGGAGATCATGTCAATATATGCATTATCAAGTGTGTTAGGTTCAAATGGTGTGTCTCCAAAAACAAATTGATCCACCCTATTGTATTGGAGACTATTTATTTATTTATTGTTGTGGATTGACATGAATTTGGCATTAGATCTTCAAGCTTTCAAAGTTGGCTTTTAATTGCTTTGCATGTGGGTTGTTTAATGCAATGTGACATGCAAGGGTTGAGTGGTTGTGTTCATTTGTGATGGTCAATTGGATGCTTGTCATGATGTGAATGCAATAACAAACTTTTGATGGTGGAGAGTAACTATGAGTGTGCTAGTTGATGTTGTTCAAATGTGTGGATGATGTGATGAGGAAATTGGCATGATGTTGAAAAAAAAGACGATAATTAACAATCAAAGAGGGTTATGCCTAAGAAATGGATTTATTGTTTTGAAGATAAGTGATGCAAAATGTCATTTTCATTTGTATTACTTCATGTAATGGAATAAAATGATGGCAAAGTAATTCATGGAACTATATTATCACATTATAATGCTTCAAATTTCATTAATTTATCTTATTGTGGTTGTTTTAACATCAAATGAAAGCATGCTTTTAATTTAAAGAAACTTGAAACCAAGAAGATCCTTTACAAAACTATTTGACTTTCAATTCATTGTCTAAGCAATGTAAGTAGTTGCATGATAGGTGCTATACAATATAAAATCATGATTGAACTTTTTAATGTTTTAGATTGTTTAATGTTTCCTAAGCACATCAAGATGTGCATCATGGTTGTTCATCTTAGATACATCATAACAAATCTTATACTAACTAAGGCACCTTAAGAATGTTACTAAGTATTTTAAAATTGGTTAATTAAAATTCCATAATTCAAGAAAAGTTAAGATGTATCATTAAATTACTCAAATTAATGACTACCTTTAGGTGACATATATTTTGAATGTCTTACCTAACTAGTCAAGTGCCAAGGATTGCAAGGTTTGCTTTTGAAGGTGGTGCATGTAATAGGTTAATTTTTTGTTTCAATCATAATTGTTTGAGTGGGGACTAGAGACATGATGATAGTTTGTTATTGGGGTGCATACAAATGTTGTGAAGGTATCTAGATTGTAGTGTTGAAAACAAAAGTTCATTTTAAGAAAATCAAGATCAAAATTCAAAATTCAAACCAAACCCCAAAATTGCCTTAGAAATGTTATTTGATAACTTGTCTAAAGGCATGAGGGGACATTAAGTGTTAAAGTTTTACACCATTTCTATCAAACAAGGGATTGTTTGTGGGTATTGGGCAAGGGGTTTTTATTTTTAGGGCAACAAAGTGACAAGTGCTTACAACCAACAAATCAATATCTTGAATGATGCATAGAACTATTTTTGACACTAATCAATGAAAACTATCCCATGTTCATGTTGCAATTTTTGTTTTATGCTAAACATATGCAAAACAATTTGTATCAATCTATTAATTGATCAATTGAATCTATTGATATTAGTAATTAAACTAATTTTTGATATTGATTCACTTACAACCTATTAATTGAACATATTAATGATTAATATTTAAAATATTTAGTATGTAAGGTATATTTCTTATATATTTTTAAATATTGGGAATTAAGACATACCTTATATTAATTTTAAATTGGTTTTTAGAATAAGAATAATTCTATTGTAGAGCTAACTAAATTATAATTTTTATTTAACAACTAATATATGGCACTTTATATTTTTACTCATGCATTTTTAAAATTTTAAAAAGAGTGAACCCCTCAAGCTTTGAGATGAAAACATGGTTTGAATTGGACTTGCCTATTCAAGCAATTCATTGGAGCAATCTAACATGGGATTGCCCCTTGGGTTTAAGTGTTTAGGTGGGTTTGGCATTCCATGGTTTACTTGCCCCCCATAACTTTCTCTTCAAAACTTTCTTGTTTTCTTTTATGAGCTTTCATCTTGTTTATGGTCTTTGTTCTTTGTTTTAGTTGTCTTGTGTCATCATGCTTCGAAGGTCAACATTGTTTTCCTCATGTCTTCGAAACTACAACAAAATGTGACAAAACAAGTGTCATTGATTTCAAAACATGTATTTCAATATAATCGAAATGTGAGAAAACAAGTGCCATTGATTTCAAAACATGTACGTCAATTGGGTGTTGTCTTGTTGTAAGGTTTGGGACAATTTCTATGATAAATAGGAAACCTACTAAATTGAAGGACTCAATCTCAATGGAATCAACATTTTTAAAATGATAATTTAAAACCCAAACCATAGTCAAAATTGCATCATTTTCCAAATACCTTTGCCCCTATACTTGATAATCATTATGTTTGGGGAAAGCAATGAAGATGTTATTCAAAGGTTTTTGCGTTATTTAAAAACCTCACTTGGAAAGGTGATCAAAATTTTAAAATAATATATAAAATGTAGGATTGCATGTTTTCTTAAAAATAAATAGCCACACAACACTAATGCATACCTAGTTGACCAAGTGATGTCATGTAACAATTTTTTTCTCTTTTTCAAAAAAAGTTTGCAGCTTTCATCTGTGTTGGGTGCTTGTCAGAAACTGGAACAGGAAACAGACCCCTGGCGGTTCTTAGGGTTCATAAATGTGAATTTTATAAAAAAAAAACCAAAGAACCGGTTCTGATATCCATAAACACGGTTCTCAAAAACATTTAGAAAAATAAAATAGCTTTGGGTCTTCTTTACCTGTTGAATTCTTCCAGAGCTTTGAAATACCCAAAAACAGTGGTTCTTTCATTTGATTTTTTTTTTTTTTTTCAAAAATATATAGTCTCCTCGCATTCTCGAATACTAAAAAATCACACGAAGCAAAACGGTTATTTACAAAATCAGATACCCGCCCAACACCGTTGTTTTAGTCTTTAGTTTTTACTGTGATACTAGTGTGGATGTTGGTTCACCCAAAACAGGAACCGGGTGAAGAAGGGACTCAACACTCAACCTACAACCAAGTCTACAGGCCCAATTTGGGTGGGCCCTGGCACCGCCCAAGTTTTTTGTCCCCCACCCATTTTTTTCAACACATGGGGAATGGAGAATTTGAGAAAGGAAAATTTAAAGAATCAGTATTTTTAATTACCTTATTTCCTGGGAAAAAGAAAAAAGAATTCAGATTTTAATTTTAGGTTCTACTAGGTCACCAAGAATATTGTGTATGATACTTCTAATTTTTCACTTTCAAATCTCCTTTAAAGCCAAATTTGGCTAAAGCTTCTTATATGGCCAATTGTCACTTTGGCTAAATCTTCTCATTCTTATAGTTGATATCCACTTTGGCTAAATCTTCTTATGGATGATCCGAATTTGACTTGATCACAAAATGGACCCCAAAAAAACACGGGTGCTGATCTCAGACATGGGGTTTGAATTTTTTTTTTTGGGGGGGGGGGGTGCGCTCACTCTTAGTGTAAAGATCAGGTTTAGGGTTTAGGGGAAAAAAAGACAGTGCAAGAAGGCCCATGCAAAAATAATTTAAGTAATTCTTTCTGATTTGCGACCCTTGGGTACATGAGCCTAGACACAAAATTACTAGAATTCGAGTTCTTCACCTAAAGTGATGTTATTATCCCTTCTGCAACAACCGAAAATATTAACTTGGTGCATATTATACATCACCAATCTCCAGCAAGGATCTGCTTCTAATTATTAAAATACTCAAAGTATGACAATTACAACATGAAGAGAATTTCTTTTTTTAAATGCTGGAAAGCTTGTGCCCAAAATTCAAACTTTAGAATTTTGGATTGATCTAGCTTTTGTATAGAACACAAAAATTGGTCAGCTCAAATGATTAACTGGCAATCAACCACCAGTTTCAGTCCAGGTTAGTAAAAAGAGAGACTCAGATCCGGGTTTGATTTTCAAGACTGAAAATGGAACTAGAATTTAGTTTTTGAAGAACTGGACTGAACATGGAATCAGATTGCCAATTTCATTTTATGTGTGGAACCAAAAACTGGAATTGAGATAGTTCTAGTTTTATTTTAAAAACTGAAACCACAGGTTCTTCAAAGGTAAAGGATTCCCCCCCTTTGATAGGAAGTGGTGGGTGGAGATTAACCACCCCATGAACAAGACTAAGTTCCTATACTTATTATACATAGTGTATAATATATATCATAAATACTGAAATTTCATCAAGCTCCTTAATATGCAGAGCAAATTGATCTCATTATGTATGTCAAGGAAAGTGTAAGTGTAAAAGTATATAGGAAGGTTTCAAAGGGCATTTGGTAAGGTTTCTAGGTAGGTATGAATGTATGAACAAACAACGTGTTATATATCCATAACTTAAGGAAGGTGGTTTGTTTGCTTTGTTTGTCACATTGAGATCTCTTAAACCACAACACCCCCTTAATTAATCGTTGCTTTTGGTCCTTTGGAAAACCCTTGATGAGTAGGTGTGCACCGAGTTGGTTTTGTAATGACTGGACTTATGGTGTAAGATTGATTTAATAAAATTTTCATTAAAAATCTAAACCAAAAAAAAAAAGGGGGAAATTGGGGTGCTTGTTGGAAAGCTCTTGATGACTGGGATTTTATGGAGGGGAATTTCACAAATTTCAGATCTATGGTGCAAGGTGTATTGAATTTTGAGTAATCTTTGTCAAGTTAGAAAATCAACTGAACTAAAACACTTGATTTTGGAATGAGATATTAGTTGGGTAGCAGATGTCACACTAATTTAATTTGTATAGATGATTAACAGTTGTTGATCAGGCAAGTGTGGGCTAGCTACAAAGTAATGCATGCTAAGCTTGCTACGAAGTACTGCTTAGCATTTCCCTATAGGAAATTAAAGAAGAATCAGTAAGACTAGCCCAGTAAGGAGATGATCAGCCCTCCTCCAATTAGAGGCAGGCACAAGATCTGTATTATAAAGAAACCATTTGCAGCTGAGCTTTTCGAGGGGGCTAGATCATGTCCTGGCAACAAGTTACCCCTCTATTCCGCCTCCCATGATGTTGATAAAAAGCAGAAGTTTATACGTTTCAATTTTTAAGATGCGACAGGCTCCCCCCCCCCCCCCCAAAAAAAGGGAGACAAAAAAAGAAAGTTATAAAATTTGCTTTCTATTTTTCCTAGACCGGGTCTAGTGGTGCTCAAGAGGAGAGGATCGCTCAAGGTGGGATTTTCATAAAGAAGAGTGGACAAAGTGGAGCCTGTATCGACAGATTTAGAGTTCTCTGCAATTCAACTGATGACCCCCATCTTTTGTTGTTGTTGTTGTTGTTGTTGTTTTCAATTGTAAAGATGGAGCCAACTAGGATGGGGAAAGGTGGACAGTCGATGCCAAACCCAAAAATCCAACTGTGGATGGTGGGGTAGGGTTCGACAGATGTGCTGCACATGGAACAAACCAGGAGCTCGGCGACCTTCGTCTTAATAGTCAATTAATATCAAGTTCTCGGAAATAAAATGTTTCTCAATTAATATCAAGTTCTAGAATGTAAAATGTTTTGCAAATCAAAGAGTTTGATTGCACGCACTTAGCTGATTATGTTGCCCGGATAGTGCTCGTTACGGGGTATTTAGCATCTCGCCAGCTGATTATGTTGGCCAGCTGATTATGCCAATGACCAGGCTACATTCTGCAAGTCGAGCCTCCACGATGCATTCATCGATTTTGGGAACCATTTCTGTCATTCTGTTACAATATTATCTATTGTACTAGCTAGGTTTAATCTGATCGGCCTTGTGAGCTTGAAGACCGCAATGATCAGTCTCACAAGATTCCTCAAAAAACAGTGCTGATCAGGTCTGTGTTAATCAGTTGTCCTGGGTCCATGATCGGCTTAGTCCTGTATTTAGTGCCCTGTCAGGCTCCTACAACATTGGATCAGCTGGGCCTCCTGAGTTGGAAAATCTACAGATTGTAAGACTTTTACGGTTTTACCTTTTTTCCGGCTTATATTGTTGTTATTAAGTCAATGACTAAGAACAGCTAGTCTAGATAAGGGACTCCACGAAGCAGATGTCTATCTGTGTAGGGCCCCTATAATATTGCATTTAACCAAATATTAGTCGTCTGCACTCTGAATCTATCGGCTAATTACACAGAACTAAGTCTAACATTGGGAATAAACATATAGTCTAGGAGCTAGATTTCGTGTGAAACCTGTGAGAGGGAAGTTTTGAGAGTTGCTTAATTTTGATCTCTACAACCCTGGAAAATATGCAGCTGGCGACAGTTTTGTGTCGGTCTTGACTGGGGTGTTTGCAGTGATGACGGGGTCGTCAGGCTAGCTAACTAGGTGCCAATCTGCAGGGTAATTTTTGTCCCAAGAAAAAACTGTGCAATTCATACTGTAAACAAATGAAAGTTGAGACTCGTATGTACACCCTTGGTCAGCTGTTGGGGACTAGCTAGTGTTCAGGTACGTCGTCCATAGTGTGGCGTGAAGAGAAGGCCTCGGCGATCCCAATGGCAATTAAATTGTGTGTTTTCAATCGAGTGTGGAAGCAGAGAGAGAAACAGCCGCCCTTTTGACTTGACTACATAGGTACGCAGATCTTCAAGTGTTTGCAAATTATACCAGATCCCTGCAGGGTCACATGCTGCGATTGTCAAACACGTGTGTCAAACTCCTCGGAGCTCAATCCCCCCCTCCCCCACACACAACCGTTTAGGTAGCACCTCTCATGATCATGCAGTTAGATTTATGATGCAGGACAGGGAGGATCGACCTCCCTAGATAATCCATGTACTCCTGATCAGACACTAGTAGCATCATGCGCCGGTTATAGATATATATATGTATATATATATATTGCTTGTCATCATCAGCGACCAGTCCCTAGTAGCGCCCAGCTTTTTTTTCCAGGACTGATGCCCCACTTTCACAAGTAATTCCGGATAAGATTTTCAGATGATCAAAATACGTGATCACAAGTCGCTGCCCATGAGCTAGTTCATCCCATGAGTACTAGGGCGATCGGAAGTGGCCGGCGATGGGTGGTTGTTGTGCAACAACACAAGTCTAGACAATCCTTCTTTTGCTTTTGTGATCTAGATAAGGGATCCAATTAACCAGGCGGCTCTGCCCAGGGCTGAGCGCTGTCGACCACTTTTTTGATCCGGACAGAGCTCGTTTTGCGGATGTTTCGCGTCTTGCTTAACCATCTGCCGGGCGCATCTGAGAGGACGTTGCTGCGCACAGCTAGCGGTGCAAGTAGGTTACTTATTACTACCGACCCTCCCGGCCGGCCTCCACGCTGCGCCAACTTTCACAAGAGAACAGCTGGCCCCAGAGTCCCCATTGGTGAATTTGCCAAAGATCTTGTATCAATCATCGTAATCATTCCGTCCAATCTTCCGCCGCTTGTGTTGTGTTCTTTTATTCAATGTTGGACTAGTGGGAGTCCCGAACTGTTTTTTACGAATACTCTCTTTCTTTCTTCCTGAGTGCTTTTGTAATGTTCAACAATGAAAGTGCTAGAATTTTCTGACACTAGCTGATCCACTCATCGTTGTTTTCCATGCCATCATGTCAGCTGGATGGATTCTTAGAATTGCTAATATTGTCCCATCCGCTGTCTGCGGCAGCTGCACTAGGCTTAAATAGCTAGCTGTGGGCCGCATCCGCCATCTGCGGTTGCTTTATTGGCTTGTTTGCGCGTGCGCCTGTCTGTGACAGGATGTGAGACCAATTAAGAGATAATGAAAGGACAGCTAGAGGAGAAAGCGAGCGAGAGAGTCCCCCGGGAGACTCGGGCTCCTGGGAGGAAGGGACGAGAGAGAAAGGGGACCCACATGCAGGCGAAGAGCAAAACTCCATCGGCAGTAGTGAAGGGGTAGGAACAGGGGAGCCCGGACCACGTCACCAGCCTGCCTGCCTACCTGCCTGCCTTGCCGCCCCTGCCCTAGTTCCTTCTATGGCACTCAAGCGTGCTTGGAAAACGCAGCGTGCATGACCTCGACAAGCCCAATTCTTTCTGTCGCTCATGCACACACCCGACACTAGTATACCAGAGGCCGAGGCGCAAGGTCGTAGACTAGGCGACAGTAGTGGTCCAAGCAGCAGTGCATTTATGTCATCTACGGTGTGGCACGGCGCAGGGTGGTACAGGAGCAGAGCAGGACGTCTTTCTAGTGCAGCTTGAAGGAGCTTCCAGAGAGCTTCAACAGGCTGGCGGGAAGGGGGAGAAGAAGTGCGCTGCGAGAGGTCGCAGCGGAGGCGGACACTAGCGTTCAGTTGGTCGAGAGCCGCGAACTACGGCCGCTCCAGCAGGCATCGTCGCAACCCCGGGATAACAGCCGACTCGGCGGTAAAGGATCCGCAGACTCGGAAAACCAAGGATCTCAGAGAGATAGAGATCACCAACTTGAGACGTGGCAACGACAAAGTGGTCAGCCAGTGGATTATGCCACGAGCTGGCCATCTTTCCCAGACAGGAGTCAGGAAAAAGACTGGAGGACAGCCGGTGTAGTGGATTATCGACAACTGGATCAGCCGAATCCGCGCTCAGGTGAGCACAGGTCGACGAAGGAAGGACACAGTACGGCAACGAAGAGAGGTCGAGGCCGGATAGAGTCTTCGGATCAGCAGCGCGACAAAGGAGCACAGAGAGGGTCGGCGGCAAGGGGAAAGGCCACTGGGGTTATAGGGTCGACATCAGGTACAGGTGTACGGAGCAGCAGGGATCAAGTAGCAGCAGGAGTTAGCGGATTATCTGCATCTACGTCGGCGTCCATGAGCAGTGGAGCACCATGTGGGGCTTGCAAGTTTCTGCGTCGGAAGTGCGTGCGAGGTTGCATCTTTGCACCCTACTTCGGCGCCGATCAAGGCGCGGCCAGGTTTGCAGCAGTGCATAAGATCTTCGGGGCCAGCAATGTTGCTAAGCTTTTGCTGCATATTCCCATGCCACGCCGCTGTGACGCCGTGCTCACCATCAGTTACGAAGCACAGGCCCGTCTCTCCGATCCCGTCTACGGCTGCGTTGCCACCATCTTCGCCCTCCAGCAACAGGTGATCCCTTTATTGCGCCTTTTTTCTATCCCGGCATTAGCGCTGGCCATGCTCCCAAACCCCAAGCGCGAGCGCAGACCATCTTCAATCTCTCTTGAACTTTGCACCTTGGAATCATGAGTAGCTAGCCGTCCATATGTATCTCTGAAAAAGGATGCAGCGCCCGGTTCACTAGGTTCGTTCAGCATGATCTTTGCTGATCAGCTTGTTTGATTGCTGGGCAATTGTCCATAACGATACCTAGATTATGCGCAGACAAGCAATGAGCGAATCGGCTGGTACAGGGATCATAGGCAGTCATCAGCAACCAAGCCATTTGTGCTTACAAGTAGTTATACGCTCCCGTTCATGCTCAACCTGTATTCGGAGCGTGTGCCTGGAGTTTCCAGTTAACATCACTCTTGCTAGTACTCACAAACTGATTACACATATGTGAGCCGGTTACATGTGCAAACGGGTTTGGCTCCTGGGTCTAGTGCAAACGTTGTAGATTACAGCGGCCCATGCGAGTCTGCTGAAGTCCGAATGCAGCCGTATATGTCTATTGAAGAGGCATTCATAAACGCTTGGCAGCTACCAGGACAAGCTCGCGCACACACGCACATACACATACGTGGCTGAAGGTGGAGGACTACCATCTGCCCATCTGCTCTCTAAGGGATACTGCAGAGGTTGCATGATCAGGAACTTGCAACATTTTGCTGAGTCCATGACTGCGACTTGCTGAATCCTTGAAGACAACATGCAGTTGTGAACCAGTCGAGCTTTGTAATTGTACCAAGTCACCCAGACCAGTCAAGCTGATGAGCCCTAATGTTCCTAGGATAATTCGTGGACGCTAAGGGCACTCTCTAAGAATCTGTTGTGCGCTGCCATTCAGATGGTTGCCTTAGGAATGCTTCTTTCTCATGTTGTATCGACTCTAGATGTTTTCTTCGGTCCGAGCTTCACTTCAAAGGCAGATTGTGAATAGAACCGGCCTTGTTGACTGGGGCAAATATGTTCGAAAGAACTAAGTAGTGCTTTGGATTGGGCCTGTTCGTTTAGAACCTAACATCGACAATGTACAAACTGACTTCATTCAAGGAGCTCTTGAATGTGTGGCATCGGACTTAGGTGTTACTATCTAGCTACCTAGTAACGCCCCAGCATATAGCTGCAGCTGGTGCTCAGTTATCTGAGAAACCTCCAATACGAGCCTGTGTGTGTGTTCAGGACCCGAGCGAGTGTTGTGCTCTCCCTTTAACTCAAAGTTAAAAGTTGATCAATCACCGTACATACGAGATTGCAACACTTTGAGAAAAGACTTGATTAATTATGGGCATCGTGACTAGTACTTTCGACATTTCGAGAGTCCGTGTATCTAGCTGGAACCGTCTTGCCTGTCACCGGAAAATGACTCATGTTAGTTTCCAATAGTGCGTCAGGGATCGCTTCCTGTTTTAGAGTCTAGCTAAGTCATTTGCAGAGAGCAATATTGAATAGATACCATAGCTAAGGATTGCATATTCTTCAAACTTTTGAAATCACCTCTTCCATAAACATTGCGTGCATCTTTTTGACGAGTTTATGAGCATCAAGTGGGGCCATCTTGAAGCGTTGCGCCAGGGGATGCATGCATTCTCTTGTCGCCTAGCAACTGGTATGAGGTACTGTAGTCCAGAACAATATTGTACTCCAAATAGTAATACTGTATACCGGATTCAGCTGTACATGTAGATAATCGTTGAGATGAACTGTTTCTGAATGTAGCTAGATGGTTGCGTTATTGCGAAAATGCTGCTGCTGCTGCTCGCATCATATAGTAATAGAGTTCACAACGTCGTCATGCGACGCATGAACGCAGCTCTATAGATAATTTCTTCCGTTTCTCAGATTACATGGAAAGTTCTCGAGAATTAATACGGTATCCGGATCAATCGAGTTACCATGTTGCAAAACTTTCGGTGTGACCCAAAGAGCGAAGTTCAAATTAGTGGAGTTCTGGAATAGGTCGACAGCTTGTGGATGCAGGATCCTTAATGATCTTTTAACTAGGATTGATCTCATTCAGCTTGAGATGAACCTGGGCTCTAGCAAAGAAATGAGGATAATCCAAAGAATCTTCTTCTTTTATTATAGGCCATCCGCTAGTCGGCATTGGACCATTTTGACTCTTGCAAGCGCAGCTTATATAGAGCTTGGGATTCTTAAGGGGTTGGACGTCTATGTCGTGCTGATCTTCAATCCATCGTTCTTTTTGGCAACTGAAGCAGCTCTTTAGACCGGTGTATCTAGGGCTTCAAGTACTTGCTTTAGTACCTGTAAATGCTTCTAGACCTGCTATCTAATCCACACTGTGTATATTACTATCAGCAGTAGTTTCAACATGTCCCTTCTCCTCTTGTGTGCATTGTTGCACATTTTAAGATCATCTGGGTTGCAGTATTGACTGTGGACTTCTGAGGAGAAATTATTGACAATATACTGAGTTAAATCTAATCTCATGTCTCCCCTTAATCGTCCGGCGTCTTCCTTCCTTCCTCACTCCTGATTAGTGATCAACAAAAGGGAAGGCCCAGCTGGCCCCCTGAGCCAACTGCGTGTTCATGGGCAACTATTAAAAGCATTGCTCGCATGAACTCGTTGTTGCAGAGTGTGAAAGGGATGCAAATTAAAAACTGGTTGATCAGTTTAAGAATGTGAAATTCAACTGCAAACCAGTCAGGATTTTCTGCACTACGCTTGGGGTCACACATTTGTTAAGAGATCTCCCTTATCCGCAAGCCGTATAGTAGACTTCAAGGAGAGAATGACTCAACAACTGGGATAATCCTGTTATCTGTGGATGCTCTGTAAGTCAGAGTTTGATCGTCAGTGTGAGCTGATCTGTCCTTAGAGATTCTGATAATGATCAGCTGGGTTGACCAGCGCAATAGTCACATGTGAGATCGAGCAAACTCATGTGTCTAAAATGCGTTTCTAGTGTCTACAGATACGCGCAAGGGAAAAGGATTGTACTTCCGGGGATCAAGGATGGTAATGAAACCGTGGATTGACATCATGCAGGTGGCAAGTTTACAAGCGGAGTTAGCGATGGTTCAAGCACAACTAGCGGATCGGCACGCGGCGGTTGCAGCCCACCTTCAACAGCAACAACATCCACAAATGGGAGCTGGCTTGTCGTCCTCGGCTGCAGCTGGTCAAGCAGCGTACATGCAGCAGTTCGAGCAGCAGTCGGATCAACTGAACATCCCACCCACCTCTGCACTGTCCATGTCCCTTGCCAGTGGGTCGGGCTCGCCCGCAGCTGCACACAACTACTTGAGAATAAAAGAGGAGGGACGCAGGCCGTACCATGCAGAAATGCAGCATGATTTTCGGTACGGGATGCCATCCAACGTCCCACTGGAGCCAGCTCTGTCCCACCAAGCCCTTGTGCAGCAGGCCGAGTCTTTGGAGAAGCCTAGGACCGGCACACTCTCGGATCAACCCGACGATGGAGAGCTTCAAGCTCTTGCTCATTCTCTTCTGCGACGGTCCAAATAGAGGATCATCACCAATACTGCTGCAACAACCGGTTCAACCGTCGTCGTTTGTGTTAGGCGTCTCAACCGTCGTTTCATCTGATCTCGTTATGTAGCTCCTGCTAAATTTGATTTACTTTAACTCAAAGACTCGACTTCGAGCCGGCCATCGACAAGGACCTCGGGTCTAGTGAATATCACTTATCAATCTAGCAACAAAGCTGCTCCAAGATTAATCTCCTCGTAAGGCCCGTGGCTGAAAATGGTTTGTACATATATCCGGAGAGCCTTGTGGTTCACGCTGATCACAGCATCGATCCATGACGGAGGGAGAGTCCACATCATCCACAGCTGGGATAGTAAAGTGCTGTAGTACTTACTAGTCTGCATTGCAGCTGTGGCGTCAACTGACTCTGAATGCTAACGGAATATCGGAGGCGATAGAATGGGCGATCACAAGTACAGAAAGCTGCAACGATTCAAACTCTTACTTAAAAGAGGAAGCTAGCTAGCAAGCTAGATTTTTTAAGCTAAGGAGTGGAGAAGCCCAACCAGACTGCACATGATCCGCGACCCAGGCCGTGTTCTTCACCTCCAGAGGTTTTGGCTGCAGGTGCAAGATCAAACACTTCGCTGGATATAACTAGTCCTGAACTGCGGTACCAAATGAACGTAAGGACAGATCCTGCTGGTTGTGGAGATACTTTAACAACAGGTCGATATCATCACTAACAGCTAAAAGACATTTGTGTCCTCGACGATGTAGCAGCTTGCAGCATACTAACCCAGAGTGCTTAGTTTCTGCATTTCATTGTTTTGTCGGAAGTCTAGAAATTTAGCAAGTGATGGATCCCATGAGATCAAACGCTCTTCATGAGCGTACTTCACTTGCAGGTTGCGCAGCTTGAAGGGGTTCCTGGACGATTACTGACAAGCGTACTCTAAGTCAAGTCTTTCTAGTTAGCGTAGCTACTGAAGTGATCAACAACAGCTTTGTGATAGTAGCTAGTGGCTGTGATCCATGATGAAGGTTATCATAGTAAAGTGGTCACAAAACACCTAGTCTAGTTGCACTGGGCAAGAAGCTTGAACACGAATATGTCATGTGATCACAGTTAGAGCTGGCTCATGCAGGGCTGGCAGCAGCAGTTACATGCATTGGATATGCATGGAAGGGGTTTATAAGTCACTCGGAGCTGCCTCCCTTGATTTGCCGAGCTGGGGGTTTGGGGTCACGAATCTTCACCTTGGGATACTTTCTCTGATGGATCAGCTCCTGTATTTTCTCCCTGCACGCACTTATTTGTATGTCATTTGGGATTGTTCCACCTCACCTTGTGAGAGCGAGAGAGACAGAGACAGAGACAGAGATGACTGATCTTATGTAATGTTGCATCAAAGAAATGTAAAGTGATTCACTTGGATGCATGTCATGACTTGTTCCATATCTAGATGCTGTGCATCACAGTATATATGAAAACTGGTTGGATATTGATTAACTGCATGTGGAATACTTCTCAGCTACAGGGCGCACTCACCTCTGCGATTCTAGCTGAATGTCGCAACTGTACGCAAAAGCTCGTAACGAGAATGTCACACCCAAGGTAGAGCTGAAATCTGCTGCCAGTAACAATAATTGGGGTATTCCTTGAAGAGTTGCAAATTAACCTCTGCTCGAGTTCTGAAAACCAGTATTCCCGGGATGTTTCCTGACGTTTGATTTTTACTGCCCAGACAAAGTAATTTCATCAATGGCACCGTCTGTCTGATGTGTAATAAGTAAGTCCAGTTTGCAGAGATCAGTTCTTTGCAAGAGGCGCCCATGATGCTTGCTCAACTGGCTTATACGTACAGGTCTGATTTCGCATTTAGAGAATACCTTCCAACCTTCATATCAGATCACTAAACATGTGCTCATGGTGTCCATCTGGTTCATTCCTGAACATCAACTCCACTTGCTATATTCTACTTATCTTAAATGATCATCGGATGATCATCAGAGCTAGCCTTGCATCAAATCAGCATGTCTTGCAAGAATCTGCTGCCACATGCAAAATTCCATTCAACTTACAGAACTTATCCTTAACACTAGAGCTCTAAGGACTTGTAATTTAGATTACTTCATGGAAACCTTTTTTGATCTCTTGCAAGCGTTAAATAGTTTGGCACATCTTATACAAACTTGTTCAGAGGAGCTGGTGAGCTTGCAGGAATATGGGACCTTCCACTGCAACTAGTTACGTTCTAAACTCCCAAAATGATGACCTGAGGAAGTCATATATATATATATATAATTCATGGAGTTCTGGCAACTGGTTTAGTCTTACACTCATATTGTTCATCCTTCCAAATTCCTAATGCCAAGAACGGCTCTACACTCTGATTGATCATTACAAACAACTTTGCACAATAGTTTAATACCTCAACTTGCAGATAGTCACAAGATCACTCGGTGAATGTTCTTCTTGCTCCACATGTGATGACAAGATGCATTATAAGAGCATTTATATTAAACTGGCAAGATAGACCTGTTCTCAAGTTCGAAGAAGAAGCTTGCACTGAATTATCAAGCTAGCTTAAGCAGCTTTCGCAAGGCTTAGCCTAATACTATTGATCATGACAAGCCTTGCACTGCAATTGAGTTCTCGAGAATCTCTCTAATTGATACGGGATAATCAGACTGCATGATTCAAGTTATACTGCATACTGCAGCTAGCTATAAGGACCTTGCAAATAGAAAGCTGGAGATGCTGATTCCAAGGAACTCTATAGGTTGTTATATAAATTGCAGCTGTCTAGATCCGTCAACTACACACTGTTAAATGTAGTGCAGTCTAGTAGAGACACTTCTTCCGAGGCACGAATTTTCGGAATTAGATGATTCGTCTACAACTACACAAATAATATATTAATGGTGAGCTACAACGATAATGAAGAATTTGCTGCAGAGCCATTTGAAGGTTACTTTGCAGCAGATCGGCGTTGCAAATACTTGACCAGTTCCTGAATTAATAACTACTATTCTAGTTTCCAGTGGGCATAATTGATACAAAACCTGATTGCTATACAATCAGAAATATTAACATACAGAACTCTAGTATGGAGGCCTGAACAGAACACCTTAACCATGAATGCTGAGATGCTGAGATTCATACATACAACTTAACTGCAAAAAGAAAGATAGTGTCTGTCTGCAGACACGTGAAGCCCGCTTTAGGATGCGCATCTAGCAAGCTAATTCCAACACTTAAAAAGTTTTGTGGCAATGCCCGTTTAGTAAAGTATTCTAATAGTGGTAAATAGAATACTTTACTAAACTACATTCAAAAATTCTACATACATGCAACAACAATTTCAGTACTGCTATCCCTGCAATGGGTATAATATATAATGTCATGTCAATCCATTCTTGGAAAAAGAAGCAATGCCATCTGAACCCAAATTAGCAGATAACGTCCAACTGTGCATCATCCCATATTGACGTTTTTTTACCAGTGTTGTACTGTTCTTTGATGTTTTCAAAGAAAAACACATCAGGTTCCGGGTATTTCCAAAAGTCTTAAATCCGCATCAGAGAACCGGCTGGTTCCAAGCATCTCAAAAACAGCAGAACCAAAAGAACCGCTGGTTCCAGGTATTTTCAAACCCCTCCAAGAACCATCGATTTTCATGATTTAGAAACCCCCCGGTTCTTTCTCGGTTCTTTCCAGGTTCTTTGACTCTTAATTTTTTTTTCCAGGCAGGTTCCAGGTTTGGGTACCATGGAAAATTGATTTGTCGGGTTAGGTTCCAGGGGCGCCGGAGGTTTCACGGAATTGGAACTGCCTGTCATATATACCTGTATATCTGTTTTGAAAACTGGAAAAGAACCGGCACTTCTGAACAAACCACCCAACACTCGTTTTTACTGCAATCTAAGATTGACAGGAACTCTGACCAATTTGGTTGATAAGGAACTCGATCAATTTGGCTGATATTAAACTCGATCTATGAATACATTAGTATATACATCCAGGGATGGGTTATTTGTCCAGCACCCACCCCACGCTTTGTCAAGGAGGTTGGGAGGTCCTGCGCCAAGTAGGTTTGTAAGAGGGAAGGGTACGTATGTTTCAAGCTTCAGATATAGAGAGTGCAGACACCATGTTAATTATTTTTTGTTACATAGATAATTTACTTACACCTTATTTAAATTAATTAGCACATATACAATGTACTGATGGCTGAGCTTGGTAGTTGATGTTCTATTAAACAGCTGCAGACTGATCAATCAATCTACTTTTTCAAAACAAATCTTGCACAATTTCTTAAGCTCAAGAGTTCAGTGACTCTAGTAGTTAATCTAGATCAACAGAGTCCTACCGAATTAGCGGTGATTTTTGCACTCTTCTTCATCAGCCAGAGCGATGAACCAACAGCTAACCGACTTGCACCATCCATTGGAAGCCTGTGTTACCTCTCAGTTACAGTGGATGAACCGCATCTGACTTGACGTCAGGTTAATCTACTTAAGTAACATGTATTATCTAAAAGATAGTAGGTCCTGTAGGTAAGTAGGTAAGATAATAGGTGGTTACTAGCTAGGTGAGTAGATGTGCATCTATTAGTTAGTAACTTAGTACCTAGGTAAGGGCCCAAATGGGTTGTTAGTAGGTAGGTATAGAAACACTTTGAAACTGATCTCAACCTGAGTGGTTAGATAGGGATTGAACTGGAACCCATTGGAAAAGTATACCGTGTGCTCTCACCATCCATGTCTGTATGCTGGTCAGGTGGCTGTTGGTTTACTGCAGTGTTGGCTGGTTATTGCTTCTTTTTAATAATCACTCCAGGTACGTTTTTTCTTTTTTCTTTTTTAATTTGGGGATCACACAGGTTATCAATATCAATAGACAAAGAAATTGGGTGCCAGGTGATTATCAAATAATTGAGTAATAACCTTCAGTTATGCATAACAGTAAGTTTTCAAATGATTGGTGGAGAACCACCAGTTAACCTGCCAGTTATACACAGGTTATCGGGGTTTATTATTATTATTATTATTTTATTTTTTTAAACATATCAATGTTTAAAGATTGATAACCATTGATAAACTACCTAGATGATAATGGGTCATCCAGGTAGGTTACTAAATTTTAATACCAGATGGTTATCAATTTAACCGGTTATCAAAAAATCAATAACCAACTGTTAGGTTATTAATAACTGGGTTGATAACCAGGTCAAAACTCAATGCCCGGCCAACACTGCTTTACTACTCTGTTGGCATGAACATGTTTCGGTTACCCAGGCATCGGGCAGGTATGTGAGAGGGTAGGTCTTTGGACCATTGGAAAGGACAATTACAGTGCTTTAGTGAAGAGGTTAATATTTTCTAAGTACATTTTCAATATTTTTTCATAGTTGTACATATCAAGCTTCTTCTTTTTTTAAAGGGAGAAAGCAGCTGAAGGTATCCTTTTTTCTTTTCCTTTCAAGTTTGAAAAATGGGTCTAGGCTTGAATAAAGTTTTATTCTTTGTGAGAAAAAAGTGTAAAGGATGTCAATAAAGTGAACTGGAATGAAAATGCTCTGCAAAAGGAGTCAGTACAGTAAGAAAGTTTTGCAGTTAATTGGCCAATGTAAAGATAGGATGTTTGCCTGAGCCCATAAGCGCACGGAAAAGGAGGGACTTGACATTTTTAATTTCACCACACCAATAGTTTTGCCCCAAAGCTGCAGTTTTGAATCTTTGTAGTGTACAATAAAGTCTATTATTTCCAGATTTCTAATTCTTTTTTTCTTTTTTGCCTTTTTTTCCTTTCTTTTTCAAAGGGAAGTCGCAGAGAGCTTTACAAATTTTGCTCAGGCTGAAAAACAAAGTACATGAATTCAGATGATTACTGGTTTGGCAAAATGAATTGGGGTGTCATTTTGCCCAGTGCCAAATTTTGCCAAAATGTGAAAAAATAAAAATAAAAGTGAGTATTTTGTCACTATATTCCTGTTTTTTCTGAAAAAGTCACCAAATTTCCCTCTCTTGAAGATTCTCACCACATTTCAACCCTAATTTTAGTTTGGTAGCAAATTTTTAACTAGCTCTTTTTATTACATTATAGACAAGTGCTTATAAACATTGTAGCAAGTTCTTATTACATTGCAAGCAGCCATTACATTAATACATTGGAATACCTTCCAAAAGTTAGAAGAAGAGAACTGTGCTTATGTTCATAATTGGCCAAGATTGGTATATTGTTTTTTTATGAGCCAGTAGGCTCCACATGGCTGTGCAAAACTCTTAACTTCTAGATTAGTCATATACTATTTCAATCCTTCTTTTGACCCAGATTAAATGTCATAATTTGTGTACATGGGACAGTAACATGACTTAAATGGATTTCGAGGTTTTTACCATGATTCCAATGTGGGGGTCAATTCGCCTTGGCACAAATGGCTAAAACAACCCTTTTTCTTAACTTGCATTTTCATATAATGAAATGTTTGGGTGATAGAAACATTTCCATAATACAAAAGTACTTTTTTGAAATATTAGAGTACACGAACAAAGATCATTCCATACACCTTTCTGAAAGGCTTGCCATCCAAGGAATCCTTTTAACCAATTCCCGTTTTCATCCAAAGGAACAATGATGTATATATATCACATCCATTATTAACAAAAAAAATATGGATGATGATAGATTATTTTCATGAACCACAAACCAAGTTACACAAATTATCTTCCAAATGTTTAAAAGCATCTATTATGTAATCTAAATATTTTACAAATGTTGAGAAGTGATGGTAAATTTTGGTGCCAACGCATCAAAGCTGTCACAATTTGAGCCATCACAAGCTGCTGAGTATTTTCCAAAGTTCAACTAAATTCAAGGTAGATACAAAAGCTGTTGAGGAAGTTCTTCTAAATGGAACAGATGTCTTTGTGGTGTATACACCACCCAAAGACCCAAAGACTAAATTCCATTTCTTGCCATAATGTTATCAGAAAATCAATCACTACCTAAATGAGCTACTGTGGCAGGCCTGGCCAGGCTATATTATCCCTCAGCATACACATACTCCTACAGTGGAGTCTATGAATTTTACAAGGTAGCACCAAGCTACCGAGAGTGAGAACCCAAAAGGTTTCTGTTAGAAATCACCCTTGTTCTGGGATCTGTCCCAAGAGCCCCATCCCCATTGATCTCCAGGTCATGCCTGCACACAGGATATCACACTGGTCAGCCAATGGACCCTCTTGAATTACTATAGACTTGTCCTACTGGAACCAGCCATCATACACACCATCATAGCCCAAAAAGCTTTGGCCTGTGGCATATGCAGATAAAAGACCACCATTCTCACATCATCCAACCAATACAGTCAAAAGTATCCACTTCTCAGTCACAAGATTGTTGTCAATCTCTGTACAGGTGATGCAATATATAAGACTCAAGCATGCCAAACTAGCACAGGAGCCTGTCCATCCCCATCAAAGACAAGTCTATGACATTGCAGAGAAAAATCTGCAATAACATATTGAAAGTAACTCTTATGTCAGTTCTGGTCAAATCAAAACAAAACAATAGGAGAAAGAATGGACCTAAGCTTGTGACTGTCAATCACAAAATATCACATCATGATCTTCATCATGCATGGCAGCAACTATGTGCAATGACTTCCCATTCAATCATCAGCTCCCAACACTTGTTATGGATAAGTATATAATAATCTGCTCAATATCTTCAGGCCAACACTTAAGAAAATGTATTTCATCAGTACTTTCTGTTGCATTTCCAGAAGCAACAGGAAGACTAGTCATGATGTGGTCAGCACCAAAGAGACATCAAAAAAACCAAAAGTCAAAAGTCACTTCCAAAGATAGCAAACACTCATGTCACTCCATTGCAATATGACATACATATCCTCATAAATAATCAGAACTCTGGACTGTCCATCACAGACATTGAATTTGGCATCAAACTCCCCCAATGAATCTGTCAAAACAATAACATAAGTGCAAGTGGTGGAAGGTTCGAGATGTACTGGAACACGAAATCAGGGATTGTCAACTGCTCGCGAGGAACATATCTGAAGAGCTCCAATAACCTTTCCACATACACAACCTTTTTCCAGACCTGTCAACACCAGCATCAGACCCATCAGAAAGGCTTATCAAGGATCTATGGCTTCCAGTGACTTCTCAAGCAGGTTGGCAAGCACCAGGAATACAGGAAACAGCCTATGGTGGTATAAATTTCAACCTTCCTTCCTTCAGTGATACCAAGGTGGTTGGTTTGCCACCATAGTAGACCATACAGTAGCTACCCATAAAGGACTTGCTTTAAGAACCTATAACATAATCACCATAGACTAATCAAGAGAATTTGTGTTCAACCTCAGGGTCCACAAACAACTGTAGCGCAATCGCTGTAGCCCTCAGACCCAGTGTTGGATGCAACATGTATATTGCCTGCCATAAAATTCCACATCACAAATAAGAGTGATAATTCAGCAAGAGGATGGTCATAATAACTTCAAGGATGCAAAATACTAGACCATTGCATTTGCTAACTGAACTTGCACAGATTAGACATCCAAATCTAACATATCACAGTCTAAAAAGGTCATTGTAGACCAGATCCCAACTCAAAGTACTCTTCATGCTCACCATTGTGTTCTAGTCAACCAAGGAGAAAACATTTTGTTTATTATGAGCATATTGCTTGACATACATGCAGGTTATGCTTGTGCTTCTGGCCCAAAATCTGTTGGAGACGCTTCACCCAACCCAAGTCCGGTTGCCTGGTCAGAGAGAGTAAGACACCAGATCAATATTTCCACCAACCAAATATGCTATGGAAGCAGACATGCAACATTTAAGCTGCCCACAGCTGCCAATGGAACACAAACTTGCAGGAAGGAGAGGAGGGAGGAAAAGTCCAGCAACAGAAATTGCAAGAAAACTTGTTAGCTTGAAAACATGACATGCAATCCATAGAAAGTAACCCCAATTGCAAACACTTACAGCTGAAGGGAGGCAGCTGAATGGAAATACACAATTGTGTAAGGCCTGTTAATGACAGCCTCAAATTCCTGCAAAATGTCAAATCAGAAGGTGTCCTCATTGACGCATCATGAGCATAAGCATCAAAGATGTGTTGTGGCAACATCTCATCATAATAAAGATCTTCCTCAGGTCATTCCTGGAGGAAAAATCAGGTGCAAACTCAAGTTGACCATTCTTAGATGGAAATCAGTGCCAAGCTCAGAAGGTTTGAAGGCATCCAATTCCTTCAAACATATTCTACTGATTATAAAGCTGATTGCAGCAAGAATCCAAGGATAAAAAATTTAAACAAAGAGAGTACATATAAGAAAGTCCAGAATAACTGCTCAGCATAAAGAAATGGGGCAAAGGTAACAAACCTTTATGACATAAAGAGCAAAACGCTCAAGATCAAGACAGCGAAGAAGGAAGTGGGCACCCACAACCACCATCACTGGTCGCCCATCCACATCAATGCCACCCCGATATCTAGAATGCAACTCCCCACAAAAAATTAGCTTGCACAGTTATAGGCACAGGCACAGAAAAAGGTAGACAGGTAAAGTGGAAGCTGGAGTTCTGTACTGTACTGTGCAAGAAAAAAGTCAAAAACCATTTCAAAAGGGCCTTTTCACAGGTTATAGGTTAGAGCATACAAAATTTTCATCTCTGCAACTTCCATCAGGTTCAAAGCATTTGCCCTCGCTAGAAATCGTGCATGAAGTGAATTCTGCTCTGGTACACTCAATGCAGGGGCACCAATGCCCCCAAGACCAACCCATTTACCCCAAGCCCACCCTGCCTGTGCTTGTGCAGCTTTCTCCCACTGCTCTTTCCGTCTTTGATCGGGATCTCGTATCATTGACATGAATGATGGATCCACTAATGCATCAATTGGCTCATTCCTGTAACAGACAATGATTTAAAGCTATAGTGTTTCTGAACTGTGCATCTTTGACTGCAGTGATGTTTACTGAAATCTATCAATCTGTGAATGCTCTTTCCCCCACAATCCTGGTGAAGAACAATGAAGAAATCAAGCCTGGAACCACCATCTAAAGTAATGATGAACCCACCTGTTGCTAGGCATAGAGTGGGAGTGGTGAGGATTAGTCACATCATCCAAGAGAGGGGCTATACTGACAGGCGAACTTGCAGGTAGAGCTGATATTCGGATCTTTCTCTCTGATATGACTGTTTCTCCATTTTCATCACCAACATCAGTTGGCAGCTTGGTAGCTGCAACCTGCTCCTCATAAGCATCCCTTGGGAAGTACAGAGGCAGTAGCCTGCACAAAAATCCACATTTGAAGTGGTTATGAATGACCCTACATACAGAGGAATCCAATGTCACCTCATGCAAAAGTCCTGGTCACCAGGATGAGAGTAAAGGCAAGTCCCACTTGAAATATTGTTGAGCTGTAAAATGTACAGAAAACCTCATAAGCATTCCAGATCACATCACACGAATTGTCTTAGTACATGACTCCCTCCCTGCATGCAAGGTTTTAGGACCAGGGACTATTTGTGTATGTGAAAGCACGACCTACCTATTACAAACAGCTAGAGGCACTGCAATCCCAAGATCTATTACAAAGCTGGCATTGTTTACATACCATCAACACTGTAAATACCTTTTGTAGATTTCTGAATCAGTAGAAGACGATGTGCAAAAAACAACTGCAGTGATTCTATCATGATGCTTCTCCAAGAACCGACGGACAGTGCCTGGTCACATTTTCAAAGTTCAAATTAAAATGGGAGGAGGTCAAACATAAATACAATGTCACAATTCCAGGCAGATATCATGATTTGTCAACAACAGAAATTTGTGGCTCAAGCTCAGCTAGTAAAGAAGGCAACTTACGGATGGCCACATGTGCAGCAGGTTCTCGAGGATAGCCTTTAGATTCAGTGTAAATGCACCCCATAGCAATACTGAAGGCATTACAAGGGATTAAAAGCATCAGTGTAGGACAATCTGAAGGTCATCTCCACTCACTCCTTGAAACTTACTACACCAGATGATACCATGCTATGGACACCACCAAATTCCCCCACCTTTACCAACAGTTGGAGCACTCTGTGTAAACTCTGTACCACATATGTTGTTCTAACAGCTTCACTTGGGGATGGCCAAGTTGATTCTAAATTTGTGATCAAATGGACTAACCTATTTGCAAGCCAAATACTCTGTGATACTGGAAGTGAAAAAGCCATGGGCAAGTATGGTAACAAGATACACTGGAAATCTAAAATAAAAATGTCCAACCAAGTATCAAACCAGAATAAGTTTAGCATAGGAGAGCCTTCTATTTACAGAACGTTGCATTGTACCCCAACAATAGAAAAATAGGTGGGAAGGCCAACCTTTCCAGATCCTGTTCAATAAGAAGTTCCAAGCAGGAACGGTAGCAATGGCTGAGGGCATTCTCTGCAGCTGTGTGGTACTTCACTGCATACCTAGGTCCAACAGTGTGTATTACCCGCCTACAGAAAAATGCAAATCACATTATTTCAACAAGCTCTCCTTCACAGCATAAAAATGTTCAGAACACCTATCTGAGCTGCCAAAAACTGAACAAGAAATTGGAAACTTTGAAACCAGCAATAGGAGCAGATCCAAATTCAATGACTGTAATATAGCCTACTGAAATAATGACTCTGTCCTGATGAATAAACATATTGCAAGAGATGTTGCACCTTGCTGGTAAATCATAAGCACTGGTAACTTTGGCAAGTCCAGTTCGACAGCCTCCCTGCAGCATAATGACAAGCTAATTCAATGCACCAACTTGCTTGACATCTCCATTAAATATGAAAAGAGGAAACCAAAAAGAAGAATACTAACAGATCAGGGAACCAACTTCACATAAAGCAGGGTGAAATTGAAATAAGGAAATAACTCCAAGTAATAATTTCTCAGAGACATTTAGCTCCAAGATTGAAAGATATATCAACTTACCAACATTGCACACTCCTCAGCAAGCCCAGGTCCAGCAGCAGCATGCAAACCGGGACTGCTATGTGCCTCATCCAGACCCTGGAAAGGACAGAGAGTAGCAGATAGTGAATACCCTCAAGCATGATGCGCAGATTTCAAAGTTGCTCCTGGCCAACCTCAGCAGAACTTATGAAGTGCTCACATCATCCATAAACCCATATGCTGGCTTTTTATCCACTGGACAAGAAACATGTGAATTTGACATATTGAGCCCAACATAAGAAAAGGACTCTGCCTCCCCAATAAAAGTCCTTCAGCCCTGAACTAATACCTTCCAGTACCTTAAACTACATATCCAACCAAATATCTTACATGTCCCCAGACCATTTGGTTTCATCCATGTCTTTGAAATCCTACATGACTGTGCCCATCATACTCCTTAAGGCTAAAACTGACATGTACGTCTATCAGATAAACACACCTTCATTGCAGAAACCAGACTAGCCATACCTCATTGGTAGAATTGACAACAGCATCAACTTCTAAAGCCCATGGTGTCCCTTTCCAGCAGTACACCTTTGAGTTCACCTCATGATTTAATGGGAACTTAGAAACTATCCCATAGTTGGCTCTCCCATTTTCTGTGCCTGTCCACAATATCATCTATAAGCACACAACTTACAATAAACCCTGCCAATATACAGTACTTCAAGTGCATGCACCCTGAACCTTTTCAATTGAAACAATTGAGGCAACACACATCCACTTACTACTAAATTCCATGACATACAGAAATATGCCAAAGCATTAGCTCCAGCTGAGGGCCATAGTTTTTTGTACCAGAAGAACAGACTTGACAAGATAATGTGCCAATTCAACTAACAGACCAATGCTCTGCAGTAAAACAAGATGGCACACATCCATAATATTGATTGTTTAGGAACCTCAATTCATCATGTACAAGACATGAAGAAAAATGTAACCTGCCCAGAAGGAATTTAGGTAGCACACAACCCTAACCCTAATTTCTCTTCAAGCAAAGTCATCTAATGCCATTGTGCAAAAGTCCAATTTCACTTGCACAAATGTCATTTGATCACCTTTTCAAACTCCACAGAATCAGTTCAAGCCCAGGATATATAGATATGTATCACTGCTCTCAGGTAATCAAATCCTGGCTTCATCTGAGCATTTCCATGTCACTCCTCAAGATTCATGACTATACTGAATTGCATCTGTGTGAATTACCAAAACTGTTTCCAAGATAAAATATTCCATGATATAAAAAATGTAATCCACACCTCTTGAATCACAAAAGAAGAGGTCCACAAGTAGGGTGCTGAATATCATAACATTCTAGTAACCCTAAGCTTACAGAAACTATGGCAAACGAGATGTGAGCAGAAACTGCAGATAAAATCCATTATAAACCAGGTTCAGCTCCACAAAGGGACCTAAATAACCCCAGAGAGACTCTCACATACTTGTAACCCTGACGACCAATTTTGGGCATGCCTACTAGTCTGCCACTTCAGGGTTTAACAAACAAACCGAGAAGCAGACAAACAAAAACAGAATCCTGCACACTTTGCACGAGTGATGTTTTCCAGATTAGAAACAAGAGTCTTCCTAAGTGGTAGGCGTCGGTTTTGCAGTCCTGATCCACGGCATTAGGGTTTCAAGAATCAAGGCCGGGTTGACGAAGCAAGGCTTCGTGGATCGGGGTCTTGTTTTGCTTGGCAGGTTCCGGCTAAATAGGGGAGGGCAAGGGCGGGGCGTCAAGAAGTAAAGAGGCTAAAGCTTTGTGGGATCATGGTACCGGATGTGAGTGGGTCGAGGAAGTCACGATCTGAGCCTCCGTCTGAGAGGCTGGAGCTGGCGGTAGGAGACAGTCGTTCCTGCTCAATCCACCGAGGTACCTGCTCCAACTTCACGGTGTGCTGCTCCGCGGGCCCGCTGCGGTTGCTCATCGCTCGGCCGTACATGCTTGCGCCCCGATCCTTCCCGACGCGCTCATTCCTCGTCTCCCGCTCTTCTTCTCCTTCGATCGCAGATGAACTCGGATATCACCATGTGCACACCACCACCACCACCACCACCACCACCACCAGCCAGCAGCAACCCGGGTACCCCACTCGCCGCACACAGTGCCGGGTTGCTTGCAGTACCAGGACCACTTGCCGCACACAATGTAGACTAAATCTGAATTCCTTCCAACTGGACACCCAACTCTTTACCCCGTTCACACCACCTGCCTACATCCATCTCCAAGGTGTGAATAGGGAAAAGCAGAATATCTAATTTTTCCACTTAATATTATTTTTTTGATTGATCAATTTGTGGGATGCACTCTAATGTTTTATATTTATCACCCAAATTCATTAGCCAATAAACTCAGATGCCCCAACTTCACAAGCCAATTGTCATAATTAAACTTCACAAATCTCAAATCTAAGCCTAATTTTTTAAGTTCATATGTTTTAGTAAAATTTGTGAGATACATTCCAATTTTTTATTTTCATGCCCCAACTTCACAAGCCAATTTTCATAATTAAACTTCACAAATCTCGAATCTAAGCTTAATTTTTTAAGTTCATATGTTTTAGTAAAATTTGTGAGATACATTCCAATTTTTTATTTTCATGCCCCAACTTCACGAGCCAATTTTCATAGTTAAACTTCACAAATTTCAAATCTAAGATTTTTCTTCTAGTTAAATTTTTTTTTAATAAATTTGTGGGATATATCCTAATGTTTTATTTTGATGACCCAACTCCATTAGCCAAATTCATAATTTGAAAACCTTACAAGTCTCAAATCTAAGATTAATTCTTTACATTTATATATTTTAAATTAATTTGTGGGATATTTACTAGTGTTTTATTTTGATTTAATTTTGATGACCTGAACCTTATTAGCCAAATTCCATAATTAAACTTCATAAATCTTGAATCTAAGATACGGTACATGGAAACTTCAAATGCATGAACTTACTTGGCATGTAACTAGAAGATTCTATTGTCTCAAATTTCAAGATAAGATATTGGGATTAAGCAAATAGATCAATAAAACTTAAATAATGAAACATAGTGAATAGTAATACCACTAAAGTGATTGTTTAAATGAATGTACAACTAAGAAATCTAGTTTACATCCATAATGTTTTATGAATCATTTATTGATCAATGTATGCAATTGTCATGAAAACAACCTAATGAATAATCAACATGCTAACATGGATTGTTCAATAAAGATTAATTGTATAACTTAGCAAGGGAAAGTAAGCAAAGATATGAAATTAACCTTGTGATGCAATATGTGCTTAAAATGTAATAGTAAAACCTATATGTAAAATTCCAATAGGTCATTTGTTAATTGTTGCAAAAGATGTTGAGCTGTTTTGCATGACATTTTTTTGCTATCAATGAATGAAAATTTCAAATAAGTTTGTTTAGTTTAACCTTCTAATAGAATATAATATTGGTGAATCTCAATAAGTTCAACATTTCATTAAATTTTCTTATATGATTCTATTTTTTTTAAGTGAGAATGATGTGTGTCTAAAATATGGAATAGCAAATAAAAACCTTTTTTCCCCTCAAGTTTGAGTTTTTATAACTTGTGCCATTCTTAGTTTTTTAATTATTTTTAAACATAATATGAATTCAAGCACTTGAAAGTCAAAACGAGTGTTAGAAGGTGTTTAATAATGTGTATATTATAACTAGTGTTGTGTCTATAACTGGTTTAAGACTTACACTATGTGTAAGTGTTTAATATCCATTTATGTTTGTGTAAGTGTAAATGTAAAATAAGAGACATGTAAAGGTAAGTGTAAAATCATGTAAATCTATTTTATGTTATGTAAAACAATGTAAGTGTAAAATTAAATATATTTATATGATTTTACAAGGTCGTATAAAACAAACACATTTATATGATTTTATGTAACTATGAAAACAATGTAAAAAATGTGATTTTTACTTGGGGATGGATGGGATTTCAAAATGTTTTTGGTGATAGGCCAACCAAATGACCCATTGCAAAAAAACAAAAACAAACCCAACAAAACATTTTTGCTTTGGGAGCATCACAATTAATTAAACTAATTAATATGAATCACAATAAATACAATAAATACCTAAGCTTTTATAAAAATTACAATGAGGAATATTCAATAATAAACGTTCTACTCAAACAATGAGGTGGAACAAAATGTGCATTCAAGGTATTCGTTGGAATAAAACCATCATAATCCCATATTGGTAGAAAATCCTAATGTTTGGGAAATATTAAAGTATCATGCAAGGCCAATCAAAGTGGCTCATTGCAAAATAATAAAATTGTCCTTTGGATGCATCCACAACTAATAAATAAGGATTTGCAAGAAGATGTGGCCATTAAGCGTATATAACATGTACATTTACGTGCCACCAAAATATTTACACAAGTCATGTAAATGTATTTGACAAATATTTACATTGGTCTCATGTAAATGTTTTTAAAAATTATACATGACAATAATATAAGTGTAAGTGTAAAAAGTTTGGATGTGTAACTATAAATGAATTACACTTAACACAAGATTTACAAGCTATATGTATACAACTATTGGCACTTACATGCACAACACCAATTATAACCCAAGGTTGTCCTTCCAATTACAAATATATATAAACTAGTGTTGGCCTCTTATTGAGTTTTGATCAGAGTATTAGCTCAATTATGAATCCGGTTGTTAATAACCTATTGGTCAATTATTGATTTTTTTTTATGACAAGGTAATAACCTAACCAATTGGCATTAAATTTCAAAATCTAATAACCTACCTAGATGACCTGGATGATATTCAGGTACATAGGTTATCGATCCTAAAACACTAAAAAAAATAATGATAAAATACCAACAAAACAGAACCGAAAAAAAATCTTCAAAAAATCCTCAAAAGGGAACCAAAATCCTTCAAGATATTATAACTCTAAAACGAATCTCAAGTTTCAACACATGCGAAAATATCATCTTTCAAAAATCCTCATATAAAACTAGACGTATTATTTATTGCCTAGGGGCCAAAATCCCTTAAATTACTATATCTAATATATTAATTCAACAAGTCTGTCTATCAATCTGTGACTTTCACCGCGCCGTTATTTGTAGGGTAGGTAGTAGGTACCTACTAGCCTAGGTCACAAAGCCTGTTGAAGCTACGGGATCATCCTAGGTACCTATCACCTTACCCTAGACCGGACCAGATAGGACCCCGAAGGCAATCAGTCAATCTCCCGAGAACGGCACCCAGGCCACTGACATTTGTTTGAAAAGAATTTTTTTTTTAAAAAACCAAAAACATCAACCAAACATTGTTGAAATAACACACATGTGCATTATGCACAGGGTTCACACTAGTACTCTATCATGAATCTAAACACACAATATCCTTGCCTTGGTAGGCAAGGCCAATAAAATCAGTAACACAAACCCACCTCTTGATGTTGATAGTATGGTGGGATGCTCTTCAAGTTTCTCAACATCTCAATTCTCACAGTAAGACAGACATGTATCTCATTGGATCTCTTTGCTTCTCTCTTCCATCACTAGACTTCCTTCCAAGACACACTCACTCTTTCAAGACCTCAAGTGGTGAGACCTGACAAAGAGAGAGAGAGAGAGAGAGAGCTGATGTACAAGATTCACCCTGTCTCTCGCACAACCAATTTTGGTGCTGCAAGGCCTTCTTCAGCAGGAGTTGCAAGAGTTGGGGAGTCACATGAAAACTGAAACTGTCCCCATTTCCATCCAGCAAATGCTGTAGTGCCTTCACTCAGGTCTCCAAAGATCTTCCACCCTTTGCTCCTTGCTGCAACAAGTACAACCCCGCTCCCTTTCATTCATAACCTCTAAAATATCAACCCTGAAATGCCTGAGAAGTACTTCTTTACACAAGATTACTTTTTCTCACCTGGCTTGTGAACAGGTGCATGCAACAAAGCCATTGAAGTCTAGGCACATCTAGAACTCACTGAGCAAAATTCAGCACCATGGTTATGGCCTCCAGTCAAACACATACAGCTTCTGTAGACTGGCCTCAAATGTGTACTTCATATCAAGCAACTGCACAATTGCACTATATAAACATCAGAACTTCGACACAAGGTGAGGAAGACCATATCTAGTGCCTGCCAAGACATCATATGCTATGGTCTCTTGGCAACCTTAGAGCAAATGCCTTGTCCAAGGTATACAATGACCAGAACAACTTGGTTGCCTGATTCTTCCTGCAAGGACCCCTTTGAATTCCACATACACAACAGTTCCTAGGGTCAATGGAAACACAAGAACACAGACAGTTGCATTTGTCCAATTACTGCTTCTTTCTACAAATTGCATACATGACTCATTGAGCAAATCATGGGCTTTCAAACTCACTGACAATCATTTATTTGAAACAGTTGTCTGTGACACACCTCCCTTTCCCATTCAAAGACACAATTTCTACTGGTAACTCAGGCTGTCCATGGAGAAACTTCAGCACTTTCAAGAATCCCAGTCATTAACATTGAAATAAGGTACAGACAGAGTAGCATGAGGAACAATGAGGAACCATGCCTTCACAAACAGGTTGTCATTTCTGAGTTTGTAAGAGTTGCTATCACCTTCCTGACTAGCTGGACTGAGATTGACCTGGAAGTCCGGAGTGCATTGCATGATGGTGTCACCCCATGTCTACAGATGCCTTCACCCCATTCATATCTCTTGACAGGAAGTGCCTATCAGTCAAAATCTTCAAGCATAAAGCTAACCATTTCCAACATAATTGCTTTCTAGCCACACTTGGTCAGTCAAACACATGTCCCTGGATGTGAAAATCACCTCCCACTAAAAAACCAGCATTTTGCCACATACTCTTCACTTTCGAGCATACAATTCATCATCTGCTGAACTATAGGAATTGTCTACTCCCACCGTCAATCAGTTTCCACACCCAAGTTTTCTAGGCAACTCATACCACCAAACTCAAGCTAAAGTGATGCAATAAACGGTGACAGTCTTAGTGGTGACAGCAGTCTTCTATATAGGCTGAATGCACCTGTTTCAAGTCATGTATATCTACAGCTATCCCAACCTGCACTCCCAAGTACTTTTAAGAACAAGTTCAAATAGTTTCAAGAGCTGGTCCACTTACCATAGCACCTTGCAAACTGTGATGTCAAAGAAATCTTTCTATGTGGTTGCAATGATATCAGGCCTAAAACAAACCAAATGAAACAATATCACATACTTGATGATTTATGGGTTAGCTCATTTAGGTATATAAGTCAATCATAAATATTCAATTTTAATTTTCTATGGTCTTTCAGATACAAAGTGGAATTTATTTATGAATAATTTGCTTGTTCATTCTGTGAACTTTTGACTTACACCCACCATTCATTTAATTTACTTGTTGTAAATATTTGAATTTAAATGGGGTTTTAAAACAAGGGTGGGTAAAGTTTGAATAATTAGGGGTTTTTTTTTGTTAGCTTGAGTTGTATGAAATAAAGAAACTTCGTGCCTTGCGAGTTTCTTCTGTTGTTTTTTCTTTGTGTTTTTTATTTTCATTGGCAAACAACATTCACATCTTTGGCCTTGCTTCCTTCATTTCTCTCACTTTTGATCATTTTGCTTCCCAACTATCTATTGTTATGAGTCTATTTGTTTAGCCCCACATGCGCTTTGCTTGATCCCCTTTCAGCTTGCCCTTCGATTTTTCCCTCTTTTGGTTTTTGTTGCCTTTTATGACATTAGAGTTTTTGGGGCCCCCTTTGGTTCCGTGTCATTCTTCTCTTCCTTTTTGCAAGACATTTTAGATAAGGATGTTCACCATGCTGATATGCTTCTAGAGTTGGGGGACATTCAAGTTGCTTTAGGGATTTTATATTGGTGTTTTACGTAGAGGCCTCCTTATTTGCTTCATGCATTCTTGCCCCTCCCAAGTTTTCAATGCTTGCTTGCATCTTTTGACTCGACCCTCATGCAAGTTTTTGAAAGGCTTTTAAGCCCAAGTTCTCTCAAGTGTCCAAAGGCCCCTTTGGTGTGTCAATAGGTTTTGCTCCCCAGTTTTAGTGATGGGAGAGGCCTCATTTTTGTAGAGACCATTGCACTAGTGGCTTATTTGGGGAGTTGAATGTTAGTAGCATTAGTCATTGCTTCTAGATTTTTGTTGGATTTGTGCCCTTTCTTTTTGGAGGCTATTAAGGTGACCAATTCAAGTTCGCTCCCCTTCCAAGCACATTTAAGCTTGTTTTGAAAGCTTCTTCCCCCAATAGCAACATCATGTTTACCCTCCTTTGAGCAACTTACAAAGAGGGGAATAAATCAACTTCAAAAGACCATTTTAGAAAGATTCCATGACCATTCCTTTCTTAGCATCATCTTTGACATGTCTTTTAACAATTACCCAATGGACATGTTTCTTCCTCTTACTATAGAGGTTTTGGGTCTCCTCACCAATAGACCGACAACTTTTTTCATTGATGTGCTAACATGGCATGGACAACAAAGGGCATCAGAGGCCCTCCTTTATCTGTTTTGTGTTCCTTTTATAAACAAAGAGTGTTAATGGCATTATAGAGAGTGTAGGCCGCCTCCATTTCGAGGTGAGTTATTATTGTAAAGGAGGGTTCTTCTAGGCTTGAAGCTTTATCGAGCCTACCTCCCCTTTCTTTAGTTGATATGCATCATGCAACTAGTGGGGGTTTCAACATTTAATGGTCCCTTTACTTTTGTGTGACTCACCTCTTTTGGGGCTCTTTTGCTTGCTTAGACTTTGGTCCTTACTTTTTGTTTCTTGTTCTCTCCCATTCTTGGATGTTTTCTTTTTATAAATTTTAGTAGGTTTTCATTAAAAAATAGTTATTTCACATCAATCAAATACATCATACAAGCTAATTGATGATTGAACAACTCCATTTTTGTAAATCTATATATTAAGATGGTGTTTGTTTGTTGTTTTGTTTGGATGTGACATCCCAAAACATGAGCTTGTTTTTCACTTTTGTATCTGGAAATCTTTTGAGGGCTGCATAATTTGACAATCTAGAGTCCTTTGAACAGAGTTGAAATTACATTGTTTTGCTCATATCAGGTATGGCAACCCAGAAACCACAGAGTCTGGAGCATGTGACAGTTTTACTTCTTAATGATTAGTGCATACCTGTTGCTGGACAGAGTCAACAAATCTTCCCCAAACAACATGATGCAGTTGGGACTCAACCATAGTGCTGGACTGTGGTCACTACATGCCCTATCTGCTGCCTGCATCCACCTCCTCACACAAGCCTTAAGGGCCATGCTTCATACAACATAGTGCAACTTAGCTCTCCAAAAGTAAGCTAGAGATGGGTACACTAAGTGTAACAAAACTTGACCTGAAGAACTCAAGCATCCAAAATCTCTCATTTTGTTGTTCATAATCTGAAGACATGCTTTTGTCAAGGCAGCATCCTGTTACCTACAAGTCAAGCAGACAAATTCTCCATCAATGACAGTGATGGAACTTAGTACAAATGACAATTATTCCTAATGGTGCCCCTGAACTTCCACATTAAACATAGATCCCTCTGTACCATCCGAAGCAACAACAATGTCATGAGCACAAAGTTGAAACATGCCAAACAAAGTGAAAAGGCAGGCAAATGTTAGCCAGTGTCAAAAAAGGCAGAACATTCACACATCCTAATCTTCATGAAACTTGAGGGCTTGTGCTGCTAGAGAAGCTACATGCGAGATGGCTCTGTTGGAGACCAGAATGGCAGTGGCCTGCCTAGACAACATGCAGGCATATGGGCCTTAAGTGATTGATACAAACCTAACAGGACAACAAGATATACCTGAAGATAGTGCCATTTATCTTCAAATCCGTAGACAGTGAGGTTAGTGCGCATCAAGAATGTGAATATTTCACTGTACAGACTCAGAGCAGTAGGAGTAAGAATCAATCCAATTGGCTAGTCCACCTTGTTACCCCAATTTGAAACATTCGAATGCATCAAGACCTGACATACACATTTAAATCACAACAGAGTTCACATTGCTCAGTTTGGAACAAGAACAGATTTGGCTGAAAGCCCTCAGACATGTTAATTCCACGTTGGTGTATCGATACACATCTTGCAAGCATTGAATCTGATACATGTGGACGATTAAGCTGGCAGGAAGGAGATGGGGCAATCACACAAAATCAAGATAATAAGCAACAAATAGGCAAATATGTCAACAAATCTGCTCCTTGTCGAAAGGGCCTAGGTGTGCAACCTGCAGTAATGCCAACTGCTGGTAGTAATGCTCCATCATCTCCATGTCTTCACTCTGTTGCATGTTCCTGGATGAGCTCTATTGTCTGACTTGCCAGTAGAGTTTTGCAAATTGGGCAAAATCCTCCTCACCTGCCCCCCTACCCTTTTCTATCAGTTTTAAAGAAAATATTCTCATATGGTTCCAAATAGTTCATCACCTTTCATGTCCATGTAGATGCTAATGAGAAAAGGGTTAAGTAGATAGCAATGTTGTTCGGCTATCAACTTTTAGACCTATCCTATGGATACCAATAAAGCATTTTTTATGTTTTTTTTTAACAAAGAAGGATATGTATTCCAAAAGAAAATTCAATTTACTAAACCGGCCAATTACACATTTATTTTCTAAAACATTCCTTTGTCAGTTATGAATTTGACAATTTTCAATTTTCAAAACATGATGGATATGCACAAAGGTTATGCATATCAAAATTTCAATTCTATTGTTTATGGAAAAAAAATTACATTGAGTATAACCTACCCTCCCAAAACAAAACCAAGATGAACAGATCCAAAACAAAGTAACTTGTTGGGGAATTGAACCCCAATTCTATGAAGAACTTTACCCAATTGCAACACAAGCTCCTTGCCCCAACCACACCCCACACAAACCCACCCTAGCCCCACAAAATTAATCACCATCAACTTGCAATTCTTCAAAAGAGTTATGTTCGTCAATTGAATTGTAGTTCTCCTTTACCAAAGACTTTTGCTTTCAAGTATTGCTTGAAGTCTAAATTTGGCTTACAATTGACACACAAAGCCAATTATTCACCAAATTAATAATTTGGTCAATGTTCTCCACTTGCAAATGACAATGCCTTAGAGCTATCAACACCTCAACAAGACAAAAAACCGGTTTAGTTTCTATTTGTGAACCTAAGATTCCAAAAATTATTTTACAAGGAAACCCATGTTTGGAAATTGGCCCTAATTCATGTGCCACCAAGCTAGTGGATCTACACATGCAAATGAAAAAAAAGAGAACCTCCTAAACAAAGATAATTCTCCAATGACTAGATTATTCAAAAACATTCTTCAATTAAAGCCCCCACACAACAATTTTTTTTCAAATTTTGATTTTACAAGATTAAATGTTGCTACAATAGATGCAATGGTAATAGGGTTTAATCGATCAAAACACACCATCAAAACAAAAACGACAACCTTGACATCATATTCAAATGCCAACCAAATTACATTCCCACATCCCACCAAATTTTTCACAATGTGTAAAGACTTGAAACATGGATCCAACATGATAGCCATCATTTTGTACACATGTCATCCATCAAAAGACCTCAAAAACCCTAAAAAACTATTTGATTACCTTTATTGCCTCCGTTTGCATATTCATGTACAAAAAAGAGGATCTCAACTTCCAAAGGGTCAAAGATTCAAAGCCCACTAAAAAGCTACAATAGTGAAGCTTCCATGTCCATATGATTGGTATATAATAGTTGTTGTCAAGGCATTTGACAACAACTAATGGCCGTTAGATTGATTCATCACACAAGCTAATACAACAAGATTCAAGGTAAATGTGACTACCTTAATAATAACCCACACTTGGGCTTTAGGTACTATTTGTTGGAAAACAACAAATTTTTACCTTCCATAACAAATAATTATGGCATTCTTAAACTCAAGGGTTTCTTCAAACATAATGACCTTACTAGCAAATACAATCTTCATGAAAGTCTTTAATTTATGACATTATATTTGATTTTCGAAAGAAGCCCACTCCCATTCTTCCCCCCCTTTCCCAAACTTTTTGGTCCAAATAATGATTTTTTAAAAACCAATTTGAACTTCTTTCACACTCACATTTTTCAACCTAACAAAAACTTTGTGATCATTTGTAGCATACTAACAAGCCTTAAACCTCACAAGCCCAAGGGGTAGTTGCAAACTAGAGTGTTCATAAAATCATGTAACAAGCTAATTTTTCTACACCTTTATGGATTGAAATGTCTAGTGCATGTATTTGTTATAATTATTATTTAAGAAGGACTCAATTTAATGATTCTAACTACATTTACTTGTGAAAAGGGAAAAAAACAAATCAAAACAATATAAATATTTGAAATGAAAAACTTTTATATTTCACCCCCTGAAATGTAATAGTACACAAACGGTGTTCATATGGATTCACAATTTCCAAATTTTGCATTAATTGTGTCATTTATTAGTTTTTGCACCTCATAAATGTCATGGAAAATTTAAAATAAAGGTTTCCAAACCATTTTCAAGATGACATGGAAATATAAAGATTTTATTAAAAAACTTTATGAAATAGCTTTTTGAAGTCCTTTTGAACATGATTTTTCTGGAATTTATATATAGTTTTTCACAAACCTTAAATTTTAATATGTTTAAAAGGTGCCCATGTAATTATTTTAAAAATAAAATGAATATAAAATGGTGTCACATTTTGGTCACAATCAAAATATAATGCAAAAATGTACTATTAAGGATTTTGGACAATTAACATTTATAAACTTTGGGAAATTTTGTCGAATCATTAAAATATAAATATTGAAAGCATTAATTGAATGTAATGTAGAATGTTTGTGTGAATATTTTTTGGCTTAAATTTAAAATTATTATTCAATGCTTTTGAAATTTTCTTTCATCAGTGATTGAAAAACATTTGAAAATTAATTGGACCTTGGTGACATATAATTAACAATTTCTTAAAAACATTAAAAAACTTATATGTGGACAATAGATAATTGTTTAATTTCTCCTTACCTTTTCAAACATATGTTGTCAATGAATAATGCAAGTTTATGTCCAAGTTTTAAAAATTAATATAATTTTAAAATGATATATTATTTAAAACATTTTGCATAATAAAAAATTTGTTTGTCAAGGCTATGCTATTCATATGTACTTCTTCCATGCCCAACTATCACACTCCTTTCCCCTACTCACTTACATGAATATAAATAATAAAGTAATGTGCATATTTTCATGTCCATTTTATTTACATTAAAATATTTTAATAAGCTACCTCTTTCAAGCCTATCTACTAGTGTTGACCAGTTATACATGAAAATTTGGTTTTGCATTCGGATAATCACAAGGCATGGATGAATACATATCCAAAAAAATTTAAGTTCCTAATATTTGGTTCTATATACAACTATCAAATGTATGTTATGTATAATCCTATATGTAACTATATTTGGTCTAGTAACCTTTAACACATAATCGTATCCAACCCATTAGAATTTTGAAAATAGGGAATATGAATTTAAGGTTTAGGTTGTTTAGGGTTTAGGCTTAAAAACTAGAATCCATTGTGATCTCCTTTCAATAATTTTCGCTTTGCAACTTTGCACTTTTTCACTTGATGATGATGCTCAAGTTGAAAACACACTTGAATTGTAAGCTTATATTAAGTTTCATTGAGGTTTTTTGTAAATTGATTTGTGTGTTTTGTAACTTTGCAGTTTTTCCAAGCTTTCTTTGGAAGTCGATTTGTAAGCAACTTGTAAGTTTCGTTGAACCTTTTCGTAAGTCGATACAAGCTTGCAAGTTGAGGTTGTAAATTTAACATTTTTGCAACATTGGCTATAGGTTGTTTTCTTTTATTGTGAGCTTCATAAGGACTAAATGACTAAACATGACCTTGGACTTTTGGAATGTTATAAGCCTTGACCTTTCACATGCACTTTATGTTTCTAAGTAAGTTTCTATTAAATTCTAGTTTTTTTTGCTTCTTTTTTAAAATTGTGCTTTGCTTGCTTCTTGGTTTTGTGTTTTGTTTGTTGTTGGTGAATTAGTAGAAACTACAACTTATAGGCCTTGGTTTCTTATTTTGTTTGTTGTTTAGTGAATTGGAAAATATTACAAATTATAGATCTTGGTTTTGTGTTTCACTTATTGCTTTATGAATCTTATAATTCTTAGTTTTCTGTTTTTTGGCTAATCAATAGGTTTGGTTGTTAAACAAATTAACAACCTTTTACAACACTACAATAGAGGTAAACTCATAAGCTCCAATCTTTATTTCATTGTTTTGTTTTTGGGTTTAAGGTGTTTATGTCTTATTATGTTTTTGTTTTTAATGTTTAGGTTTCAAGTTTCAATGGTTGAAAAGGAGGAATGTTATTTTGTTGAGAATGTGGGTAGAGTTGATGAAGATATTCCATTAACCATCCTTTACTTAGATGTAGTTTTCATTAGTTCCAAATGTTGAGAATGTGCATTTGCAAACTCCCAACATGTCATTGTTGATGCTTCACAACTTACAATTGTAGAAACACAAGATGTAATTTGGAGACTTCACAATTGTATGCCTATATTATATGTAAGGGGATCTTTTGTTGTCAATGATGGTTTATTTGTGCATTTGGTGAAATTTCAAGTTTTGTAATGCAAAACTTGTAAATCTAGTTACCAAACACCTAGCAATGTTTTGGCACAAATATGTAATCTCCACAAGGGTTTAATTAAATACTACAAATTTAATGTTATAATTCCCATGAATATTCATTTTCAAATCGCACATCTAAAGTTGTTTGCTTATGAGAAAAAACTCAACAAGAAGGTGGTAGAACTTGTTGCTCACGTTCAACAAATAGGGAAGAAAGGGATGAGTTCATTTGGCTATGGAATTATTATATTTTTTGATGCCACAAAACCTTTAAAATAGAAAAAATAATAGCACCAAATTTTAGAAGATTTGGTGCTTCATATTTGCTCTCATGTTTAACTTCAAAGGTTACTTTTATGTTGATGCCCTTGTTTCAATTTCCTTTTCGATTTTCTCTTATGGAAGAAATATTGCCTGCCATGGTCAAAAAGACCATAGACCAACATGTTTTGTCAAATCTTGCATATATAACATTAATGTTTATTAGTTTTGATCTATGGGTGTGTCCTTGTGGTATGGATATTCTTGTTTTGGTTATTAATTTTTTGAGTGACACTTGGGTGGCCATGCATATTATTGTGGGATTGTTTAAAGTGAATGAGACCACTAGGCAATCCATGGTTGTACAACTCCAATATTTGTTGGAATGATTTGGATTGTTGCATCAAGTAATTACATTTGTAAATGATGAGGGCACTAATTTGACAACTATGGCAATAGTTCTACATTCCATCATTGATTGTGAGCACATGTCTTGGGGTAAAAACACTCTAAGGTGGACTAAAAAGGCACATGCAGACTTTGACAACTATGGCAATAGTTCTGCATTCCATCATTGATTGTGAACACATGTCTTGGGGTAAAAACACTCTAGGGTGGACTAAAAGGGCACATGCAGACTCATTACTTTCACAAACATTTCCAATAAACCTTCCCAAAAGTGTATAATTAGTAAATTATTACCAAAACATCTAACAAGACTTATCAGTTTAAAACTTCCCCATGATATTTACATTAATATTTTCAAAAGTTGTAGAAATCCCAAATTTGTACATATCAAAACCATTATTCCAAAATTCTAAAAGAATTGCAGTCCAATTCCTATTGATTGATATATGTTTTTTTATTTTCACACATATGTGCATTCAAATGTGGTTATTTTAGATCATTGAAAAAGTCAATTATAACCAGTGTTGTGTGTGTATGTGTCAATAGTTGTATATATGGTGTGTAAATCATGTGTGAGTGTAAATCATTTACATTTACATGTCCAAATTTTTTACACTTACACAGCCCCATGTAAGTGTCCCAAACATAAAATGATCACCAAGTTTTGATGGCATGTGCTTAGAATAGGGGCCTGCCCTACAAAAAATTCCTAAAAAATAATGGGAAGTGGGTGAATATGTTTTTTGCTTTGATGGTTCATGGGATAATTAGATTGCATTGAGGGTTGGATCATGGATTATATTGATACATGATGGCATGGCATTTTCAACATGATACTAATGTATGACATGGCATAGGTGTTTATGTGGCCATATCATGCAATGGGGGTATTTTTTTTGTCAAATTTGTGTCAAAACCAAAGTGATACATAATAATACATTAGGGAAACTTAGCCATATTTGGCTACAAGCTAAATATGAAAGTAATTAGTTATTGAATTATTGCTATTCAAGTGGATTTGAAATTATGGCTATTGAAAATCTCAAAAAACATATTAATTCATTGCTATTGATTTTTATATAATTTTTTGGTTATATGTAACCAACAAAAAAGGGTTAACCTTAATGTTATTTGTTTTTGGCAAAATTTCATCATTTAATGAGAAAAATGGGTTTAAACCATGGATTATTTTTCAAAATGTAAATGTAGCTAATTTTTATCAATTTAAAAAAAAAAAAAGGTTGGCATGATCCTAGTTAGAGTTTCTGATAGTGGGAATGTTTTTTCCTTTCAATGTTTTTTTTGTTTTGTTGACTCTCTTTACTTTGGTTGAATGCACAAAGAGGCATACTCTACAACACAACCAACCTACTATTTTTTTTCGTTCACAATGTCGAAAGAATGCGTTAAAGTGTTACCCCCCTTCTTTTTCTCCCATTTTTAGCAACTATGTCATGTGTAACATTTTGTGTGTAGGGCTAAGATCCTATCTCATGGTCAATCGATGGGTGGTGTTGCAGATTAAAGGTGTCGTGCAAGCCAAACTAGAAAATTGGGAGGCTCATTGGCATGGTGGTGTTTGACTCAAGTTTGTTTCCATGGTCAATTGTTAAGGGGAATTAAATACATGGTCAATCAGTGGGGTGGTGTTCCAAACTAAGGGCTAGTCTGTCATGAGGAGGAAAGGCCAACTACAAGCTTGGGAGTTTGTTAGCAAGATCAAAAGGGGGGGTCATCAAGAAGGGGTTGTTGAAAAGCTAAAGAGGGATGGCTAGGAGAGAACTCAACTACATGCAAATAAGCTTGAATTTATATGATTCAACACTTTTGAACACTATGTATTGCGGGTCTGCATAAGAAGTTGGGCTTCCACTGAAATGTTATGTAACTAGAAATTCCCAACTTTCAAGGAAATGCCCCTAGAGCTTTTAGGTGTTTTTTCCCCACTTGGCAAAAGAAAAACCTGAAAGTAAGCCACTTACAACATTATCTTTTCTAAGCATAGAAAATTTTGATTTTTCAAAGTCACACAAATTGGACTTTGACTATTAATAAGTCCCTAGTGCTTACCTAGTTGTTGTTGGGATTCCAATTTTGGAACTTTATGGAATTTCTTTTTATCTCATCTCTCCACCCAAATTTCATAAACAAATTGGGAACCTACTCACTTTAATTTCAACAGTTGATTTGAAAAATGGGGGAGGTTGGGGCGAGGGGGGGGAGAATGGAAATTGGGTTTAGAATGAACCATCACCTAATGAAGGATGGATAGTAAATGGTCAATATGTAGTATTCTATTGGGTTCCAATTCCCTAGTGGATCATAATGGTTAGTTTAGTTGCTTTCATTTATTACTTAATTTCATCATTATGATGTTAAATGTAGTGATCTCACATAGATGAAGAAAAATAGAAGTGACCATGGCAAAAATTCACACCCAAATGGCCTCAAAAAATGAAGCATCAAATCCATTGATCAATTTTTTGCCAATGTTTTTATGAAAATTGTTGATTCTTTGGGCTTTTTGATGAGGTTAGCAGGACTTGTTAGACTTTAAAATGTTCCATTTCAATATCCATGCTTCAAGTTCCTTCTTCCAACTTGTATCATTCCCAACCTCTTCTTCATGTCAATCATTAAATTTGTGCATGAATTGCTTAAAAATTGCTTCATTAGTTTTGTTATGTTGTACCTCAAATTCAATTTTTGGCTTGCAGAAATTGATCATTTCAACCAACATATCAAACTTTCTTACTTGGAACTTCATTTTCTATAAGAATGATTTTATTTCCATGGATTTTTTATTAAATTTATGTGCTTCAATGTATCACTTTAGTGTTTAAATGTATAATATTTGGTTCAGACACATAGTGTATCACAATTGCACAATGTAACAATATGAAAATGTATTGAATTGACAAGTTTTATTGATTTTTTTTCAAGTGCAAAGATGTTAAATATTGAATCATTTTCCCTTTCCATTAAAATTGATGGGAAGGCAATTGATGTTACTTACAAAGGTTGGACCAAAATCCACCAATTAATAGAAGAATGTAATAACAAAAAAAAAAAACTACCTAATGCTACAAGAAACATCTTTGAGTGTTGTTATTGCTATGCATCTTTCTCCAACAAAATTTGATTAAATCATCATCAAACTATCTAAGGCTATAATCAAACCTCGGATGAACAAAGTAACAAGCTCATGTACATGGCATGTTTGAAGAATCAAAGGATTGAAGAACCCAAGGTTGGTTTTCAGCACCAATGTTATCTTTGTAATACATTCAAAACATTGTAATTATAATGTTAATATATAATAGTCAATGTAATGTGTTTTTTAAAAAATGTAACATTGTACCATTGGATGTGTGATTTATCACCTTATGTGTTGGTGCAAATCTTGAGTAAGTCTCGAAATGCACCATTTGATCCTTTGCAGTATCAAAAGTAGAACATCATGAAGCTTGTGGATGAACTTGAAATTAAGGACACAAGTTGTGGCGATTTGCCACCATATAGACCATTGGTTGTCACACATACAAACCCTTCCTTTATTAATGATTGTATTTTGTTGGATGTGATTGTAAGTGTGCAAATTCACAAGGCCTTCACAATGTATGTGAGGTGGCCTTCAAATGGCAAGAGGATTGGGTGTATTGTAAGTAAGTAGTAGGTAGGCTAACTTTTGTGCACAAGGGGAACCTAAATGGGGATATAAGATTAATTCAACAATTTTTTGGAATTTTTATGAACTAAAGACTTCATTTAAACTCCATTTTGGTGCTTATGGTTGGGTGGTAACGTGCATGTATATATGATTTTTGTGAATTATTAATCCATTTTATTGCAATGTTATGAAGTATGATGTTTCACTTTAATCAAAGTTTGTAGTCATGAATTAGTCTATCAATGTATTAGTGTGTAAGTGCAATAGTGTGTTTGTTTATCACTATGTTAATATGAGTGTATCATTGTACTAGTGTGTCAATGCATTAGTCCATGTTTAATTTAACACCCTTGGAATAACATAATAAGATTATGTGAAGAGGAAGTTCATGTCATTTAATATGCAAAAGTTTGAAAAATGTGACCCTAATCTTTAATCTACAAAATAATCTTCATTGGAAGTTGAACATATATTTATAATATATTAAAAAATGCAAATATCAATTATTTGAAGTTGAAAAGTGACGAGCAATGTGTAACACACATGTGTCAATTTTTCCCATATGTAAAGATTCTTTTTTCAAATGTCAACTACTAGTAATACACTCAATGTATTGTTCATACCACATATTAGTAGCATAGTGGTGCATTTTGATTAAATTTATTTATTTTTTACTTTGCCCATACATTTTGAAATGTGGCAACCTATTGTCCATTTATTTTGAATTTCTTGTTCATTCTATGTTTAGATAGGCTGAAAAACCTTTACTGTATTAATAACATATGGTTAATAATAATTTATTATAACAACAAAAATAATGGTAAATGTATATTATGTGTCAAATTTTCATATGTAAAGTTTATTTTTCAAGTGTGAAAATATGTTTATGATACATTCAATGTATTGCTCACATCACGTCTTGATAGTAGATTAATGGTTTTTTACTAAATTAACAATTGTTTTACCTTGCTTATAAACTTGGAAATGTGGCAACCTCTTGTCCATCTATTTTAAAAAATTCCCACTCTTTCTATGTTTAGAGGGGTTGGAAAAGCCTTAATGTATCAAAATATTAATAATGTATCAACACATCATTAATGTATCAATAAAGTTTTAGTGTATCAATGAGACATGGTTAATAGTAATTAGTTATAATCAAAAAATGATTGTAAATGTATATTAGGTGTCAAATTTTCATATGTAAGGTTTGGTTTTCAAGTGTGAAAATATGTTAATAATACATTCAATGTATTGCTCACATCATGTATTGATAGTAGATTAATGGTTTTTTACTAAATTAATAGTTGTTTTACATGAAAATGTGGCCAAATCTTGTCCATCTATTTTGAAATTTTTCATGCTCTTTCTATGTTTAGATGGGCTGAAAAATCCTAAATGTATCAACAAATCCTTAATGTATAAAAAACATATGGTAAATTATAGTTACTTATGATCGAAAAGTGGTGTTAAATGTATGTTAGGTATCGAGTTTTCATATGTAACCATTTATTTCTCAAGTGTGAAATATTAATAATATATTCAATATATTGTTCACACCATGTGTCAAAAGTAAATTGGTGGTTTGGTACTAAATTCATAATTATTTTACCTTACCAATAAACTTGGAAATGTGATAATATCTTATCAATGTAGTCATTTTGAAACTTTCCCCACCCTTCCTTACATAATACATATGAACCATAAGATTTATGTTGATGATGCAACATGATGCATGATGACATAATGCATGATGGAATATGATGCATTGATCCATTGCCATTTCGATAGACAACAAAATAAAAAATATATATTAGTATTGCTTGAAATATTTATTACTCGGTAAAAAATGATTTTACTAACAATTACCCTATTTTCATTCACATGCACACATTTTCACTTTGTAGCAAGATGCCCATAACTTTAAAAAGGTACTAATGTAGACACTTGGTAAGCACCTTCCATCAAAACCTAATGATCATTTTATTCTAGGGTGTAAATGTTTTGGGGCATGTAATTGTATATATTATATATTCTTAATGACCATACCTTCTTGCAAATCCATATTAATTAATTGTGGATGCATCCCAAAGCTCAATTTTATTTTGTTGTGCAATGGGCCACTTTGACTACTAGTCCTTCACAAGAAATCATGACACTTTGATATTCTCCAAACATTAACATGTTTTACCAACATGGGACGATGGTGCTATTATTTCAAGGAATACTTTGAATGACCACTTTGCCCCATCTCATTGCTTGAGTAGAACTTTTATAAGAAAACTTAAGTATTTATTGTGATTCACATTAATTAACTAGTGGTAACCCGTGCCTGCAAGGCACAACACGGCACTGAAGCTTTTTAAAATTTTCAAACAATCGGTGTGGCTATATAACCACGATTCCCAAATTTTCAGGAAAAAAAAGAAAGTCTAAGAACCAGTGCGTTTTTTTACCGGTTCTTTCGTAAAACCTCTGGTTCTTCTTTTGAAAGAACCGCAACCGGTGATTCTTTAATTATGGGGAAAAAAATTCAAAGAACCGGAACCAACACTGGAACCAACCACCATTAGCGGGTTATTAGAAGGGTGGTTCTTACCATTCGTTCTCACGGTTCTC
>Ga0116227_10001522_pt1 | contig 51887 bp, 28 predicted proteins | sample S1TSphgellanicum_FD_89693 | JGI IMG/M metagenome (GOLD analysis project Ga0116227, IMG submission 89693) | Host-associated microbial communities from peat moss isolated from Minnesota, USA - S1T2_Fb - Sphagnum magellanicum MG | ecosystem: Host-associated > Plants > Peat moss > Unclassified...
GGTGGGGGTGAGCGGTGGGGTTATGATGGAGGCAGCAGTAATTAAGAATCAATAGATGAATGAGAAAATATGTACTGTGTGTGCCGCCGGCATTTTGTTGGTGGTATTTGATGTGCGTCTTTGGCTGGCTGGCTGTGCTGGCTGGCTGTCTGTTTGTCTGTCGTCCTCGTCCTTCCTTCCTTCCTTCCTTCTTCCTCAACATCATTCCAGTTCCATCATCAGCCTTCTTCGTCCGTGCTGTGCGCCACCAATTGGCATTGAAAGCAGAGTGGTGAAAAAGCCATGAAACCTGCTCTGCTTTGTTTGTTGCTGCTGAATCCTGACGACTCACTCTTTTGACCTCTTTCTTTTCTTCTCTTTTTTTCCAGTTGCACTGACTACAAGTGACCATTGTTCTTTTTATTTTATTTTTTCAATTTTTTTTACTGGAGTGTCAGTATCGAGAATCTCAACTCAAGGGGGAATCCAGCAATAATAAAATGCCAACATCCAAAAACATTATAAAAAAACCTTTGCAGTCTGGCTACATACAACAATATGGAATAGATGTCTAACGAAATTGAGTCAACTTTCTAAAAATTCAAAATAAACAAATAAATAATTTTTTTGACGATTTCTTTTTCCAAAAGTAAGGAATATATTGCTATGATATATTCCCTTTCTCAAAAATGAATTCACAACAAAGCGAAATTTCACACCCAAATAAAAACAAGGGGTGTGTGACCACTGTGGCCTTGTCATTTACATTAACAAGTATCTTAAGGCAAAAGAAGAATTATGGAAATTCAAATATTCACCATACAAAAATATAATCTTCAAAAAAATCCTCTAAAAGAAACCAAGACCCTTCAAGATATCACAACACTATAACTAATCTCAAGTTTCAACACAAGCCAAAATATCATCTTTCAAAAATCCTGGCATCAAAATAGACTTACTACCTAGGGGCCCAAATCCATTAAGCTGCTATACTCTATAATGAATCTAAACACAATATCCTTGCCTTGATAGCCAAGGCCAACAAATGCTGCTAAGGACCGTCGGCTAAAAGTTGCCTAAGCAAAAGTCATAGAGTATACAATAAGGACCTCAATCAGGACTGTTCCAGGAACAAGGGCGCAGTGGGACATACGAGTTCGGTGCAAGTCCTGAAACTCCAAGAACATCTCGGTCTGAGGTCCTTATCTAGTGTAAAGATCTGGTAAAATTTTAAACGGCTGTGATTCATTTGAGAATGCACAAGAGGCAAGAGGCAGTACTTTATGCATAAGGTTCCTAAAAAGGAAGGGGTTGTTTTGGGAATGAGGGCCTGGCATGAGATGGACCGTGGGAGCTGAGTGCAAGACCCATGCTCCCAAAACAACCCCCTTTTGAGGCCTTTAAAGATCTGCTAAAATTTGGTTCATTCGAGCAAGAGAAGAGGGACCTTACACATATGGTGCATCTTCTATTGAGATATAAAGGCAAGGCAAGGCAAGGTTACTGTGTGTAAGGCAATGCCCCTCAGCTCCGCTTTGTTAAGTTAGCTGCTCTGTCTGTTTCCTCTTGTATGAACAAGCACTGGGAGAACTTTCCTATTGGATTTGGAGGGCACAACAGATGTGTGCATACCTGAAGAGGGATATTAAACTTACACTTTAAAAGTGGGAGGGATCTCACACCTATCATAGGGATCTTACACCTGTAATAGGCATAAGAACCTACCCCTTCTTAGGCCTCATAATTGACATATGTTGAGGTTCATCTGGTGCACTGTGATGGGTACCCCCCCCAAGGATGATGAACATTCCCAAAATGAGGGACTGGACTCACCTACAGCCCTCCTCCTTGGCCCCTTATTGTAGGAATGCCCTAACCCTACACTTCATGGCCAGGTTGAAAATTGGAGCTTGAAGAGAGTTCCTTCTCTTTGAAGGATTGGGTATTAACTCTTTTGTTTTCAACCATGGCTTGACCTGGCGAGGTTGAAGCAGCAACCACTCTGGTACTATGCTTCAACCACTCTGGTACTATTACCATAAACCATAGTACCAGAGTGGTTGCTGCTTCAACCAAAACCTAAACCCTTAAAACTGTAAGCTGTCCCATCCTGTGAGTGGCACCCGTGCATAGCCATGCTCCACCCGGTGTAAAGAAATTTCAGTCCCATTCTTTACACTGGGTAGGCTAAAGCCCTTGGAGAAAGGCTGAGCAGAAATAAGGAACCTGCTTGGCTCTGCCTCATGCAGGTCCCTTATTTTCGCACAGCCCTCCTCCTAGGGCCTTACCCTACACTAATAACCCTGAATTATATATGGGCTGCTTCTAGATATGATAAATATCCTTGCCTTAAATCAAATCAAAGAATTCTGAGTCCAAATTTAGCATTTCCTGGGTTCAATGTAGCCCCCCACTGAACTTAACATTTTTGGTGATTTGCTCTTTTTGTTTGAAATGATTGAGAGTTTGAAGTCTGAAGTCAGAACCCAATTTGAACAGAATTGACCATTTTTTGCTCTACTCAAAACATTTCATAACATTGAAGGAATCATCAAAGAACAGTTACTTTCTAAAGTTGACCTATTTCAAAATTGCTGCATGAAAGAAGGGGAGATGACTTACAGAGAAGCTTCTTTTAATGATGATGGATGAATGTTTATAAAGGAAAACTAGATTGCAGAAGGTGGATGGAGGATGATCCCCTCCTTATGCAGATATCTCTTCCCAAAGCTTCTTTTTTTTTTTTTTTCTGTTTTTTTGGGAAGCACAACAGCAGACCTGATCTGACAAGCCATTGGCAGCCCGAAGTCAAGCTCATTGGCAGAGGAGGGCCTGCAGGAGTTTCACCTGCACACCACTGGGTTTGAACCTGCTGGACAGTACCATCTCTTTCACAGCTTTGAAATTTTACTTTTCTGTTTCAGAGAAAGAAGCAAAACAAAAAATAAAATGAAAAGAGCAAATGAATAAAATATTCAACACTCAAATCAACACTAAACGAAAAACGAGCAGGTGCTTTTGCTATTTTGACGACAAGTAGGTGAGGCCCCTTTCCGTCACTCAATTCTCATTCTGGAGCTTTGCAATGCTCACTTTTGTTATTGGAGACCTGTTATGTTCCATTGTTGTTGATCTTTTTTTGTGTGCTACTCCATTCACTAGTTGCTGATATTCTTTGTGCATTGTTTTGTTCAATCACTATTGATTTCATTGTTTTTGTTGTTGTCATCGAGCAACATGCATTTCGTCAAGCTTGTATTATTGGTTCATTTTTTGTAAATATAATATGAATTGCATGAATCATTGTTCGTGTTACAAAGATGTCGATGACATAACACCTCAATTTTCAAACATCAATGTGAAGTTGACAAGTAGGGAAATCTTTCAAACTATGTGGAATTTTGTCATGTTGCATGAGTATCAAATGTCCCTTGTTTATGATTTGATGTAAGGAATTAAAAGATTGGGCGATAACAAGGTTTGTGACTTGGTTCACACATTTTTTGATGACACAATATGATGATTTCAAATGGATCGAGTATTCTAGGGTACTTGAAAGTTTGTGCAATAATTAATTGAAAAGCTAAAGCCTTTGATGTAGAAAAAAGATATGATGTACCGATATACAATTCCTGTGACCATTTGAATTGCGTGTTCTTTATACAAACTTGTTCATGGCACTGAATACTTGCACTATAGTGAAATAATTGTAGTGTGCAAGTCCACTATTCATTTGTTTTGTGTGAATTTGTTTAATTTTTGAATCAAATGTTTTGAAATGAGATCACATGGTTGGAAGAAAAAGATATCATTCCAGTCATGAGTGGTTTTAAGGAATTTTGCAATCTTCCAATAGTCCATGGAACAATTAATGTTACACATATTCACATTTTCAAACTAAGGGGGTGTTGTGCAATTGAGTATTTCTCATACAAGTATAAAGCCTACAACATGTAACTTCAAGTTGTAGTCAACCACAAAAAGAAGTTTAAATATGTGTTTGTTGGGATATTGGGGTTGATGAATGATGCTCATGTTTTGCACATTTTTTCTTTGCATTAGAAAAATATTCATCAACATTTGTTTTGAATGGATTGTGATGAATAAGACATCAAACCTTACATAATAAGTGATAAGATATATCTTTTACTACTTTGGTTTATGATTCTTCACAAGTAGGGAAATGTTCGCCACATTATTTTAAAATCCTTGTTCAATAGATAGTTTTCTATAAAAAGAAGTGTTGTTAAAAATTCTTTCGAGATTTTAAAAAGAGCTTTAGAAATTTGTTGAAAATTAACCTTCATGTGCTATGTTTGCCAACTATTGTCATTTGTTGTTACACCTTTACAACATGATTTTTGAAGGAAATGATTTGACCATAAACAATTTCATGATGCAATTAAAGTTGGAGAATTGAGTTGTAGATGTTCATTTTGTTGGTTATAGCGAGGTGAATGAACATGGGATTGTTGTAGAGCATGGAGTTGAAAATGAAATACAATTACATGGTTTGGAAATGTTAAGAACAAATTAGCACACTTTTGGAATAATATTTTGGAAACATGCCACAATGTGTGCATTGAAATCTTTTGAAAAACAATTTTGTAATGTTGTTTCAACTAGAAACAATATTTGAAATGGAAACTAAATTGTTTGTGAATTGTTTTGATGTAGCCAAAACCGATAATTTTTAATGTTTTAGTCATTGGATCCTCATTGATATGTTTTTGAATAAGTAAAGCATTTGATATATCTTTGAATCATTTTTTATTTGATGAAATTGGATAAAAAAATCTTCATTGACATGCCTTTGAAACATTAAAACACTTGATCCATCTTTGAATCACTCTTCATTTGATGAAACCAAATTGAATTTCATTAGTGGAGACATATTTTTTTCTTTTGTATGAAAGCATGACACATGGTTTTGTTAAGGTTAAAAAGGGCACTAGCAATGTTTTGATTGGCCTTATTAATTTTTAAATTTTTTTGTTTTAGGTATCAAAGTGTTTTTGAAGGTGTGTTCATGGACTATCATTTGTTTGTTTTCAAATTCAATTTGTGTAGTGTTCATAAAATTCATGGTTCAATTTATGGCTTCCACCATCGCGCTATTGCTATTGTTAATTGTTTCAATAATTGGTGAGAAGATATTACTTCACTTCCATTTAACCTTATATTTGCAAGTGCAATTAGGGTTTTTGAGAGCTTTTTGATTGCTTGTTGAAGTTGTGGAGTTTAAGCATTTGACAAATTGACGAACAACATTTTGCAATGATGAATGTTTTTTGAAAAGTCATCTAGGAACTTATAACATTCACGTGAACTAAAATTGTTTCATTGCTATCATATGTGAATTGTTCATCTACCACATAATCATTACCAAGAATCTCCTGCATGAATGTTCATTGTGGTTATGTTAAATTTTGATCCTCCTATGTATTTGATATCAATGTAATCAAGTTTGTTTTTTCATCAACTTACAAATCTTTTTGACATGGAATGGAACGTTAATGCTCCTTTTTCTAGAATTGCCTTTATTACTTCATAATATTCATGGTTGAATTACCTTGGCAAGTGCACCTTGTCACAATCATTAGCAATCAACTCCTAATAACAAGTGTTGTGGCTAACCTTGTGGTAGTTTACAATTTTCTTGTAATTTGAATGAAAGACATTCTAGTTATCCTTGCATGTCTTGGCATTTCATGGTGTTCATGTGTTGATCATTTTTTGAAGTTAATTGGCAATCTTGGCCCATGTCTTTGCACAATATGAACCATATGAGATATTGGATCTATGGAATCCTTTTATGTAGCATATTTAACATGTTTGCAATTGAGTGCAAACACTTCATTGTGTTCCCAATTTGTTTGGCATTATTGAGTACTCTTATTATCATTGGGTCCTCCTTTTGAAAATTTTCTTTTTTTTCCATAATTTAAGGGAATTCATTGGTAAGAAACCCCACTTTTTTGACTAAAAGTTTTCAACTACATGACATTTGCAACTAGGGTTTTTTTTAAGGATTTTGTGATGTAGCCAAGGTGGTGACCATCCAAAAACTATTTTAGCTAATTTTCGCTACATGCCAAATATGAAAATAGAAAAATAACTAGGATCCTTCTATATTCTTGGCTACTTATTGGAACTTCTTATAAAAATCTAACGATTTGAATTTATTTATTTTCAAAATTTGGCGAATTTGGACCATTTTTCCCATGAAAAATCCTTTGTATTGGTCAAAATCACATTTTTAAGGTCGATTTTTTGTGAAATTTTTCCAATTAAAAAAAACTATTTATAAATTTTTTTAAATTGAATTTAAAGATAAATTATGGTAATTACCAATTAAGCCAATTCATCTACTATATTGGTATATAGTAGAAAACATTTTTCAATTAGGTGGTTATTTGCTGAATATTCCTAGCATCAACAATGTTTCCAAGTTGAACAACCAACTATGTTGGTAAACAATGTCAAACATGTTTCAACTAAGAGGCCATTTTTAAAATATTCTTTGCATCTAATGTTTTTTTGGTTGATATATAATTAAAACATTGACTAGTGGTCAACTATCTTGGTGACATCATCAACACACATGTATATAGATGATAAAATATATTAAAGGATGGATGAAATGTAATCTTGTTTGAAACTTTGTTGCAATAATCTATTTTAATTAGGTTAGACAACTAGTAGGCAGCTTCAATTTTATACATATAATATTTTAATATTAATTAGATTATTATAAAATTAAATTACTTGTAAAGTTTACTTGCATAAATGAATGGTTATTTTGTGCACATAAATATTAAATTTTAATTTCAAAACAAAAGTTAAGGAAAATTTGAAATATATGTTGATAATAATGTTAATGTTCAATAATGTGGGTGGATAGGTTGGTAATACATTTAAGTAGGTGGGTGGGTTGGTAGGTATGTAGGTAGGTTGTGAAATTATAGGTGGGATATAAAAGGTAGGTAATTAATACTTATGTATAGTGGGCTAACTTATTACTTAACATAAGATGTCCCATTTGATTAAAGAACATTGATTGTCTTGATTAATAATGTTAATTTTTTATGTTTAATTTGACTAAATGTTTGACTTAATTAAAACCCATTGATCATTTTGACTAATGATGTCAATTTCATCACAAACTTACTAGGTTTCATAGGTTCATACAAATTTTATGCAAAATCTGGTTTTCAAATATGAATTATTTATTATGGTTAATATGAACAATATTTGTATGTATTTGATATTTTATATGTTCAATTGGATGAGACATTGTTTTTGAATGAAATACATGAATGTTCATGTTAAATACACGAAAATCACATAGTTTCATGCAAAATTACATCATGATAATTGTACATATTTAGTTAAAATGTGAATCATATGTAATTCACATCACGACATCATAAGTAGAAAAGACACATCAACTTTACACTTTGAAGCCCTTGGATTTTGCATTAACATATTGTTTTGCAAAATTTCCATAGATTTTATTGAAATTTCATGATATTAAAAGTTTGTAATGTTTTTTATGTTCAACTTGATTAGATGTTCCATTTGACTTAACCATTTTGACTAAGGTTGTCCAACTTGAATAAATGTATCCATAAAATAAATCATTCTAGTCAAATTGATTGGTCAAAAAATGTATGTCTCAAGTTTTTAATTAAAATGTACATCTCCATTAAAGAATAAAATCAACTTGAACCATTTGAGAAACCAAGAATTCTAATAATGCGAGGTGATGATTAATAATTTTTTTTCCCAAATTTTTCTTAAGCCAAAGTTGTAATTACCCATAAGAAGATCTAGCCAAATGGTTCCTTCAAAGTATGGAAGTTGAAATTTGTAAGGATGATCCTTTTTTTCCCCTACTCGTTTTAGCTTGAGATAAATTTCAGGCCAAAGAGGTCTAAATATGGAAAATTATTCCAATTTTGTGATAAGAAAATTTGGAGTAATGTTGCAATTTGGTGAAGTTTTGTGCAAAAAAGAATTGGTTGGTGGTGATCAGCCATAAGCTGATTTAATTTGGCTATTAAAAATTTGAAAAAATTCTTTTGAATATGTTCATATTTTTGGCTATTTACTTGAACCATGTATAGAAATCCAACAAAAAATGTAATATTACTATTTTGGGGCAAATTTTAACAATTTTTTTTCAAAGAATCATTAATTTTAGATCCAAAAAAATTCAAAATTTTTGCCCCATCGGAAAATTTCACCCAGAAAAAAATGTTCGGAGAGACAGGTTGGAATTTTTTGGGGTAAATTTTAGATTATGTCTAGAGGTAATTGAACTTGTAATCATTTGACCACCCAAGAAAGAAAACATTTTTATGTGAATGAAAGGGGTCTTAATGTCACCATTTATTCACTCTGAGCTTGGGACATAAACATGGGGGAACTATTTTTTGTGTGGATATAGGGCCAGAGAATCAAAATTAAAATTAATGGATAAGGTTACAGGTGTAGGTTTTCCCCTTTCCAAAGTTTGGTTGGATGAAGTGAGGTGAGGTGGGAGGAGAGGAGGCTTGGGATTTTTTCCCAACCAAGAAATAGGCCCTTTGGATGGGAAAAAAAATCCTGTATATATATTTTCTTACTTGCTTGCTAAAATAAAAGGGGGAGAGAACTATCAAGTGGCTGATTTGTTTTTGCCCAATGTTTTTAATTTTGAATATATATATATATATGATGTTTTTAATTGATGTTTATAATAATCCTATTATTAAATAAGGTAGTTTGTTTTAGTCACATTGAAATCTCACAAACCATGACACCTCCTATCAAGATTTTCATACCATTGGACTCTAAATGAATAGGGGTGCACAAAGTTTTTGAACCCATGGTCCAAAAGTTATTGAATATTGATCTTATCATTGAAAATTCAATGAAATCAAAACAAAAAGTTTTGGGGCAATTGGGGTGTGTTCTTGATATTGTTGGAAAGCCTTCAATGATCATCAGTAAGAGATATTAAATCTTGAACATTTTTGGAAATTGCACAACAAATGACAAATTCATTTTTTAATGAATATAAAAATTGGAGCTAAAGAAATTTGAGTGTGCTCTTGTTATTCTTGGAAAACCTTCAATGATTAGAATTCAATGGTGGTGGTTTCATAATTTTTAGACATACATGCAAGAAATATTGAATTTTTATATCAAAAAATTACTAATAAACGAAAATGCAATTTCAATTAGAAACACTAGCAGAAAAATGTCAAAATGTAACCAATTGATTTGCAACTACATTCAACCATCGATTAATTGTCATTTGCAACTAATATTGATTACATTTTTGACTAAAAATCACATCACATTTTTTGATCACATTTATGATGATGTGACTATTGGGTTTTTCATTCTTTTAATGGGATGATTTTTCACATTATTGAATCCTAGAAGGTCCTTGTATGCCCCCATTAGTTGCAAAAGTGACAAAAAAATGATAATTAGTATTAAATTATGTATGTTATTAATTTTGTATAGGGTAAGTTATGTGTTTTATGGTAACTAACAATTATGTATACTAAGCCTTATGTCTACATTAAGTATGCCAAATTCACTAAGGTATATATATGTGTTGTTCTCATGGATTAGTTAGGCATGGCTTGAAAAATTATTAACGTACATTAGCCCCATATTAGGCTATTTGTAAAAGTGGCATTACATTAATGGTCCATAGCTGTAAATATGTATATTTTGAGATTATTAAAATTATATTGGAAACCTGGAAATCATGTTTTGAATTTATAATTAAAATTATTATTTAAATGTTTTACAATAGTTTTAATGTAATTAAAATTATTACTGCACTTATTGTAATTAAAATATCTAAGTTATAATAAATCATTGTGTTTACAATTTATAACTATCTATTTACCATAAATCGTTATTATTGCAACATAAATTCTTACATGTTTCATTGTTGATAAATTTTCACAGTAATAAAAAACAAGCATAGTAATTATCATAGAATTAATGTAATTAAATTAATTACATTTTAAGAAAAAAAGTTATAAATAACTATAAATAACAAGATTATCCACAACTTATAGTTCATAATTTAAATCCATATTTAATATATTTACACTAAATATAATGTAATTATTATCATGACTCATTATTGTAAATTAATGTATTTATTATTTCTAATTACTTATTTATAGTAAATAATTATTGGTTGAACATAAAAGTTTACCCTAATTACTAATTTTTCTACAATTTGCTAGAAGTTAATTAAAAAATTTATAAATATGTAACTTCATTTAATAATCATAATTTATAATTATAATTCTAATTAATGATTTTTGGAGTAATTTTACTAATATTAGTGTAATTAATGTAATACTTATTACTGTAATTAAAGTAATTCAATTATAGTAAATTCCTGTATATAAAATCTATAATATTCTATTTACAGTAATTATTATTACAATATAAATTTCTACAATAACTTTTAGTATTTTCACTGTAATAAAAAGCAAGTATAGTAAAAATATTCTAATTAAAATTATAACTGTAAAACCACTATATTTACAGTAATTATATATTAATTAAAATAAAAATTTTCCTTTAATAATTACTGCAATTACAATAATTTATTGACAGTAAATAATTATTATCACAACATAAGTTTTCATTCTTGTTAATAATATTTGCATAGTACCGAAAAAAATTTACAGTAATTATATGATGTAGAATTGAGCTGAGTTATTACTAATTATTCGTTAAAATTAATAATTAAAATTAGGATTTCAAAATTCATTGTAGTTTTAATAGTAATAAAGTAATTACTGGAATTAAATTAACTATAGATTAATTACAGAAATTGTATAATTGTGTAATTGAATATAGTATTCGTAATTTATAACTTATAGTTTTCTAATTGAAAACCAGTATTTATTACTTATACTCAATAATTATTAACAAATTAATATTTTAGTGATCTATTAATTAATTTATATATTATATATTGAAAAAGAGTATGTAATTGGTAAGTTAGTTAAATATTTACAAGTTATTAGTAATTTATGTGGATGATATCGTTTACATTTATTATAAATAGTTAACATTGTATAAATATAAAATTTTTATTATTTAAAAATTTAGCTAAATATTTTATCATTAGTTAATTACGCATTTTATTTGAAAATGAAAAAATGATAACAAAAGTAGTGAAGAAAATTTTATGTGTGGAACTTAGTTTTTAACTAAGTTGTAAGTTCAAAACTTATCTCATATTGTTTATTTTTCATTCCCCTTTTGAAAACTATATGAAGAAGTTTTGTAGTTCATCATCATTGAAATAAAAAGGTTGCATCATTTGGGATGAGCAAATGAAAAAATTCAACCCAAAATAAAAATGAAAAATGTTTATGCATCATTCTAATTTACTTACCTCCTTAATCTATTTATTTTCCTATTCATCTAGGTAGGTAGATAAGTAGTAGGTACCTAGTTCAATCTACCCACCTAGGTGGGTAGGTCAAATTAGGTGTCAATTTTTAAAATTTGATCTACCTACCTATTTGGACTTACCTAAATGGGTAGGCACTTAACCTAAGTAGGTAGGTAGTTTAAGTAGGTGGATAGGTAGTTAGATTACTAATCTACCTACTTAGGTACTTACCTACCTACCTACTTAAATATTAATTTAAATTTATTTGGTGTAAATTTAAACTAATATGCCACATGAAAAATTTGTATTGCGTACTATGTTACAATCCAAATATAAGAATCTAACCCAATGTTAAATTGTAACCTAATTAAAAGAGATTGGGTCTCTTTTATTTCTCAATTATAAAAAAAAAATAGAATGCATTCACATGTCACCATGTGTCAATATTAGGGAACTCTAAGTAACAAAACATTGATTGGCACCAAAATAGTTGCAGATTAGTCCCAAATGACCATACATATGAAATATTTTATGTGTCAGGATGAAATCGTATAAATACTCACTTGAAATAATAAGGCACATGTAAAGCTTACAACAATGCTAATAGTTGCAAGATGATCACAACACCATCTCTTACACTAGCAAAAATGTAAGCGAAAAGGAGTAACATCATAAAAACTCAACATAAATCTTGAAACTGTACTATGCAAGATCACAATGAAAGAAATTACAACACAACCATAAAAAAAAGCACAAAATGATAAAAAAAAGGTAAAGCATAAGGGCCAAGGAATTCAGTTGAAACAAGATGTTGACGAAGCTTGTAACCATGCTAAAAATTGCATGTTGATCGTAACACCATCACCTACATTTACAAAAATATGTAAGTGAAGAAGAGCCACATGAAAGAACTCCCCGTAAATCTTTAAAACTTCATATGCAACACCACAATGAAGGGAATTACAATACAACCATAAGAAAAGGGAATGCACATGATAGAAAATAGATAAAAAATAAAATGTAAGAAGCTCACCTAAAACAAAACATTGATAAAACTTCCAATAATATTAGGAGTTGCAAGATGACCACAACACCACCACCACCTACACTTACAACAACCACACAACATTAGTTAGAACCTATGGACATAAGTCATGTATCAATCCGGTAGCATCCTTGCTATTGGCATTGAGACCAATGTTTTTTTTTTTTGGATAAATTTTGTGATGTATCCAAAGTGGCACTGATCCACAAAAAGATTTAGCCAACTTTGTCAATAAGAAGCTATATTTGAAAGTATTTTAAAAAAAATTCTATGATTTCTGACTACATACTTGAACAATAGAAGAACTCTGGCTTTTTTTCCTTGAAACTTGGTCGAATTATGGCTATTGAAAATCTAAAAAAGCAGTTGATTTTTGCACTCTTAAATTTTAATATAGCTTTTTGGCTATGTATATATAGCCAGCAATAAAAAAGGGCTGATTGATAGATACCATAGCTGATACCAGGTGCAGGCCTGTGCAGGTACCAGTCTCCGGACCAACAGTGGACCGAACGAAGGAAGGAACGGCCCTGTGGTCGTACACCGTCCTCTCGCTCCCTCTGCGCTGTTGCCGTTGAGCTTCCTCCCTGCCCGTCATCAATGCCAACGCGGCGATCGTCTTGCTTGGAAAACAAACAGCATCGTTGCAGCAAGTGCAGTTGGTACGTAGCAAGTAGAAAAGGATCTGTAATTTTTTGCGTTTCTTTGTGCTGCTCGGAAGTCTTTCGTGGCCTGAACTGTTGTTTGTAATTGGCATCGTCATTATTTTATTTCTAGGTGTTGAAGGTGCTCGTTGGAGACAAGAAAGAGCGCCATCGATCGATCCATCCCATCAAAGAAGGCGGGGGTTTTACTTTTGTTTTCGTGCGTGCACTGTCGTCAGGTACTTACACATCAGAAGGATTACAGTTTAGCAGCAGCGATGTCATCATACGGGAATCCCAGTGCCCCTCCTTACCGTGGCCAGTCCCAGGGGCAAGGCTGGCAGCAGCAGCAGCAACAAACCCCAAGCTATGGACAGACTGGAGGCTCCTACAACTACGGCGATTCTGCACCGAGTTCTTATGGTCAGCAACAAACTTACTACGGCCAGCCACCACCAGCTTCGTCTTATGGACAGCAGCCGTCTGCATACTCTTCTCACGGACAGACATATTCTGCATATGGACAAACCCCGTATGGTCAGCCGACGTCGATCAGGTCGCACTTTCCACCGGGTACAGATCCTGAAATTGTAAGAGCCTTTGAGCAGGCAGATTCAGACAGAAGTGGAACTATCGAAGCAAAGGAGTTGGGAAGAATTTTGTCAGCAGATTATGGAGATTTTAGCCCTCGGACAGTGCGCCTCATGCTCCACTTGTACGCGGACAACAAAACCGACACCACTCGCATTGGTACCTTCTTCCTCTTCCTCCTCCTCCTCCATCATTTGTTCACACATGCAGCCAGTTGCTCACTTCAAATACTTCCAAACTGATTTCCTTTGATCCATTCCGGGCCAGCCCAGTCGGACACCAGAAACTCTGTGTAGAATGAGAATACCTCGATCATCACCTGAGAGTAACCTTTCTGGAAAATTTCTTTTTACTTGCTGTTTGATATGCTCTCTCCCGAGCTTCAAAGCCTCTCTCAGACTGGCTTTGGAGCTGTATGCTGATTTCTTTCTTGTCGAGCTGCAGGACCAGCAGGGTTTGTTCCATTGTGGATGGCTATTGCACAGTGGCAGGTAACATCTCATATCTGCCAGTTAGTATTGTTTCTCTTCTGTTGCTGATTTTGCAGCAGTGTTGTGCTTAGTGAAGGAATATGCTCAAGGTGAAACCCTAATCCTTCATGTTGGCATTCCTTCTATACATTAGATTGCTTGCTTGCTTGTACAGAGGGCAAGCTAAAATGAAATGAAGCTTACGCTCACAAGCTTGTTGTGCTTGATTAATGAGGCTACTATTGGTGTTGCTAGTCCAGCTATGTTTCTTGGAGTGCTAGGTAACATCATGATTAAAGTCTTTCTGTTGCTTCTGGAAATCATGTGACAGAAGAAACTCAGGCTGCAGATTTCTGTACAATTGTTTGCCCAAAATTGTGAGCAGATTGTTAACTATATCTCTACACCCACACCCACTGTCAGGAGCTGATAAAGTGTGGGGGAGTAATGGTAGCTAGTTAATCCTAGTGATGATGAGGTGCGATGATACTTTGTGAGTGACAGTTGTAAGGTTATGACTATACCTGTTGTGTGGGTTTTTTGGTACTGCTGGAATTGACACAATGCTTAGCTTCAATATGTTAGTGGGAGTTTTCTCTGCAGTCTCATAGGTGATGTGTCCTGTTCCTGTTTTAGTTAGTTGCCTATCTTCTTTTAAGGAGTAATCCCTCATGATGGATGTGCCACTGTTGAGCCCTAGTGATATGGGTTTCCATTCAGATTTTTGGCAAGCCAAAGTTCTGGAAATGCCAGGAAAATGTATGCTAGCAATTGTTAGATTTTGATTCATTTTTGATTTGGTTGCTGCTTAAGAGATACATGCTTGTTTACTTATTGAACTGGCCAAATATTATGTCGCATGTTAACAGTTGAGCGCTAAACCCTACTTTTTGGTGCAGACTGTGTTTGAGAGGTTTGACAGAGACAGGAGCGGAACAATTGAGGGGAATGAGTTACGAGAGGCACTGCTAAGCCTTGGATTCAATATTCCTCCTCAAGTCTTGCACATACTTGTGTCTAAGTATGACACCACAGGCCGAGGAAGGAGCATTGAATATGATAACTTTATTGAGTATGTTGTAACCCCCCACATTGCTATACGACATAGTATTAGTCAAGATAATCAAGTGTTCTGGACCCATGAGCACGAGGAACACTTTTGCATTTGATTTTGTTGATATTGTGATGGGAGCCTTAAGCATGGTATAATCAATCTCTGGTCAGAAATATGGGGTGAAACATGGAAGTTTTTTGTAGATCAGAAGAAAAGCACTTTCAGTTTCTTCTGTGTTAACTCTTTATCTTCTGGTGGGATTTGGTGCTTGTGATGTTGACTTTCAGGTGTGGGCTTATTGTGAAGGTATGCTTGCTCTTCCAGTGTTATTTCTCTTTTGGTTTGTTCTCTAATTTGTGGTAATTGACAGAGTGTGCTGCTTTTTCTGAGAATGGAAATTGGAAGGATTGTGCAAAGAAGAGTTCATGAATCTGAGAACAGGACATGTGAATGAAAGGCTGAGGTGTTTTTTTTGCGGATCCTGTCATGAAGGATTGAACATGTGGGGTTGTACAGGGATTATCAGAGAAGTTCAAGGAGAAGGATCAAAACTACACTGGAGTTGCTACCATGGATTATGAAACTTTCATGCTCATGGTGTTGCCTTTTATTGTTGCTTGAGAGCAGTTAATGAGACTTGCATCTGCACAGAACTCAGGAATGGAGGCTTCAAAGATTGAGGGGCAAGTGTTGTCTGGATAGAACCACATCTACTTTCCCGCCTTGTTGGTGCTAGAGATTGAAAGGGTGTGATGATATATATATACTCTTCCAAGCAGATTTTCTTGCAATATGTGAATTTTACATGATCCACTGTGGACAATTAGCAGCTGCATGCATTTGGGTAGAATTGATGTTATGTGGAGTATATGAGCATATATGAGTGAACTTGTAAATCATGATTTACAAGTTCTTAGGGCATGGGGGTGAGAAATATGAACTTGTGATAAAAAAAGAGAGTTAATTATGAGTTGGGGTGCCTATGGTTCTCTCAGATCTTACAATTTCTTTACAATTAACAAAGGGAGAAAAGCGGCATCATGCATGATGATTCTATGCATGATGACAGTGCTTCATCAAGTTTGGTTCTGGACTACAAGTGATGATCATTGGCATGCTATTGTAAATATAATTGTCAACGAGGTGATTTCCAACACCTTGGATGAACCAGCATTTACATTTGTACCATGGTAAATACTAGAACTAAAAAAAAAATTGCTTCTGAACATTATAAATCAGTCCCATGCGACTAGAGGCACAAAAGTCTAGAAATGGAGCCAATGTTCATAGAGGGAAAAAAATATCAATCCAACACCATGCTTGAAAATAAATCAACAATAAACTAGTGTGAAAAAGTTCTAGGAAACTCTTCTCAAGGTGACTTCTTCCTTCCATCCGAAGGAAGTTTGTTTTTTGCACCAACATGATGTCTTGTGCAATACAACATTAATTTATGAAGAGTAGTTTCATGTTGTCTTTTTTTCTCCAATGTGAATTGAGAATAAGAATCCACAATTTACAAACACACATTTATTGAGATTAATTACAACCATTGTGCAGATGCCATTTTATATCACCTTTTAATAAGAGATTATATCGATTAATCAAATTGGGATTCAAAGAGAACATGAAAATAATGACTCGAGAAGTCCTTTACAAAATTAGTACAATATATTTGTTGTATGTAATCATTTTTTCCCCTATCAAGATCAGGATCATACTAGTTTGGAAACAAAAAAATTCTCATAACCATTGCTAAGGTCTTACCTTCACTATATTTGTGACTACCTTCCCCATGTTCATATGCATTTCAACTTTTTTCAGTATGCACACAAAAATTAAAAGTATTATATTAAGATTATGAACATATTACACTAAAATCTAGAGAGTTGAGAACCATTAGAATATTTTTTAATCTTTTATAATTCAAAATAAATGAAAGGGACGTAACTTATGTTTAGAAAAAATTATGAAACAACAAGTTGTAATAACAATGTGTGCCTAATTTTCAAGTTTGAATAATTGGTAAGTGTCTTACAAGTGGAATACAAGTTGTGCAAATTTTCCAACATTATTGCATCAATGTTTGAAAATTATGTTTGATCACAATTTATTTCTCTTCATGTCAATTTTCAACTTTTCAAGCACCGCTTATTTTCAACTATTTTATTTTGTTCAAAAGGTGGCATCTACATATCACACTCATTCATAATTGTAGAAGTATATATGTTGCAAAAATGGCAACATTGAAAACCATAAGAATTGCAAAATGATATATTTGATGAATTTTTAAAATATAATTTGATGAATTTTCAATTATTTGAAAAAATGCTAATGCAAATGTTTAAAACACACTTGATAGTGGATGATTTAAAATGTTACAATGATGTAGTTTTCATAATTTCATTTCATAAATGGCACTTTGATATTTTATCCCTAGCATCATATATATCCTCAAGTTGTAGATGTTACATTATCACAATTAACTTAAAACAAAATTAAAGGTTACAAATCACACAAGTCATTGAATTTTAATATTTAAAATATTCCAATTCAAATAAAAAATGTTAATAACCTACAAACTAAATTGAAAATGGATGGAGTTTTCTTATGGAATTCCATATTAAAAAATTGTCACCATTTTTATGCATAGTCTTAAACTATTTTTTGTGCCAAGTAGGATTCCACTTTTCTTGAAAATTATCACTTCCAAAATCATCATTGTGTGGTTGTCATTGTTTTTGCCTATGGATCCTTGCCATGTTCATTGTTTTCACCTTATCAACAAGTTATTTATGAAAATAAAATAGTGAAACCTAGGTGGAAAGACAATGAACTACAACAAAGGTTTCCAATCTTTGTTTATTGATGCTAAATACCATAATGTTAATATATAAAAATCACATTGTAAAGAAAACATATTTTGTATTGATGAAAATTCAAGATATGAAGAAAATCATGTCAATTGACAATATCTTTTATAAACCATTATTGGAAAATACATGGAAAGAAAGAAATCAAAAGGGTTTTCAAGAAAATCTTATTCAACTTCAACACTAATCATTACATCCTTAATACCTTGAGATGAAATGGAGGAAGGGTGTAATGAGATGTGCTTTATAATGCAATACATTGAACAACTCATGTATGGCCCTTCATGTTCCTTTCAGAACCTTAGTTATGGCTCACATTCTTTTCGAAATGTACTTGGCCTTGGCTACAATCAACATCCTTGTTAGAATGCACCTTGCCCATAATAACATCCTTCATGTTTTTTTTTAAACACATACCAAAATCCATTGTGCTTTTCAAATGATGAAAAATTCGTTTTACCACAATCCAATGTGATTGTCCAAGACTGGCCATAAACTGGTTCACAACCCCCATTGCATGTGTAATATTAAGTCTTATGCATACCAATGCATACATGAGATTTCTAATAACATTTTGAAATGGGATAGCCTGCATTGTTTTCAAATATGCATCACTTTAAGGACTCATATCCTTTAAAAGCTTGTAATTGGTCATAAAAATAGTTTTTACATGCTTATTTTTAGCCATTGCAAATTGCTTCAATCTACCTCTAAAATACTTTCTTCGGTTTAAATAAATTGTTTGGTCTTGTTGAACATGATTTATTTGTATCCTTAAGCAATACTGAATCTCACTTAAATTCACCATTTCAAATTTCTTTGAAAGATTATTTTTTGTCTCTTTCAACAAAATCAAGTCTATGCATTACACCAATATGTGTTCAAGTTTACTATGTGTTTCATTACACTCTGAGTGCAATTGAACAAATTTATCATGGTGAAAATGGCCAACCCTTTAATAAATAAGGAGTAGTTGTTATGGATAGGTGAATTCACCAATAGGTAGTCAAATTCACTAATAGTTAAATCATTAATAATAAATTCACAAATAATTAAATCATCGATAATAAATTCATTAATAGTTAATTACAAACCTAGATTAAACATTTAAAAAACTTCATTAGGTTATTTAGTTTAAGCTAGGAACCTAGCCCACTTAAACATTTAGCCCACCAACCTAGGGTGCAAGTGTGAAGGTTTGAACCTTGCACCTTCTCTCACCTTCATTTTTAATGAACAACTTTTTAACCATTGAACCATCATTTAAATAAATGATATTTTCTTGTCATGACATATTATTATGCACATTCTTTTTGCCTTAAGCAATTCTTGGTTATTCTACCATAGGCTATTATAGGCTATTCTATTGTAAGCTATTGTTGGTTATTTTTAGGTTATTTCACTTTATGTTATTATTATTGACTATTCTATCATAGCCTATTGTTGTATATTTTAGGTTAATTTACCATAATGTTATTCTTGGTTATTTTATTTTAAGCTATTGTTGGTTATTTTAGGCTATTTTACCATAGGCTATTTATTGGTTATTCTATTGTACGCCATTGTTGGTTATTTTAGGCTATTTTACCATAGGCTATTTATTGGCTATTTTATTATAGGCTATTGTTGGTTTTTTTAGACTATTTTACCATAAACTACCATAGACTATTTTATCATAGGCTATTATAGGTTATTGAATTGGTTATTTTAGGTTATTTTACCATAGGTTATTATTGGTTATTCTATCAAAGGATATTGTTCATTATTTTAGGTCATTTACCATAGGTTATTTTATCCTAAGTTATTTTTGCTTATTTTATTGTAAACTTGGTGTAATCACACTAACAAGAACCACAACAAGTGTAATGCATGTTTAATTTTTCACGTTTAGAAGTGTTAATTTAATTTGTTGTTGAAAATATAAAATATTTTTATATGGTAAGGTTCATAATATATCATTATAACATGTGAATTAATTTGAAAAATATTCAATGAATAAAAGGCTTTCAAAAAACTCATTAAACATTGTAACATGTGTTTATTATCGTGAAAAAAACTTATAAATAAATTCCATTTTTTTTGAAATATCACATGTATTTTGAAATATTTTACATAAACCTTGACATAATAATATAAAAATATATATATTTTGAAGAATTTTTTGAAAATAAAAAAAAAATCCCCCTAAAGCAATCCCAAAAGTAAGTAAGTGCAACTCACGTTATTTTGTTTGCAACAGATTATTATTGATTATTTTAAGTTATTTACCATAGGCTATTATTGGTTATTTTATCATAGGTTATTGCTAATTATTTAAAGCTATTTTACTTTAGGCTATTTTTCATTATTTTATCATAAGCTATTGTTGGCTATTTTGGGTTATATACCATAGATTATTACTGATTATTTTATTGTAGGCTATTTTTGGTTATTTTAAACTTTTTATTATAGGCTACTTACACTACAACAAAAACATGTCCTTTTCAACCTTTGAATGTGACTAACATGATTGTATAGTCAAGTTTTTTTTGACAAACATGACTAACCATGTTTGATTTGACTAACTACAAAAGTAACAATGTCTATTATGACTAAGTATAGTTTTCATTTAATCAAAACATAGATACCCATTTACACGTGGAATGTGCAATGCTTAGGTGGACATCACACATGTATGAATGTGATTAAAATTAGTCACTCAAGGAGGACATGCTCGATGTCGTGGTACCACATTTGATAACGTGACTAAAACTATCACTTGTTTGCCTTATGTTGCAAAATGTGTAAATTACATTTAATTATGTGGCAATGTATAATTAATGAACTATTTTTTAATTGTCTATATTGCCTTCTATGGTAGAGTGTGTAAACAAAGTTTATGAGTTAATTATGGCATGATATTAATAGATTTTGAGATCAAATGAAACATGAATAATCCAAAGGAAAAATAACAAGAACAATATGCATCATGATCAATTAAAGTTGAATCTTAAACCAACATTTTTAATTATAAAAACAACCCAAATCAATATCTATCTTAACATCAATGCCTTTTGAAATTGCACAAATGTTAGGTTCAAATTAAGAATTCAAATCGATTTTCAATGTGTTCATATAAGTTGCCACATTTTGTAGTTTATGTATAAAATTTGAAATTGAACCTAGTAATATAAATTGGGTGCTTGACTTCCAAAATCATGTGATCTAGTTACTTTGACCTAACATAAAATTTATACCTACGTGAAGCTCGAAAAATGAAAACATATGCATATGAAATGATTGTTCATGTAGGTAAAACTCCAAACTAACATCTATGAGCTATGCACATCATGTGTTAGAGTCACTTGTTGCATAGTCCTCTAGACTATCAATTCCATTATCTTCTTCTCCATTGGAAAAATTAGCAACTAGGTCTATAACATTAACAACACAACCTCCCACAACATTGGTTGGTTGAATCGAGTCTTGAATAAAGGTTGGAGCTTGTAGACCTAAATATTCATCAACATTCCCAACTCTAAACATATCAAACTCAATAGGGTTAGTTTGAATGTTTTCAACTATTCGTCTCCCATGAGGATCCTTTTGTAAAACTATTTTCCAACCCCTTTCCCTTGAATCACAACTAGAAAAAAAAACTTGTTCTATATGTAGGGGGAAAGCAAAAGATTGGTTTGAAATTGGAATAAAAAAAGAAAAATTTATGAAAGTAAATCCGTATTCATCTCGTTTGACTATTGCACTACTACCATTGCAATTAGTTTTCACCCAGTTACACAACAAAACTATAATATTCACCACCCCATATTTTAACTATAAGATTTCCTTAACCCACCCAACATACTCCAATTTTGCAATAATTGGTCTTTGGTCATTTAGTCTTGAGACACATGCTTGTTCAAATGCGGCGGCTAGACCATTGTCAGAGGTTGTTAAATGTTCTTCAACACTAGCAACATGAATATGATTCCCAAAAGCATACATTGATTGATAGGACCTATCTTCCAATATAGGTGGCATAGACATGTGAATTGTGTTTTGATCAATTGTGTCTCCTCCTTTGAGAGTGAAACAATAACAATCTAGATCCATGTGGGAAATGAAGGCAATTTTCCAAGGTCATCTAAAAACACAACCATCCTTATTCGACCTTGAAAACATGAAAAATCAACTTTCTCAGCATTTTGTACCTCTAGTTTAGAGGCATATTTCTTGGCACAATATCAATTTTCATATTTGATTATGTACCTTCAAAATCATTCTACCATGTTGTTAAATTAGATGCCACCATCCACATCAGATTTATAGATTACATTATCAAACTTCATTTCCATGGATTAATCTTATTTGATTTCTAGAAGTAAGGCTAAGGAATTTGGGATTCTTTTTATGTATATTAAATAATTATAAAAACATTGCTCATATTTTTTTAATTTTGTTTTTTACACCTATAGTCAACCTATCAATAAGACTATCAACACAATGAAGAATAGATTTGAAGGAGAAGGCATAGATTATTAATTTTTGACAATAGGTTGAAGTTTAAAGGGAAATAATTTATAAACTGCATAAAATTTAGGATGTTTTAGTTATGATCTAGAACCACTATAATCAAGAATTAGTCTATACACTTGGTTTTAAAAACAAAATGCCACCAAAGACCAAATTTTCCATTTACGATAGACTTGCAATTATGTGTCCAATCTCTATGGCTTGACAATTATTCAATTATGTGTGATAATTTTTGCAATTAATTCTAGACCCTTAAAAGATCACTTCTAATTTACCTTATAATCCACATCTTATTATTTTACAATTCTAGCAAATGATTATGGAGATTATACATTTTTAATTTGCAAATTAAATTAGGTAAAAGGGACATTATATGTCTACTTGCACCATGTGGTCATCAATTCCACATTTTGTAGCACAAAGGAATGTGCCATGTCCCGAAGATCTACAATCATGAATTGTGGCCGCCCACCTCCTTCAAGCACTTCATCAATCATGGTAGAGTTTTCTTTGTCATCCCATACCCTTCACCTTGTGGTTGTGAAATCTTGTATGTACTCAATGCAAAACCCTAATGCCTCTTCTAGTGCAAAGCCTTTTGCCATGCTTCCTTCAGGCCTTGCTTTGTTTCACACATATCCCTTCAAAGTTTTCAAGTACCTTTCAATAGGGTACATCCAATGGGTGTGGACTGGACCACATAATTTTAGTTCCTCCATTAGATGCACTAAAAGATGTGTCATGATGTCAAAGAATTCGAGGGAGGGAATTCTTGTTCGAACAACACCAAAGTCATTGCCACATCCTTCTTAAGCTCCCCATAGTTGTTGGGTCTAGAATCTTGGCACATAGCTTTTTGAAAACATGACACAATTATATTATAGCTATCCTACAACCCTTTGACATTAGGTCTCCCATGCATAAAAGCAATGTATCTTGCATCATCACATGGAAATCATGTGATTTCATTCCTTTCAAGTCCCCATCCTTGTGGACTCTTTTCTTCAATGAGCTTATATAATGTGTTGGCATCTTCAAAACATGAATAATATGGAGAAAATTTTCTTTCTCCTAATCTGTCAACACATATGATGCTATAGGTTTTATGTATGCACCAACAACATTTTGCACCCATAAATGTGACCGTATCCCATAATCTTTGATTTTTTTTTGAACTACCATTATATCCTTAATGCCAAAGATAATCTTCAAGATGTTTTCACAAAGATTTTTTTCACAATGCATTACATCCAATATATGCTGAATGAGCAAACCTTGCCAATAAATAAATGAGATTTGGGATTAATAATGTAGATTGATGTATATGTTTCTGAAATTACAATAACTTAAATGCTTACAATTCACTTGATATATTATTTCTTTGTCCAAAATTAAAATATCTAAAAAATATTGTAAATAATCATTTGATAATGTGATTGACTAGTTACTAACTCAATTATTGCCCATCTAAATTATTTTCTTTGAATTGTTTTGGTTATAACCTCATCCAAAATAACAACCTTTGTGTTACATGTTTTGTTATAAAGGTTGTTGAATAGATCTTTGTTCTATTCATGAATAGAACTAAATTTTGTTCATGAACATATTTCTATTCTAATTGATCATGAACATAACCCATCGTTGGTCATGAACAAAATTTTGTTTTGGTGATGAACTTCATGATTAGAGGTTTATTTTATTCATGAAAATAACCTAGTGGAACTCATTGTCTACATTACCACTAACAAAATTCAAAACCTTATATGATGTGCTCCCAAACTCTTCAAAAGACCCAAAGGTGGGGTTCAAAGCGAAATAATGGAAGAAAAAGATAGTTGGGGCATGCTCCCTAACTCGCAGCACTTTGGGGGTAGGAGGGTGTGTTGGAGCTCTGAGATTAAACTAGGATGAACTCACAAGCAAAAGTTCAAGATGAGATCAACTTGCATAATAAAAAAAAGGGTTGTTAGTGCAAGTTGAATTGAAGTGGTGTGGTGAATTTAATAGGGACAACCTCAAGCACAAGCCTTAAATGGCCCGCAACCTTTGGGAGGAGGCACCACTCCCCTCCCTATAGTATACTCTGTGCTTTTTTATAGGGACTACATCCAAATGTCACTTTCCTCGAGATTCCCAAGTGGGAGTCCCAAAATTGGGACTTTTACTATTCCAAAACTTTGGAGGTTCATATTTTTCTCAAATCAATTTTTTTCGAAAATGCAAGGGCAATATTTTATAATCTTCAAAAAGATTTTTCCAACAGTTTATAACATGCTTCAATCAGACATCATCTGACTCTTGTTGTCAAGGGATTTGTGGTCAGAAGTCAAATTCCCAATTTGACTCTTGCCCCTTTTTAAAATCATAACTCATGCAAATCAGGTCTAAATGAACAACACAAGGAGACTTTAAACATCTATGTTTCAAGAACTTTTTAATGGTGTCATGGGGGCCCAATTTGGTGCTTGTTTTCCTTTCCAACCAAGGCTTTGAATATTCACAACTCATGCACAAATGCAATTCTTAAAGTGGGAGTGCACTTGGGAGTCAATGGGCTTCATCCCTTGCACTCTCCCCCATTTGTGAAGGTGTGTTTCACACGTAAACACATTTTTGGCCTCATGGGCCCTTGCATTTCACATTTAATTGCAAACCTAATGTTAGGGTTGCGACATTCATTTTGACCCCAAATGGATGGGCAAATCAAGAGGGTGAATTTGGTTATCCAATAATTTTCAAGGAATTATGTAACAACATATCAACAAGATTGGGTGGACCATTTGGAATTGGTTGAATTTTGTTACAACAATTTAGAGCATTTAACAATAAGGGCCACACCTTTTCAAATGGTGATGGGCAAATCACCAATCATGCCTATGAATTGGGCCACAAATGGGCAACCCCTGAGTGATGCAAGTGAAGAAGTGCCAATGGTCATGCAACTTGATGAAGAAAGGTGCTTGTGGGAGATGGTCGAGGCCAATTTTCAAAAGGCATAAAAATGGTACAAGGATTTTGTAGACAAGTCTCGACACAAGCTGAATTTTGAATAAAGAGATGAAGTGTGGTTGAACATCAAAAGATTTCGGTTACTAAAAAGTTTGAGCTACAAGTTCTTAGGCCCATATGTAGGCCCATTCAAAGTGTTGGAAAAAGAATTCTTGACATTTATAAGTTAAAATTATCGAAAAACCTTGAGGTTCATCCCATATTTGATGTCTCATTTTTTAAGTTGGTCACCCGAGATGCCTCAAGGCTTAATCGAGAGTACAACTCAAGGCCTACACCGAACCATATCAATAATGAACATGAATTCAAAGTGGAGGCTGGGTTCAAGTCAAGGCAACTAAGGGGGCAAGAATGGGAATACTTAGTCAAATGGAAAGGATACCATTTGATAGAGGCATCTTGGGTAAATGAATAAGACATGGAACATGCCCAAGAAGCCATAAAAGAATTCCACATTAAATTAGTAAAGAAGCAAAAGAAATGTAAAGTGTGATGATGACATCACTTTCCTTTTAGTGGGGAAGAAATTGCACAATGTACCATGTTAAGTTACAAATGAAATAAAGGCTAAAGACTTCCAAAAGATTGCATCATGAACATAATGAATATCATAAAAAAGAGTCATAGAAATGGCATGGGACAAGTGGAACTTCCTTGTGTAAGCTCTAATCAAAATTAAACTCCCACTTTATATGGCTACAAAAATTTTGGACCCAAAAGAGGAGGTAAGCAAGGTGAGCTTGCGGGGACACGCACATGCTTAAAATGCATCCCAAAGGGTTGGTTGGTAATGGTGGCCAACGTGGGAAGTCATGATCCCATTTGCGTACTATAATTGCATAGCTTAGGATTGGGGTTTCACAAAGCCCTAGCATCCTTTCTCATACCTTGATGGGCATACTTTTAGTTAGGCTTGATTGTTGTGATCAAGGTGCAAGGTTGGGAAAGGAGTCATGTCAAGTAACTTAGGTCAAGATTAGACTTGGCTTGAATTCCTTATGAAGGGAAGGATTGAATAATTGCCTCCCAAATGAAGGTTTCATCAATTAAGCTAGCTTAGGTCTTTTGATGAAGCAAGGGTTAAGGGTTTTTTCTTGGGCCCTTGCATTTCACACTTAGTCACAAACTCAATGTTAGGGTTGTGACATTATATATACATAAATATTGTAATTTTACATTTGTGGCAACAACCTAAATGCATGTATAATGGGCCTAGTTGTTACCTTGTCCATGACTAAAACATCTAAATAATATTATAGCCAAACATTTAACACGAGTTAATATAATGCCAATTCAATTCTTAGCCCATGAAACTGTAATTCATTAATATTTAAAAATAATTAATGTTTTGACTATAATTTTAAGTGCTTTCAATAAAATTACATGACGATTCATTATTTGCATAACCATGGGCATAAGTCCATAATTAAAAATAGTATGTGTACATTCACCTCCCAATATGGAAGTTGGAACATAATACTTAGTTGCTTGATGCCATTTTTGTGTATGGGGTCAAGTCTCCTGCTAGCTCAATTCCTTGGACCTTGTAGCCACTCTTTTTGTTCCATGACCCATTTGATAGTATCTGATGCAGATACCCACATAGGTGGAACTTTGATTTTTGTTTCCCAATTGAATGTAGTTTGTTATGTTTAAAGGGTGGTTTTGAGGCAAGTAATGATGACTCCCACAATATAACATTTTTTTCAATTTTCTTGAAGAGTGAGATTTTGTGGTTAAGCCACAAGGTGGGCATCTTATGTGCCTTTTTGTCACACAATTTGCAAACAATCCATAGGTTGGAAAGTGATGCACATTCCAAATTCAGATGGCTTGTAAGTTGAATTTCTCCTTTGGTTACATCAAAAGCTTGAACTCCTTTCCATAATACTTGTAACTCTTCGATAAACAACTGCAAATACACATCTAAATTCCCAGATGTAACAGATTTTTTGCTAAGAATGATTAGGGCCAATATTATAAAATAATGTTTAGTCACCAACCAAGGAAGCAAGTTGTAAGTTAGTAATGTCACTAGCCATGTAGAATGGCCTGAATTTAGGTCACCAAATGGGTTGACCCCATCAAGTGCCAATCCCAATTGTATATTACGAGTGTCATTGGCAAATTCTAGCCATTTTTCATTGATATGCTTCCAAGCCATAAACTTTTGCCACACTTCAAATGAGACCATCTAAATTAGCTCCATCTTTGTGCTAGGTCAAAAGCTTTACCAAGGATTTGCACCTATATGTGTGCAATAACTTGGGAATTAAAGGGAAATGTCAAAGGACCTTCCTTGGAATAGTTCCTAACCCATCCACAAACCTACTAGTCCCACATTTTAAAACATGTCAATACTTTGGAGTAACATTCTCATTTCCAAGATGATCTTCCAAGGGCTGATCTTCAATTGGGGTTTGATGTTCACTTAAATGTTACCACCCATCTGTTGTGGCAAATGCTTCAACAACCATCCTATGAATTTGAACGTCTAGGTCTAATGAAGGTGGGTTATTGTAAGTTCTAGGTGTTGGTATGCCTCCAAAATTTCCAGCTACTTCATTTACTGGAATAATTGGGTTTGGTGGAAAGGTTGGGTTTGGCACAACTCCTACTAGTGGTTCCTATTATTAGCAATCCAAGTGGACATGATAAATCATCATTAACAAATTGAAAAATAATCCCAATAGACTTGTACTAAAATCTATTTAGAAAATTTCCGAACTTTAACTACAATTTTTATTCAAGCACATAACAACCATTTTAATTCTGATTCCATGTTATTGATTTAGTGGAGAACAAATTAAATCCTTTTTTAAGTCCATGTTTTCAAAGATAATGACAAACACCGTGCATCATTCAAATGGATAAAATAGAATCATGTGCATACCACCATTGGCCATTTGAAATACTAATCCTATCCATGTAATCTCAAATGTTTCTTAATGACATTGTGGATTTGTTGCTTTCCACCATGGCAACACATACATGGGCATTCATAACATGATAAGCCATGTTGAGTTGCCTTTGCTTTTTCAGCTTCGAACAAAGTCTGGGCATCAAAATGTGGCTACATTTGTGTGTGTTGCAAGATGTTTTATTTGACATAATAGAACAAGATTAATTAGCTTGTAACCTACAAATAACCATTGTCAAGTAGGATTTTACTATAAATACAAATGAAATGTCATTAGTAGAAAATCCCCCCTTGTGCAATTATATTTTTAACTATTGTTCAATTACAAACAAAGTTGAAAACTACATATATAATTGTAATTTAGTTTTTGCAACTTCTAACCAATAATGTTGAAAAGTACAAGTCAAAAGTGAAATTAAAGTCAAAAGTGTATGCTAAGTGTCAACACCATAGCAAAAGCCACTACGTGCCACTATTTGCCAATTTAATTGAAAATTGTTCACCAATATAATCAAGGGATGTTGTTAACTACATTCAACTAATGGATGAACTTCATCCACTAACTAAACATGACATTAGTCAAAAATATAATTACAATTTCAACTAGGTTGCAACTATGTAAGTTGAACATTTTGACTATATTGCAAATATGTAAATTGAACATTTGACTAGTGGTTTGTTGATACGTGGCACATTCACAATGTTGACACGTGGCATGTCACAAATTTTGGGGTCAACAAATAATTAAATGGCACATGACACATGGCAATAGTTTAGGCCACATGGTGCCTAAGCATAGGTTAGGTCTAAACCTAGGCACCTAGGTTAAAGCTAAACATAGGCCATTTAATTTAGGACTTAATCTAAGCACCTATGTTAGGCTTGCACCCAAACCACATGGCAATTAATAAATGAAATCCTATTTCATTCGGTTTAGCCTTTAGGGTTGAACTTTTTTTATTGGCTCATCCCAAATGGTTATTAGATCTTCATGTTTATTGTGTTCTCCAACAATCCTAATGCACTCCTTTATATAGTTTGGATTCATGGAATGGAAACCAAGCAATATGGGATAAAGATTTAGTTGTGACCTAAAGTAAACACACCTATCACTAAACATTTAACTATATTGGACCATTATAACTCTCTTGTCCATGGTTTGTTCCTTTTGAAACTTAAAACAATTTTGTAGTCCTCCACCTAGTGTATCCAAATCTATAAAAAAACGTTACAATTTAATGAAAAATGAGTAAGATATGCCCTTTCAAAGTGAAGGGGGTTGTGTTTTGAATTTTTCATAAATGTTCAATATGATTTTGAAGTTTAAGCTCTTCGACTATTGTTTTAAAAAATTTTCATTTAAAACAAGTTTCATAGATTTTGAGATAATGCATTTGTAGCCTTTGAAATCGTTCAAAATGAATGAAAAAGTAAGATGTAATTGTTGGAAGTAAAGGAAGTTTAAAGGGTGGCACCATCTAATTTTCAACAAGGTGAAAATTCTTGCATCTATGTGCATGTTTCTACAGCTTGGATGAGTTTACTTATTTATATCGCAATGGCTAACAATAGTGTGCGTTTTTACTAACAAAACATCCTTTTTTTTAGTTATTTTCTAAAACCAGTGCCAAAATAAAGGCTTTGTTTACATTGTTTATTCTAATAACTAGAAGTTTTTGGGGGAAACCTATGTGGGGTACCTCTTGGGACAAAATATCACTCTTTCTTTTTTAACATTTTTTGCTTTGTTCCTTTGTTTTTGAGGTTCAAAGAACATTTTTAGTTCTTTGTTTTGCATTTTGAATGACATAAGAAATGTTCAATTTGGTGTTGAAATGAAAGAAAACTTGAAAATGTTCGGTGATAAAGTACCATTTGTTGTTTACTTTAGTTGTAACCCAGTTGCAACTTAATTGCAACTCAAATAATTGAAATTTAGTTGTACAAATTAGTCTAAGCTTAATTAGGCCTAGAATTAAACTAATAATCTAAATAGCTTAGGTCTAATTACTTACCTTAATTACTTCTAATAATAATTCATTGACTATTTTTAACTACATAGTTGTATAATTAAACAATTAAACATATTATCATCATTTATTAAATAATATGGTGATTATTATTTTTAGGTAAAAATTATTGATCTATTAAATAGATAATTATCATTGAATATTTTTTTAAACTCGAAATTCATCACAAATTCTTATTAAAATTTCATAAAATAAAGAATTAACTCAAATATAAATATTCAATAGATGATTTTTAATTAAAATAATAATTATAATTTTTGATAATTAATAATTGACTATAACAACAACAACATTATTAATAATATTGTAGTTAGTAGTTACATTAGGCTAATTATTTAACTATTTTTATTCATATTTTTATCTAACTTGTTGGAATTATTAAATGACCTAGTATAATAAATATTAAATAAAAATATTTTATAGTATAGTATTGTTAAATAACAATAATTTCTGAAATTACATGATAATTTATTAAGTATCTTTACTAATTATTTTAAACATTATTGTAATTTAATCATAATAAATAAATAAGAAATTTTAATATATGAAAAATTTAATGGAACTAATAGCGAAAATTAGAATAAAAATTAAAAAGATAAAAAAATATTAATTATGTATCATTACATGATATGTTGTAAACTAAAATTAAATCTACATGGAAATAATAAATTACACATGTATTGAACATATTCCAAAAAAATATTACTTAAATATCCTTATTTGATATGTTGTAAACTAAAATTGAATCTACATAGAAATAATAAATTATACATGTATTGAACATATTCCAAAAAAATATTATTTAAATATCCTTACTTGATATGTTGTAAACTAAAGTTGAATTTACATAGAAATTATAAATTATGTATGGATTGAAGATACACATTATTAAGTTATATTTCAGAATTTTTTAAAATTTTATTTTCAAATTAAAGTGTAATATTTATATGCACAAAAAAATTCATCATACATGTTATCATTCATGTATACAAAAAACATTTATGTGTACCTTAATAATTAATGGATCTTTATTGTAATTTAAAAAATATATTTAGACATCATAAGTATAAAAATGAATAAACATTAAACTTCCACAAAATTATGAATTATGTATCATTACTTTATTTTTTTTAAAATTAACATTTTATTTACAAAGAAATAATAAATTACACATATTGAACTTACTTTATTACAAACTTATATTTCAAAATTTCCTTAAACTTTATTTTGAAATAAAAATGTAATATTTAAATGCACAAAAAATATTTGCATCATACATATGCATTCATTTGCACAAATAAAATTTACATGTAGTTTAATGTTTAATGAATTTTTATTGCAATTGACAGCAAATATTGAGATATCATGTCTATAAAGATTACTAAACATTAGAGTTCCACAAAAAATATTAATTATGTATCATTATTTGATATGTTGCAAAGTAAAATCCAATTTACATATAAATAATAATTAGGTGTATTGAACATGCACATTATTAAAAATTTATATTTCAGAATTTCCTTAAATTTCCTTCAATCAAATTTTATCATTTGTGTGCACAAAAAAATTTGCATCATACATACCTATTCATTTTATACAAAGATAATTTACACATAATTTAATCTATTAATGAAGGTAGATAGTTTGTTTTGTTTTATTCTATTGTGTTGAAATTTCCTAAACCAAACTACTTCACATAATGCTATTGATATCTTTGAAAACTTAACAATGAATAGGGGTACATTGACTTGAGTTGAAATGTTTTGGAACTACAATGCAAAGGTTATTGATTATTGAACCATTTTCTTAATAAGCATTAATAAAATCATAAATAGAAATTTTATTCAAATCCAAAGTTGTACTTGGTGTTGTTGGAAAATAATCGCTGAGTTAGAATCAATGAAATTTATTTCATAATTTTCAAACTTAAAGTGTGGAAGATATTGAATTTTGACTAAATTTTGTTGTTGAAAATTCAAACAAATTACAACAAATTGGGTTTAGAAGGGAAAATGAATTGAGTGTGTTCACACTTGGGGCCAACAACACATGTTACTTTATTTATCCATGAAGGAAAGTAGTTTGTTTTGTTTTGTCATAATGATATCTCCCAAACCATGGTGTCTTAGGTTATGTTATGGAACTTATCATCAAAAAGTTCTCAATGAATAGGGGTGCAATGACTTGGTTTAGAATGTTTAGAGCTATAGTGTGGAATCTATTGATTATTGAACCATTTTTTCATTGAATATTTTGAAAACCAAGATTGAAAACTATATTATAATTTGAAGGCAATTTTGGTATTGTTGGAAAAACCTCAACAAATTTTATTTAATAAAGTTGATTTCGTAATTTTGACCTAAAATGTGAACATTATTATTGAATTTTTGGTGGGTATGTATTGTTATTAGAAATTCAAACAAATTGTAAAAGGGGGTTTGGAAGGAAAATTCAATTAAATGAATTCAAACTTGGGCCAATGACATAGTATACATTAGTGTTTAATAAAATTTTATCATAATTTTAAACAAATATTAAGATATCATGTAAAAATGAATAAACATTATAGTTGCACAATATTATTAATTATGTATCATTATTTGATATGTTGTAATGATCTACATAAAAATAATAAATTACATGTGTATTCAACATAAACATTAGTACTAACATATTTTTTAAAAAAAAATTAAACTTTATTTTGAAATTAAAGTTTAATATTTATATGCACCATAAAAATTCATTTATACAAATAAAATTTACATGTAATTTAATGTTAGCATAATTTTAAATAAATACTACAATATTATATGTATAAAATTAAAGTTACCTATTAGTTGTTTAACCTATTTGAAAAAGATAGTTGTAAATAAGACTATATTTCATCCATCTTCTAATACATTTTATCATCCAGAATAGTTGAACGTTAGTCCATGTCTTGACTATGTGCCAACTAAAGAACCTTAAATGCCAAGAATATTTTTTAAATGACCCCTTAGTTGAAACATGCTTCACATTGTTTACCAACATAGTTGGAAGTTCAACTTGGAAACATTATCAATGTTGGGAATATTCGACAAATGACCATGTAGTTGAAAAATGTTTTCAACTATATACCAATATAGTAAATGAATCAACATATTTGGTAATTTTCATAATTTTATTTAAATTAAAAAAATCTAGTTGAAACATAATTGCAAATGTCATGTAGTTGAAAACTTTTGGTTAAAAAGGGGGGGTTTTTCTATTAGCGTGTAAATATGACAACCCTTGAAACAAGATTATATGGATATGTTTGTTCCATCAATTCAATCAATTTCATGAATAATTTAGCATGGAACATATATATTAATAGAATAAAACAAATGTTAAAAAATTGCAGATAAGCTAAAATATTTTAAAAGAACAATGTTGAACAGAAAGATGTACCAACCTTTTGTGTCATGACCCTAGCCTTGGGCTCGTAACCAAGGCAAAGGCATGGAAAGGTGCAGGCCGAGAGTGCAACCCATGCGTCACATTTGCATTCCCAAGAATGTGAAAGAACAAACCCACACACTTCCAAGTGGACTCCCATTTTGGGAGTCGGAATCCTTATGGAGTTTCAAATTTTCAAAAAGGTATTTTAAGAGGCCAAACTCATTGAATTAAAAAGTTCCTTATACCATTGAAAATATCTTGAAGCGTAGATGTTTAAAATGGGCTTGTATGATTCATTTGATTATTTAAAACACAAGTTATGGCCAAAAAAAGGGATGGGAATCAAAGTGTCAATTTGACTTCCACCCACTAAAAGTTTCGCCCTAAATTACGTATGTGCAGGTGGCATGCCAGATATCGTTGGAAAGATCTCAATAAGGACTATAACTTTGCTTTAAATCTCACCTCAATCGAAGGTTTACACAAAAAATTATGATTTTCCAAAGTGCCAAGAATCCCAATGTCAAGAATTTCGAGACTCCCAACTTGAGAGTCCCAAGAAAAAATTACATTTGGATGCATCCCCTGTGGCTAATCACAGAGAATACTATAAAAGGAAGGTGGTGACTTCCCCCAAGTCTAGGCCATGGTGAATCTTGTGAGTCTGTGTATGCTTGTGGTTCATTCGTGCACCAAAAGTTATCCAACTACACACTAACCAACTTGTTTGGTTTGTGTAGGTATGTGTGAATAATTGACCTGCTTATTATTCATCCTATTCCCAATCCCAAAGTTCCAACACACCCTTCTACCCCCAAAGTGTTGCGAATTAGGGAGCGTACCCCAATTTTTTATTTTGTCATTTTCACTTTCAGATTCGCATTTGAATCTTTCAAGGAATTTGGGAGTGCATCACTTTGATTTATCCACAAAAAAATTACAAATTCAACAAATTAAAAATGAATCACATATTGAAAGTTTAGTTTAATTGATGAAAAATAGTTTTAAAAAGGTGAGAAATTTTGATCCCAGCAAATTTGATCTATTGGACTTTGAGATTGAATGATATAATAATCATTTGTAAAATACAACTTAATGTGTCATGCAAATATATGGTGGAATATTCATGATTCACCATGATTCCCATCTTTTAAAATTTAATAGGTTGGTTTTAATGTGGATATACTACTAGTGTACATCAAATTTAGGACCATGCAAATACACATCCATTAGACTTGTTTAATTATGAATGGAAGCCTATTTAATGTTCCAAACATTATTGAGCTCTTAATTTTTTATGATCAAGGATTTTTTGTCTAATTAATAAATTTTCAACTCCTTTAGTAATAGCTTATTGTAATCAAGCCTTAATGAATAGATCCTCACAATAATGTAGTTGGATAAAACAAACTACATTGAAGGCTAATGGACACATTATTATAAACATGATTAATTTATGTCACATTTAATCACTATCCTTGATCTACATTTGACAAATTTCACATGTGGCACAAATTAGGGTTGTTACTAGTCATGAAATACTTAGTTAGGAAGATGGAGGCATCTCATGCCATAATTAATGTTTCTTTCAAGGGTGTTAAGCAGAAAGGAAGAAATGGAGCTTCAATGTGAGTTAGTTGGATAGGTTGAAGATAGAAAGAACAAGAAACATAAAAGACTAATGCTAAGCTAAGATGGCAACAAAATCAACTTTTCATATGTAATGAAGAGGGGAAATGGGAAAACAAAGTGATATGGGATAGGGGTTGCTACCTACCTCTTGTTATCGACTTTGCAAAACGTTCAGATATGGAGGTGATGGACGGTGAGCAACAAACTGTTGATGCATCAAATGAATATGAAAAACTTCAAAAGCACACGATAGTTGAAAACAAAGCAAAGTTATATTCTTTTCTTGGGCCAAAATGGTGGTAAATGCCTTCACCTTCTCTCCATTTCTTGAACGCTCTTACATTTTCTTCAACAAATATCATGTGTTTGTGCTACTTCAATCGCATTTGAAAGGGAAATTTCATGTGTTTTCTGGCTTTTTCAGTTTAAGCTAGTTTTTTTTTGCCTTAATCTTAAGAAGATGTGGTTGTCCAAGTTAATCCAAGCCTTTCATTTTTTTTCAGAATTTGTTATGGAATATATGGTAAATGTAGTGGGAAATTTGAAAATGTACTAGACGTAGGCCATTTGATCACATTTGAGAAAGAATCTCAACCCTTGGAAATGTAATTTTAATTTTTCTGAAATTATGAATGGTGCATTAATGACTAAAATCAATCATTTTGAAGCTACCATTTAGTAATGTGCATAGTGTATACATGGCAACACATGACTAAAGTTTGTCAAATTTGATATTATGTTTAGATTGTTAGATCAAATTGATCTAAACCGTTGAATTCAAAGTTCAAGTGATGCCCTTCTTCTTCTATCACATTCGACAAACTTTCTCACAATCAACCTTTCACACACTTAGCTCTCACACTTAGTTCTTTTTTCACACTTTTCATTCTTTGTTTATTTTGAATTCATATTTAATTTGAACTTACAAATAACCATATATGTTTTCATACTTTGCTTGCATAAAGATTCGGAGGTTGCAACTATTACTATTATGGTCGAAGAGATTTGTAAGCGATATCAAAAGTCGAAGCTCCAAGTTGGTGTTATTTCAACACCTCAATTCAGTGAGTGGCTACGCAAATGTATTATATCACATGTCGTAATTAGTAGTTTAGTAGAATCAAAGAAGGAAGAAAAATGTTTTGAGTTTGACAAGTCAATCAAGGTTGATAAAGATTTTTTTGAAGATGACCTCAAGGATGAGTTGTCTGAAAGGTTTGATAGTAGCTCAAAAAAGGAAAAACTTCATAAGAAGGTATCTTTTTTAGCATTCAAAACATCTTTCAATTCTTATTACAATGTATTATTTTGTTAGTCCCTTAGTTCATATGACAATAAGTTGTTAAGGTTTTCTCGAAGTCTTGTGTTGTCTAAGGTGAAAATGGAAGTTGGAAGTTAGGAACTTTAAGCTTTTTAACATTGAAGCCTGATAATATCTTGCTAGTTTGATGTCCAAGCCATCTAAGTTCAAGATATAGTTTGAAAAAAAGATGTTTTGTTTGCAAATAATTTGGTCTCTTGAAGGAGTCTAGATCATACAACCATATTTGAAGGTCATGTGTGCAAGTTTATGTAACTATGTAAATAAAAAAACACAACCCTATTTATAAAAATATCTATAAAAGTGTTTAGAAAAAACTATTTAAAAAACTATTTCATTTAATAAGGTGCATATGCACTCTACTAATGAAATGGACAAATTGTTCATAAGGAATGCATAGAATGTTGAAAATCAATTTGTCTCAAATGATGTTGTAACACATTTTTGTGCAAATGTATTAAATTGTGTTAGTTGTAGACAAAGGGAAAACCACAAAGGCAACCCATTAAGTGTTGGAGCATGTGGAAACATCTTGCAACTCCGATTGTTAATCAGATGCCAATTTGGGTTGATCTAAATTTGGATTCCCCACAACAAGGTGATTTAGATTGTGGAGGGCCCTCAACCATGGGGGAACTAGTGAAAGATCAAGTTCACACCAAAGAACTTGGCAACATAAGTGGAAACCATAAAGCTATGGCTTTAGAACAACCTCCACCTATAATTGCATTAGGTTTGCTAGTCCATTTGTTGCATTCAATTTCTAGACAATCCAATGTAGGTTATAATTACATGACTACAAAAACTAGGCATAGTTCATGTATTTCTCACTAATTCAAGCTCATATGTTATTTTATCTCAATTTGGATAGGGGCATTAAAGACTAGATTACTTACTACAAAAATCCTAAAAGCCATGCCCTAAAATTTGCAACAAATGGCACCTTGTTATTAGTGGCAAATGCCATGGTGGGCATAATGGGGTCCTAGTTGGTCTATGCAAGTTCCTAATTGTCAAACACAACTTGGACCTTCTAATATGACAACAATAGGACCATCTATTATGTACTAACAAATGCCACATGGCTACCTACAAATGCAGCCTCCTTCTAATGCCACAAGAGCAACGCATGCTAGTTCGTACTAGCAAATGCCATGTAAATGCAACCAACTTAGCATGGAAATCCACCATTGGCAATAATAGTTGCTGCACATTGGGCTACAAATCTTACAACAATAGACCAAACTGTTAATTGCCCAAAAATGGCACCTACATACCAATAGAGGCCATCAACATGGCCTATCAATCCCACATTAGCAACAACTTTTGTTATAGGCCACCAATGCCATTTAGATACCTACATTGACATTTAATGCAACCTAACACTTCAAAAAATTAGTGAGTATGCCACAAGTTACTTCATGGTGCAATTTTCATGAGAGTATTTTTGAAACAATAGGAAATATATTGAAAGGGCTCAACGTATATGAAGAATCTAAATAGGTCAAAAAATTGGGCATTGAGTTGGATAAGTAAATGAAATTGGCATTGAAGAGTGATTGGTACATTTCTACCCTTTTAACATCTTTAGACTTGGTCAGATAATGTTTTTTGCAATTATTTAATCTTATTATCTATTGACCTATTCCCAAATTATCACTAGAAGAAATGTTGTTCATTCTAACCATATTTTTGTGACTACTATGTGACTAATGTCCAAACTAACTGATTTTACGACTAATAGTGTGTTAGTCCTACGTGTCCATGTAGTTGCAACTTGTTGTAGTCGCATATGCAACTACAAGAAGGGTTGAACCAAATTATAGTTATAGATGTGACTACAACATACAACTAATGCAATTTTCATTGAAAATGTAGATGAAAATTGAAGAATGTCATCCAATTTTGATTGCATTCATTAATATATGATAATGTAATTATTTTTGCAATTACAATGAAAGTTTTTGCAACTGCAATAGTATATTCTATCACATGAACAAAGAAATATAGACCACACATGGAAAATTTTGTTATTTCAATTGGACTATTATCCTTTCAATGTACCCATCCATGGGTCTTCTATGATATAATATCTCATAACTAATAGTTTGCTAGAAAAGGCTATTATAACTAAGTAAGCTTAATAGGTTACATTAAACTAAGTAGGCTTATGTACATTGGTAGCCTAGCCTAGCCTGCATACTTAGTTTATTGGCCTAAGTTATCTATAGATAATAGTAGGCTAATTTATTAAGTGTAGTTAATAGACTAGGCTATGAAAGTTAAACCTAGTTAGGCTAGGTGAGCTAAATAGGTAGTTGGTAGCTAGGCTAGGTCATTAATTAATTAGTAAACTAGGTAGTAGGTGGTAGGTAGGTAGGTAAGCTAAGCAAGAGGTATTTTATTTTGTGGATATGTCATAATTTTTTTGTATTAATTGATAAAATAATTAGTTATGTTTTAAAAATAATTTATTAAATGTAAGGTAGGTAATTAATTAATTAGGTAGGCTAGGTAGTAGATATAGTAGGTATGTAACCTAGGTAGTATGTAATAAATAAGATATGTACTAATAGGTTGTAAGTAGGTAGGTAAGCTAAGTAAAAGGTATTTTATTTTGTGGATATGTTATAATATTTTTGTATTAATTGATTAATTAATTGGCTATTTTAAAAAATTAATTTATTAAATGTAGACTAGATAGTATGTGATAAATATGATAAGTAGTAGTAAGTAGTAGGTAGGTTAAGTTGTAAATATTTTATTCTGTGGATATGTCGTAATGTTTTTATATTAATTGATTAATTAATATGGTAGGTTAATTTGTAGGTAGTAGGTAGTAGGTAGTAAGTAGGATAGGTAGTAAATAGTTAGTGAAAATATAGTAAATATTTTATTGTGTGGATATATGATAATGTTTTTGTATGGGACAAAGGATCATGTCATGATAGTGTTGTAGTGTTTCCTTTTCATTAGAATTGTACCATATCCTTTGTTTACAACTTCAAACTTGTATAGTATATAAGTAGGTGAAGGAATGGATTAGAGTTATGGAATGCACTATAAACATAATGAATGTGCCATTTGGGATGAGCCAATCAAAAGGCTTGTCCCCAACAAAATAAATAGGATCCTACCTATCGACTTAACCTATGCTAGGTTGCCTACTATAGTTTAGCCTAGGATAGATTATAATAATTAATTAATGTAATTATAATATTGAATTATTTTAATTATAATATTTAATTTCTATAATTATAATATTTAATTGTTATAAATATAATATATCTTTTTTGAACAAATAAAAAATTGCCATGTGTTTTATGGCCATTAACTCTTTAAATTACCATGTGGTTAAATCCTAACCACCCATGCATGGCACATTTAGTAGCATGTGATTATCTCAAATGTAGTCACAAATTGGGGTTCCACGTCATATTAAGGATCATCCATGGCAATGGATGAGAAATTTTGGCCTTGTCGTGAAGTTTGCAACTTCACTTTCAACTTCATGGCCATGTCATGTCTTTTACGATTGGTTGTCTTATGGCATTTGTCCAAGGCAACTAGACTATTAGTCGCATGCGTCCATTATAACTACACATGAGTTGCAAATTCAATCATTGATTTTCAAATTTCTTCTAGTGTATGGAATTGATGGGAGTAGGAACATGAATTAAGAAGGCCCCCAACATTAATGGAACTTCAAAAATAATGTGAAAGGGACAAGGCCTAAAACTGTTAAAAGGTTAGAGGTGGAAGAAGATGAGGTGAAAATAAAACTTAAATCCTAGTATCTACATAATCCCAAAGCATGTACCTTAATTTAATATCAAAAGTTTTGTTTTCATTGAATTTTTTTGGTCAAGGCTAATTCTACTCAAATTTCGTTCCAATCATTCATGTTGGTTGCGATGTGTCTCCATACTTGGACTTATTCTTGAATTGTGGGTTGGTTTGTAGGATGTTGAGACAATGAATTGGAACATGGATAATAATGAGCATGGTTTGGTTGTTGAGATTGAGGTTTGCTTAGAGGTCATGGAAAACTCAATAGAGGAAATATGGAAGACAAAATGATGAGATGATTTCCATGCAATATTCTTTTATGGAAAGCCATAAGTAGATGTTTAGTATGATGCAAGACATCTTGAAGTGTGTGAATCTTGATCAAAATATTTGTGGTTCTACTGGATCAAAAAAGAATTTAATGTCAATTGATGTTACAACAACAAAAAATGATGTGAATATGGGAGTGATGGTAATTTCCTTTATCATGCTTGACATAAATTTACACTTAATGTTTAGTAAGTAGGATCTTGGAGATCATGTATCTATGATGCAATTTCAATCTTGTTTAAGATTTGAATAATCTTTAAAAGGCATTTGCATCTATAATGTTAGTTCTGATTTTGTGGATTGAATTGATGGAATTTTATAGTTATATGTAATCAATTTGTAATCTTATATTTGAACTTGACTATTTAAGTTTTTTAATGTACATGATTTCATTTGAGATGGTCATAATTTAATTCATAGTTTGAGTGTACTTTTAAAACCAAATTCAAATAAGTAACTTTACTTTTTAAAACAACTTAGATTGTTAGCTCATTGTTGTTTATTCATGCTTATACATTTCACTTGGCACTACTTGACATGTGTGGATTGCTACTTCATTCAAAAGCATGGGATAAAGTTATCACCAGATCATAACACCCAAGAGAAATTTCCAGATGGGTGTGGGGAGCATGACATAACAACTCTTGTAATTGAAAATACAATCACAATTAAAGCAACTATCAACAAGGAGTTGAATCCCATGGTGGCCATCCCATGTGATTCTATTTTTGAAGGTGATGTTAATGTGTTATTGGTAAGCTCAGAGAGGCAAACTTGATCCAAAGCATGTAAGTTGTAATCATTGGCTTTTGGCAAGGTGTCCACAATTGCTATTGTGAGTGCACCTAAAGAGGTGAGCTTTGAATTATTAATGGGCACCTTCATTCCCTCTCTAAGCAAGCCTTTAGTTAATAGGGCATGCTATTTTCTCATCCTAGATGTCAATGGATTATTGTGTGATGCAGTACACATTAAAGCTACAAAGGGATGGAAGTCATTAATTAGTCTAATGAAGTGTGGGAATAAACTTGTAAGCCCATGACCAAGCTTGTTTCAATTTTTACAATTATGTGCCTTGAGATTTGATTATGGGATATGGTCATTATCAACCGAACCCAATTTGGTCCCTATGGTTAAATTCTTGTTAAGAAAGGGTTAGGTTTCAAACCATTGTTTATGTGGGCTAGGGACAAATGCAAACAAACACAAATTGTTCATCCATTTGATCTAAGCAAGGAGTTAGTGTTGAAAACCATGACCAGAATGTGGGATGAAATTAGCCTTGGATTTAGACCTTTGGATCCACAAAACACATTGTTGATAAATGATTGCCCATACAAATGTATAGGCAATGTCCCATTTTCCTATATATTGCCCCTTACGTATGATTCAAAAATGGAAGACAATAACTATTTACTAGGCATCCTATGGCCCTACTTGCTTGAACTGTTAGAGGCTCCAAACACTTCAAGGTATGTTGGTTGCAACCCAAATGGGCAAAGGTGCATTACAAGACAAAACCCAAATTGGAAAGCTATTTCAAGTCTTCCATGGTCGGCTATAGCGGTAGGGGATTGGTATGTTTGTGATGGCAAAGAACTTAAAAACTTGGAATTTCCTTTTCATGCCTTTAGCTTTTGAATTTATACAATGCTAGAATATAAACTCCTATGTTTATTAATCATTTCATTTTTTTAACAATCTAATTTGAAATTTGTAGATAAAAAAAGGTTAATAGATCAAGTTTACAAAAGGCAATTGGAGGGACATCAATTTTGCCAATCAAAAGTTGGAACACACATAAACCCAAAAATGTTATTTTATTTCAAAGGTCATTTCTAGACAAAATTAGTTTGGAGGAAGGCAATTTAGTTCACCCAAATGTAATATTTAACCATTAAACTAATTTTTTACATGGTTTTACTAGATTCATGTATGTTGATAAGTGATGATAGTGTACAAATCTTGTTTATTAATTAAAGCTTTTCAAGTGTTTTGTAGTATTGGAAAAATGAAGCTGTTTTTTTTTACAATAAGAATGGAGGTGAAACCTATGCCCTTGGGAATTTTGTCAAGTTTGGTGGAAGGACAATTGTACATGACAACAGGCCCATGCTAAGTGATTGCATTTCTATTACAATTACTTCAAGCTTGCAAGCTTTTGCTTGTTTGCCATTCCCTTAGTTTGATTATGACCTTCCATTGTTCACAGTAAAGGATGCAATGGGCTATGTTGTATTGTGGCCATGGAAGTTAACAAATAAGTATATGTAAGTTCCTAATTTGTTCTAGTTTGCAAGCTATAGATTAGGGTTACATATCCAGACTTTGTATGAACTTCATTTGTAATACAACTTGTATAATTCAATTACAATAATATTTGAGTGTCTATCATTAAACTTTAGTAGGTGTGTGATTGATCTATACTCAATTCATGGTTGTTTGTGCTATAGTGCATGGACTTTTGTAATAAGTTATTGAGACATGTAGTAGGTTGGGGTTTAGGTTGAGGGTGAGATTTTGACCCTTCAAAACTTAAACCCTAACCTATAAGATACGCTTAGAAGACAAGTGTCAATTGTGTAAGGTTAATAAAATATGGTAGATAATCCACATAATCAACAACAAAAATCTAATTGAATTTAGTCACAATAAAAAAAACATTTGGCACATAATCACCCAGTCAACAAAAACTTTTAACTAAATTTAGTCACAATTGAAAAGACATTGGGTAGCTACATCAACCAATATCTTACTACATGTAGTCAAATTAAAATGTCATTTGGCATGCACTTCAACAAAAAAAAGTTTTTAAAACCAATATTAACGTAACATCTAGCATTTGATGCCACTTTACATCTAGCTTTCAATCACAATTGACTTGACATTTGGCACCATGTCAATATATCTATGATAAAAAGTAGTCACCAAAATCTGACAATTGGCATACCACTTGAGCTAGTAATATCAAACACTTCAGTCAAAACAAACATGCCACGATGGAGTCAATTAATATTTCAGTCATCCTAAATGTGACTAATGTGCTAGCAAGTTTATGGCTTAAATGATTGGTCTTTTATGATTGAGCCAAAAACTATCCAATGTCTGTTGTGATTGAAATTATAATAAAAAAGACAATGAAATAGCTCCTATTTGTAGTAGTGTTATCATAAGTTAATTTTGGCTATTATATCATAGGTTATTATTGGTTATTTTAAACTATTTTATCATAAATTATTTTTGGTTGTTCTTAGTTATTTTAAATTATTCTACCTTAGGTCATTACTTATTTTATTGTAGGCTATTCTTGGTCATTTTAGGTTGTTATACTACAAACTTTTCTTGATTACTTTAAATGATTTTATTGCAAGTTATTTTAAGCTATTTTGGGTTATTTTACCATAGGCCATTTTTGAGTATTGTAGCTTATTTTATTGAGGTTGTTATTAGTTAGTTTAGATTATTTTATTTCAAGTTATTTTATTATGTTTTTGGTTATTTAAGTTATTATATCTTAAGATAAAATAACCTATAATAACACAAAATATAATGACCTTGAGTAGCCTAAGGTATAAATTGAAATAACATATAATAGTTCAAAGTAAAATAATTAAAGTATAGCTTAGGGTTAATTAAATAATTTAATTTAAAATAATTTAAAATAAAAATCCTATAATAAATTAAGATATAGCCTATGATACCTTAAGGTAGAATAAACTATAATAACTTATAATAACTTAAGGTATAACCTTAAAATATCCTAAAGTAGATTAAAGTAACATTAGGTAGAACGCAAAAGTGCCTAAGGTATTTAAAACAACATTAAAAAAAAACCTATTTACCATAGTAAATTATAATATAATTAATTATGTCAACTAGTAGTGAAACATGATGTTTATATAGTGATTCTATTATTGAAATAACTTTAACTAAGGTGAAATTATTAAGGTGCAGTGAACCTATTTCACTTTTAAGGTCCCATAGTGATTTAGGCCAATGAATTACACCCTACTTTTGTATTAGTGTTAGAGGCCAAAATCAAATCATCAACATACAAAGTTATAATCACATAAAATTTTTGTTGAACTCTCTTAAAATAAACATTATGGTTAGTAGAACTCTTTTCAAACTCCTAAAATAAAAAATATGCATTAATCTTGTGTTTCTATTCACAAGGAGATTGTTTCAAATCATACAAGGATTTTTGAAACTTACATACCATATTCAGGCAAAAGCATGGTATGTAAACCAAAAAAATAGTTTACTTAAAATCTAGTTTATAATTGAAGTTGTGTTGACATTTTTGAGAAAAAATTGTAAGAAAAAGCATAAAACCATCATGACCTCCATTGGGTTTGTCATAAGTTGAATACAAAATTTCAATAATTTTTGTATTATAAAAGTAGGTAACAAGTAGCTTTAAAATTGATTATTCAATATGGTGTTCAAAATAAGTTTTACATAAAATGTTTGATATATGATGGCTATAATATGTACAATTTGAAAGTAGATAAGTCTATTCTGAATTTTTATTAATTTGAAAATATAAAATTCAATATTTGGTTTATTATGATATATTTGTAACCAATTTTGTAAAATATTTTGTAAAATCCAATCATTTATGCAAGTAGATTCATTTTTTTGAAATCTATTTTAGATGCTTATTAAAAATGTGGTTCTTGAACTTTATTATAATAAAGTAATTTTTTTTTTCTTATTCTAATCAATGAATGAAATAATATTTCAATATATCAAAGCCTACTTATGTTTACTTGTCTTTTCTTTGACAAGGATGACCAATTATTTACTTTATCATGTTTTTGACCACAAAACCTTCTAATTGTTGCATATATATCCCTCTGAAAGATCTCCAATTAAGAAAACAATTTTAGCATCCATTTGATGCACCTCAAAATTTTCAATGGTGGTAATTGCAAGCATAACTCGAATGATTCCATTCATGCAACAAGGGAAAAGGTTTCATTGAAATCAATACCTTTAACTTGTGTAAATCCCTTAACCAAATAACCCTTGTGACGCGTTCCCAAGTCCCAAGTTAGCCCTAAGTTGGGGTTAAGTCTTTCAAGTTGCGAAAATGTGAGGGACTCGGGGCACGCTCCCAGCTTCCAGCACTAAAGGGGGTAGGAGGGGCATGTTGGAAGCTCTGGGATTAGACTAGGAAGAGGGACAAGCTACTTAGTTATTTGATCCTACATCCAAAACCAACCATAAGTTGGTTGGAACTCATTCTGCACCCTTTTGGTGTTGGGACAAGCCACGGGCAACCTTAGACTCACTTAATTCACCACGGCCTGGACTCGGGGGAAGCCACCACCTTCCCCCATATAATACTCTCTGCAGCTCTCCATCGCACTTGCATCCAAATGGCTCTTTTTCCCGGGACTCCGAAAGTGGAGTCTTAAAATTGTCCTGGTTTGGACTCCTAGGACTTTGGGCGTTCATAACTTCTCGCCCCGAGCTCAGATCGGGATGAGGTCTAAAGCAAGGTTGTAGCTCTCCTTGAGAGCTTTTTAACAGTGTGTCGCACTTCACCTGTACACCCTGGAATTAGATCAATTCCTGACTTTTAGTGGTCGGGAGTCAAACTACTAGTTTGACTCTTGGCCTTTCTTTTGACCATAACTTATGCTGCAGATGTCCAAATGGCTCATACGAGGCCATTTTGGACATCTAAACTTCAAGACCTTTCCAACGGTATAAATAACGCCTCAATGCAAGGTGTTTTGACCCTTGCAATCGCGCTCTGAGTTTTTGGGAGTCCCATTTTCAGGAGTGTGAATGACGACCTCACACTTCCCTCAAAGTGGGGTTGCAACACCTTGTGCCTTGCCACAAAACCATTAGCATTATATTTGATGTTGAAGATCCATTTACAACTCATTAGTTTGCGATTAGGTGGAAGAGGAATAAATATCCAAATTTTATTATTTCATAAAGATTAAAATTTATAATCCATGGCCTTTTCCCAATATTGTGAATCTTCACCATTCAAAGCCTCCATAAAAGAATAGGGTTAATCAACAAAAAAAAAAAATGAAGGATTCACATCATCCTCAACCATTATTGGATTTTCTTACACTTGTGAGGAATTTTTTCATCTTCCATTTTTAATTCTTAATTTAGAATCATTAGATCCATAATCCAACCTTGACCATTGCTTCCCCATTTTGTTTTTGGATTCATAAAAATAACATCACCATGATGATAACATATTGGCTTAAAGGGTTGTACAATCTATACCTTTTAGTCTCTTCACAATACCCAATGAATATGCATTTGACACTTTTGGAATCCAACTTTTCTTTGCTTGCTTTGGCATAGGAGCAAATGGAACACAACCTGCTTTGGTAGGGATTCAATTTTGGATATTGTTGTAGTTGCCACTACTTTTGCCCAAAATCTATGATCCAACTTCATATGTTGGAGCATAAATCACACATTTTCAATAAGTATTTGATTTTTCTTTTCAATTACACCATTATGCTCTAACATGTATGGAATGGTTATTTTCGTCACAATGCCATTCTCCTTGCACAATGTATTGAAATTTTCAAAGTTATACTCCCCACTTCCATCACATTTGATTGTTTTGATCTTTTTTCTAATTTGATTTTCTATCAAAGCTTTGAAAACCTTAAGCTTATCAAACACACCGAGTTTAATCTTCATGGTATAAAAAAATGTCTTCTTAAAGAAATCATCAATGAGGGTTAGAAAATCCTTTGCCTTTCCATGAGATGTTACCATGGGATTAGATAAGTCTATGTGCACAAGCCCAATAATTTCATTTGCATGAGAACCTCCACTCAAAGGAAATGGGGTACAATGGTGTTTTCCATACACACATCCATCACATAAACTCAAGCCATGATCTCTATTGAGATCCATGCCTTCAAGAAGGTCATTTATTTCCATGGTTGTTAAAGTTTGGACATAGACATGTTTGAGTTTCTGATGCCATAAGTTACTTTTCTTAATTTTGGTGTTACATTTTACAACAAAAGATTAAGCAACTCCAACCAATTTATATACTTTTCCTTCTTAAACATCTTTATCACCTTGTTTGAATTATAAAACTTCAACCAACATTTGGTGGCTTCAAATTCCATCTTAAAGCCTTCATTACAACAAATCATGGCTTTTCAAAAGGTTCAATTTGACTAAAATGTCTGTTATAACCAAAAGGATGTTCATTTTGTCATCGCATACCTTAATGCTACTAAAGGCCTATTAAAACACTTTAACCTCAATATTTAACTTTCAAAGAAAATAAAATTTGGCTTGTTATTTGATAACAAAATTTGACAACTATGGAAATTATTTTTGCACATAAGTTAATGTTTAAGCAAAAACATTTTTTTAATTGAAAATTACATTAAAAAACATTCAGCCAAATCTCATGGGAAATTAAACGTATGTACTTATGTATTTCTCTAAATAAGGATTTAAAAATTTCTCATTAGGAAAAGAGGCAAAGAATTGCTAATTATGAAATCAAACCCTTAAGCTTTTAAGGCTACCCATGAAATGATATTTTGATAAAAAAAAATTCCAACAATACTTAATCTATCTTTAATCTTTGCATCAAAAACAACATTTTCAATTGACCTTTAGTGATAGTTCAAAAATCTCCAATTGACACTTTAAAATTTTTTTTTTGGGGGATCTAATTGTCTTTGTACTTACTACTAACCAAATTTAGTTTAGGAAAAACACCCAATTGCTAGAGGATGTAGAAAGTCATCTCCCCCCCCCATTTCTCCTAAACCCTAAACTGAGATACCTACTATGATTGATTTTTTTGCAACAACATTTAAGTATATTTACTTTTTCTTCTAAACCTAACCAAAAAAGCCATGGATTTTGGATAATTATTTAAGTTCTATGTTAGATTCAAGATATTTCTAAAGGCATGGGGCATGAAAAAATATGGTTGTTTTGGTTGTTTTTTATTTATTAAAATGACCATTTTGACCAAGGATTAAATCTTATATCTAGTAAAAAAAGACAAATTTTTAAAATGGTCCATCAAGATGCCCATAGCATTGTTAAATTGGCTAAACTAAATAGCCAATGCTTAGTCAAATTAGCCATATTAATTTAATTAACTAGCCTATTTGCCATACCTACTATGTTACCTATTTACCTACTCACCTAACATATACCTACTTATGTCCTACCTACCTACCTACCATCTACCTATTTACATCCTACCTATCTACCTACCTACTTTATATCTACCAAAGAGTGAAAGTATGATTGGGTGGACCCACTAGGAACACCCTCAAAGGAAATCAAGGAACACAAATTGGCCAAATAATACGGCTTGAAGTTTCCATTACAATAAAAAAAGGTCGAAATCGTTACAAATTTGTATTCCTTATTGATGTGGCCCCTTTAGGAATCGCTACATGAAAATTGAAAGTCTATGATTTATTTTAAGATTGGTTTTACAATTGTAAAGGACACATATGACTAATAACTACAAAATTATATCAGACAAATTGGAAAGGACACTTAGTTGTAAAGGACATGGCATGGCACATGTTATCCAATAGTCATAATGGACATTGATGGAAACATTCATGCCACCTAAGATCCACGTGTCATGAGTCATTAATGCCGATGTGGATGACACATGGCAAGAAACTACCTAGAGGTGGACATCCATATGGCAATCCCTTTGAGCAAGCTAACTACACGTGTCTTGTCATAAATGACTCATATATGAATCACATATGATTAACATATTGTACACATGGCTGATAGAGATTGGTCCACATGGTAATATATGAATGGACCACTTGGTGTGAATATTTGATCATGAGTTGGTAAAGGTTTTGTATGTGTGAAGGGGAAGCCAAAGTTGTAGTCATATATTAATGATAATGTAATATTTCTATAGTAATAATTTATTATTAATATTAAACATGGCGATCGTGGATTGTGACACATGGTAGTTTATGATTTGAACACTTGGCCTTCAATGGATTGAAACACATGGCATCATTGTATTTGTTCATGTGTTCAAGGGAAAGCTAAAGTTGTAGTCATTGATTAGTGGATTTAAAAGTGCCAAATCTTTAAACCATATATAGAAAAGTCATTGTTTAATCATTTTGGTACTTGTGATAGTAAAAAAATAGTTATTGATTTATTTTTAATTAAATTTTAAAATAACTTCAATTTTCAACCATATGTATGTAAAAAGTCATATGCAAGTCATACATTGAACATTTGGGAAATTGCAATTTAGTGACAACTAATAATGAACTAGAATTGAGGGTCTATTTAATCACACCTAAAGTTGCATTTGCTATAATACCATTCTAAATCAACCTACATATGTTTAACCATAACAAACCAAATAAATCCTTTTGTGATGCAAGAAGTTAATTGATACAACCCAAACATTGGGTCAACCACACTACTAAATATTAAAAAGTGCATGAACACAATATGAATAACCAAGTGAAATACCAAACACAAAGCACAAGTCTATCAAGTTTGATTAATTAGTGATTAATCAAACATACAATAGAATCTGCTTAGTCATTCTAAAACCTTGTCAAATATGTATAACTTTCACATATTTCCAATTCCACAAGGTAGAAGTTCCTATCACATTTCAGACTACAACTTGGTCATCAGCTTCACGTGGGTGCATAAGTGGAATATTAGCCATGTGAATGACTGCAACATCTCCTTTCACGCAAAAACTTGGAATAACATGACCATGAAACTTGTCAACACCACAAAGGCCATTAATTTTTCCCAATGCCACCTTCTACCTTTGGTTTTTGGGATTCAACATCACAAATTGTCCCATAACAAGTTACATTTCACACCAAAAGTTATAAGGTTATTAACATTAAACTAATTTCAACCAAAACTAGTTCCAAAAACAAACTGGCTTCACTACAACAACAGGGGGCTATTTTGCGATCCAAATATCATCGTAAGCAACAAAGAAAAATGTTTCCGAAATCCCGTTGTTGCAAACCATAATTCCTCGTAAACTCTTAAGCTTTTGCGATACCATAACATTCGCACTCGTACAATCGCAAGTCCTTCGCAACTCTTGAACTCGATATAATTGCAAAACTTTTCCAATTACAACTGCTTCTATCCATTGTTTGCGATTAACATTAAACTATTTGCAGCAAACCCATCACCGCAACAATTTAGCGAACTGATTCAAAAGTCTATCGGTTTCCGATATAAGATCTAACGCAAACATTTTGGGATTTTCAAAATGCCGCTAAAAGTTTGCGATTAACATTACATTGGAAACTATTTGCAGCAAACCCATCACCGCAACAACTTAGCGAACTGACTCAAAAGTCTATCAGTTTTCGATATAAGATTTAACATAAACATTTTGGGATTTTCAAAATGCCGCTAAAAGTTTGCAATTAACATTACATCAGAAACTATTTGCAGCAAACCCATCACCGCAACGACTTAGCGAACTGACTCAAAAGTCTATTGGTTTCCGAGATAAAATCTAACGCAAACATTTTGGGATTTTCAAAATGCCGCTAAAAGTTTGCGATTAACATTACATCGGAAACTATTTACAACAAACCCATCACCGCAATGACTTAGTAAATCGACTCAAAAGTCTATCGGTTTCCAATATAAGATCTAACACAAACATTTTGGGATTCTCAAAATGCCGCTAAAAGTTTGCGAAATCTATGATTTCGCAAACTTGTTCTGGAATGATTTTACCCGTAAGAGTGTAACGATGTCTGTGACATGGTATATTTGGTCTTTTGGCTTTTGCAGTGTTGCGGAGAATTATGACTCGCAA
>Ga0116227_10001523_pt1 | contig 51887 bp, 40 predicted proteins | sample S1TSphgellanicum_FD_89693 | JGI IMG/M metagenome (GOLD analysis project Ga0116227, IMG submission 89693) | Host-associated microbial communities from peat moss isolated from Minnesota, USA - S1T2_Fb - Sphagnum magellanicum MG | ecosystem: Host-associated > Plants > Peat moss > Unclassified...
ATTTTTTTTTTTATTGTTTTTTTTTTTTTTTTTTTTTTAAAAATTTTAATAATTCTCTTGTTATTTTTTTTTATTTATTCTTATGCTATATAATTTTGCAAGTTTTTTTTTTTTTTTTCCCTTTTTTTTTCTTTTCCAATTTTGTGATGTAGCCAAACTGACTACATCATCCACAATAAGATATAGTCAATTTTGGCTATTGATCAAATGCAAAAGTAAATTTTCTTTCAAGAATCCTTTTATATTTTGGTTACTTGTTGGAACTTATTGTAGAAATATATATGGCAATTGAAAAAAATCTAAATCTTGCCAATTAAGGCCTTTTTTTCCCACAAAAATCCTCTGTATGTGTGGAAACCTTATTTCGCGATCTCAAAATTTTGACAAAAGTTTCCAAAAAAATTAGCTAAACTAGTCAACTTGAAACTAAAAACCCAAAACTTCCCAAAACTTTTTCAATTCTTTTGTCAAAATAAAAATAATTTTTCTTGAAATCCTATTTTTAAAACCAAAAAAAAAATGCAAAATTTTGAAAAAAAGGAAAAATGAAAAACACATAATACAAAGGCTTAAGTATTGTAAACTCAACCCCACCCAAAACCCAGTGTAAGCTCATAGTGCCTCTATGCCTTGCCACAAATACTCTTCTCCTTGGATGCAATGTTTCTTTTTTTTAGCATTTTGAGAAATATTATTTTGACATATACAAATTACTTTTTGTGATATAATTGGCCCTAATTAGTAGCCAGATTTTGGAAAAAAATTAAAATTAAATTCACCAGATTTTCTATGACACAGGTTTAGAAGATAGCCAAAATATGAACGGGTTCTTAAAAATTTCTACTTTCAGGTATATAGCCAAATTTGGCTAAATCTTCTTGTGGATGATTGCTCGGTTGACTACATCACAAAATTTGAAGAATTTTTTTAAAAAAAATCCCTGTTTGCAACCTTAATTTTGCTGGCTATATATAGCCAAAAATTGAGATTTAAAATTTAAAAGAATTTTTAAAATCTAGTTTTTTTTGGAGTTTTTCAACAGTCAGAGTTAAACCAAATTCTTTTAAAAATTCGCCAGATTTCTATTCATGGTTCAAGTGGGTAGCCAAAAATATAGAAGTATGTTAAAAAAAAAATTACTTTCATATTTGGCTTGTAATCAAAATTGGCTAAATATTTCTATGGATCATTGCCACTTTGAATACACAAGAAAATGGACCCAAAAAAAAAGTGGAAAATATTCCTTTTCTTAGCGTAAATTCAAAAAAAAATGCTAAGAAATTTGAAAAATCTGCCAAATTTTCAAAACCACAAAATTGGGGAGAAAAAAGAAGAAGAAGAAGAAGAAAATACTAGTGAGTGTGTGAGAAGCAGCCTTTTTCTGCTGGCTAAATCTAGCCAAAAAGCTATGTTAAAAATTAAAATTGCTGAAATGAAGTGCTTTTGGAGATTGTCAATAGCCAGAACATGACAAAAAAATAATCTATACATGGTTCAAGTAGGTATAGCCAAAAACATAGAAGGATGTTTTATAAATTCTAATTTCATATTTGGCCAGTAGCCAAAATTGGCTAAATTTTCATTAACAGTTTGCCTACATTACAAAATTCGGCCAAAAAAAAAGAGCAGGGTGCGTGTGAGAGAAAATTTGACCAAAGATTAAGAAAAAAAAACCCAGATATCTGTACATGATTCAAGTATGTGTAGCCAAAAATATATAGAAGGATGTTTCAAACATTCTACTTTCATATTTGGCCAGTAGCCAAAATTGGCTAAATCTTCATTGCTAATGGATCATTGCCAATTTGGCTACATCACAAAATTCACCAAAAAGAGGGAGGAAGAAGTGTATGTGAGAGAGAATTTGACCAAAATTTAAGAAAAAGCACCAGATTTCTATAAACGATTCAAGTATGGTGTAGCCAAAAATATAGAAGTATGTTTTTATAAATTCGAATTTCATATTTAACTAGTAGCCAAAATTGGCTAAATCTTCATTGCTTGTGGATCATTGCCAGTTTGGCTACTTCATGAAATGAACCAAAAAAAGGAAAAAAAAGTGTTTGAAAGAGAGAGAGAGAGAATTTGAAGCAAAACTTAAGAAAAATCATCAGACATCTTCTATACATGATTCAAGTATGGTGTAGCCAAAAATATGGAAGGATTTTTTTAATAATTCTAATTGCATATTTAGATAGTAGCCAAAATTGGCTAAATCTTCATTGCCAGTTTGGCTACATCACAAAATTTCCCAAAAGAAAAAGAAAAAGTGTGTTTGAGAGAGAGAGAGAGAGAGAAAAGAGAAGAAGGAAAGAAAAGAGAGAGAAGGGAAGAGAAGAAAAGAGGGTGTTGATTGCTTGTGAGGAAGAGAGAGTGTTGTGTGTTTGGAAGAAGATTGAGGAAGAAATGGCAGTGATCACATCTCCTGTGGCAATTTCAACTGCAAAGTCATGTATAAGCACAGCAGCTAGCAGAGGTGGAAGTAGCTTGTGCTCCAGCAGCAGCAGCAGAAGCAGGAGTACTCCTCGTCTACCCATAACAACTAGTAGAATTCAAGGTATCTGCAAGACTAGCACAAGAGTAGCGGTGGTGAGGAGTGAAGCTGCAGCAGAAGTTGCTGGCACTCAGCCAGCAGCTATTGAGGACCGTGAGCAGCATGAGGCTGTTGTGCAGAATGGAAGTGATAGACTGCAGATTTGTCGCGTGGTGAATGGTATGTGGCAAACCAGTGGTGGGTGGGGCAAGATTGAACGTGACCAAGCTGTGGATGCCATGTTGCGTCATGTGGATGCCGGCTTCACCACCTTTGATATGGCTGACCACTGTATGTTTTGCTTGCTGCATGCAGCAGCTCCTCTTTCTTTCCTTGCTATCTGTCCCCCATGCCCACCCTACCCATGACCCACTCCCATCTATCTTTCCTCTTTCATCAGGACCCAATAGTATTCTCGCAGACCATTTTCTGAAGAAACTTATATAATATACACACATTCTAGTGACTTGGGTAGCAACGATTTCAAGAGCTTTCCAGAGGGATGGATTCTTGTACTGTTCAGTAGTTAGCTGAAACTTTTTCTAAGACATCAGGATTCTGACCTAAATGAACAGATGAGAGAAAAATATTTTCTGAGTCAGTGTCACTCACTTGAATATCAGTATCCCATTCATTGTCTAGAGCTCCAGTCATTAGAGTAGCTATTGTTGTGGTTCTTGGGCTCTGTGCAATTCTGTTCTCCATTTTTACCTATCAAAATTGGTTATTGAAGAATTGGTTTCTCTGCTAGATCTGTTGAGAGGAAAGTATGTATAGTTAGATGGTGCAGATTTCCTTTCTCATAAGAGCTCTTGATGATGGGAGTTGATGTATGGCAACAATGTCATGAGATTACTGGTCAGAATTCCTTCAAAGTGTAATTGGAAATCCCAACCGAGTGAACAAAAGAGGCAAATTGGTCTTTCAGCAGAAGCATGGAATGATTTGGGCATCCCTGAATTTGTGTGAAACAGATGGACCCGCTGAAGATCTATATGGCATCTTCATCAACAAAATTCGCAAACAGCGCGGGGATGAGGCTGCTTCTCATGTGAGAGGGTAAGTTCCCAACCCAATTTTTGTGGTTCCTGACTGCAATTGTTTATGGGCTTACCAGGTCTCCTCTCAGTAGCTAGACTCATGTCTAAGCTGGTTCCATCAAGATAATTTCCACGAGAGATTCTTTATATGACATCATCCTGCTGAAAGCTGAATGGTCTTTTTCAAGGGCGTTCTGGAATTGAAAGTGATCATCCATGGTTGTTTTGGGGATTGGGTTGGGTGATGAAGTCTGACAAAGTGGGTACCACCTCCCGTAAAGATGACAAGAGCATATGTGGAGTCTAATATTGATCGCTCTCGAAAACGCATGGATGTCAAAGCCCTTGACATGCTTCAATTTCACTGGTACTTCTCTACTTATAATCTCCAAAGCTCCAGCTGCTTTGATGGCTGCAGGTGTTGTATGAATTTGAAAGATTTTGTAATTGCATGTTGTCACTCTATGTGGGAATATTGACCTTGTAATAATTATGTTACTACTGTGTGGTCATTTGTGTGTTTACATTTTGATCGGACATCGACAGAGGACATCAAGGGTGTCAAACTTGTGCATTGTCCTTGTATTGTCAAGTAGATTGGAGCTAATATCTGTTTAGGGCACAGGTGGGACTATTCAGATCCAGGCTACCTGGATGCCTTAAAGCACATGACTGACCTAAAAGAGGAAGGTCAGGAGCTCACTACTTTTACAATTGTCACAAGATCTTTCTACACTCTGCAAGCCAAACTTTGTGTAAAATTTTGCAGCAATGATTCCCATGAGCAGTGGTAAGCTGCACATTCCTTTCATGATCATAAAGGTGGTTAGTATCCAGATAAGAGTTCAACTGGGGGCTCATGGATTCTGATAGGGGCTGTGAAGATGAAACAGGATGCGGTTGCTGTAGATGTGCTTTTGAGCTTTATCTTATCACATGTTGATGTCTTTGCTATAATATTTATGTGAATCAGCTCATGCCCAAGACTAAAACATTAGATCTAAATCTAGAAGATTAGTACTCTAGTACAGAACTCTTATCATTGAATGTCTGGATGCTATGCTGTGCAGGTAAGATCAAGACCCTGGCATTAACCAATTTTGACACCAAGAGGCTGCAAATCATACTAGAAAAGGGCATTCCTATTGTCAGTAACCAGGCAGGTTTCTCACACTGGTCCTGTATTCTAGCCCACTCAACTTTCTTCATTTCTTTGTTTTGAAATTCAATTTCTCCTTCCTATTATCTGCATGCTTTTTGGTCATTCTATTGTTTAGCTGCTCTCTGCAAATCAATCAATCAGTTCTCTAATCAGTTTCAGGAGGTCTCTGTACATTTTGCAGAACTGAAGGTCCTAAAGCTGTAACTCATTCTTTGTTGGCAACAAATAAGGGTTTTGTTTTGTATTTGTCCAACTGCAGGTGCAACACTCAGTGGTAGACATGCGACCTCAAAAGCAGATGGCTGAGCTTTGTCAGTTAACTGGAGTGAAGCTCATAACGTACTGTAGTTTCCTTCTCATGGGTAGTTCTTGAAAGTTGCAGTGATGTTTCCACTTGCAGTTTTGCGAATGTAGAGAGTCATATCCATGCTGGCTTTAGAAATGTTTGAACTTTCTATACACCTAGTTCTCAAATGTTTCCAGATGATTCATTAATTGGCAGTCGGGTGTCAGTCCTTGAACGAAATGTGGCCAAAAGGGACATAGCTAAGCTCACTAGATTTTGCTGGATGGAGACAGGTATGGGACAGTGCTGGGTGGGCTTTTATCTGAGAAATTTTTGGATGCCAACATCTCTATACCCTTTGCTGGCCCTGCACTTGACACACCATCACTTCAGAAATATAAGCGGGTACTATTTGATCCAGTGCATTTGCTTTTTTGCTAGTATCTGTTGATGCTGTTTTCCCTCTTCATTGCATCTTTGTAGCCCTCTGCTCTCTCAACAGACCATCTCAACAATGTTCTACCATTTATTTCTTTCACCTTGACACAGGTTTTGGCATAAAATGTGAGATTTTACAAAACCTGTATATTGGATATTCTTAGCAGCTGTTTTGAGGATCTGGAGAGATAAATGTTAAGCCTTTTTCAATTTCCCTGGTTGAAAATGCAGATGGTAGATGCTTGGGGAGGGTGGAGTTTGTTTCAAGAGCTTCTACGCACTTTGAAGAAGGTAGCTTCCAAGCATGGGACTTCCATTGCAACTGTGGCAGTGCGATACATCCTTGACCAGGTATCACTCAATCACATCAATCCAGAGCTTTCAAAACTCATCTATCACACTAGGAAATCATCACAGTGGTGCTGGGGATGCTTCAAGGCTGACTTGTTCATCTTACAAAGTGTTAAATGGTTGTGTTTTGGAAATGAAAAAAAGGCATTAATCCTCTATTCACATCTACAAATTTTGCCTACAAGAGCAGAAATATGCCTCTTGTTGCACGATCTTGACATGGATTTCTCTTGATCTCAAAGCCATCCATGTCTTTCAAAGATAATACATTGTAATGTTTGTTCTGGCATTTGTAGCCATCGGTTGCAAGTTCCATGATCGGAGTGAGACTGGGTATCTCAGAGCACCTCAAGGACTCACAGGCAATTTTCAAGCTAAGGCTGGATGAGGATGACCTAGAAAGAATTTCATCAATCACAAGCAAAGGCCGGGACTTGCTGACTGTGATTGGCGACTGTGGAGATGAGTACCGGAGAGCTTAGTCACAAGCTACAACACCCATAGTGGGTATTGTACCTAATAACCTTGTGTATCATGTAGCCTTCACAAGATTCTGTGGATGGATTGGCTGCTCCATTGTAGGATAGAATGAGCAAAATTATCCCCTTCCTCATGTACAAGACCGAGGTTTTTTAAACCCTGCTTTTCTTGATATTTTTCTAAACTTAAATCTTATGGCCATAGACCTGCCAGGATTAAGTGAACTACGAGCCTGACTTTCTTCTCACACCATTCTTGTTACTTTTTCTACAATATATGTTTCTATCCTTCTCAAGCAGATCGAGCACTCCTTCATCCCAGTGAAGGCTATCAGTGCAGTAAGAGCCACAATAATTATTTTTTAGTACTGATGGAATGGACTAATTTGTGTTCACTGTTATGGCTGCATTTTGATATTTCTTCGCTTTTTTTCTTCCACCCATTGGATTTTGTGAAAAGAATGTGTAATTTCATGTCTTTCGTGCCATGCCAAAACAAATTGGTGCCCATGCACGTGGGCATGGTTTCATTGATATGGAAAGGAAGAACCATGAAAGGCAATCTTAGGTTCCAATATAGACTCTTTCTTTGGATGCAGTGAAACCAATGAGAATGAGTAATACCTGTGGTTTCTTCAATCCTCAGGATTGGGCCTTCACCTCCTTTGATTAGACCATATCATCATGTGTTTGATTTGGTAAATTGGAGAAAGACTCTTTTAGTTTTGGCAACAACATGCAAAATTTATACGATCATGGAATTTTGTTTTGATCTTGTAGAATTCAAGGAATAAATGAAAATATATTAATATTCCAACTTATGTCAATTTGATTGTCACACTATTGCAGAGTAGTGTGGAGTGCAAGTTTTGGTAAATTGGATGATAACTCTTTTGGCAATGGCATGGAAATGAAAATCTCTATGATTATGGAATTTTATTTTGATATTGTAGATTCAAGGAACAAATGAAAACATATTAATATTTTGACCTTATGTCAATTTGATTGTCATTGTTGGTGCATGGCAACATGGAGCCCAAGTTTGATAGATTTTACAAAGACTTTTTTGGCAATTGTATAAACCCAAAATTGCCTTGTGGGTAACATTGTACTTCTAACTAATGGCTTCTCTTGTAATTTTTTGGATCTAGCAATTAAGCAAAGTTCTCAAGGTATTTCTTGTGATATCTTTGACAAATGATCTCAACTAGAGTTGGTTTGCATGTATGGACATGATAAGGATGCCCCATGTTTGTTCCGATATCTCGATTATTGCTGAGTTGTGCATTTATTTATAGTGAAATTTAGAGATCCTAGATGCTTTTGTAGTTATAAGGTTTTCTTTGTTTACAAATGTTCAGCCTTTAGTCCTTTTGAAGAGTAAAGGCTACCTTCTAAAGTTGCCTTCATTATCTTCATTTGTCCTTAACAAAGAAGACCATGTCCTCACCACAAGGATCAATGATATAACTAGGTTGACATGTTACGAAAAACCCAATAAATTTGACTTTGCTTATGCTTTAACACCAAATGATTCAACATTGCTGATTTGGGGAGCCAAACAATATATATTGGAGTAGAAAAGTAGATTCAACACATGTCTATCAAATAATTAATTTAATTTTGAAAATTCCATGCAAAAGAAAGATGTGTAATCTTGTTTATTTGTAGGAAAACACATTCATTACAATGAACTTGGCTCTCAATATATACATTAGATCTAGAACATCTAAATGGTGGATCACGGTAAATAATATTTGTTCACTACAAGTTTCATTTTCAATCTTATCGTAACTTACTACTCGAAGTCCATCGTCACCACCATTATAATCTTTTAAAATATTCTCTACTTTGTGTCAAGTTTGATAGACATGTGCATGTGACTAATATTAACACCTCCCCTTACACTTTTCAAATTTGATACTCTTTTGATAATCCATGCATCATTTGACTATTCTAACAATTTGAACTCAAGTATACATCTTCATATTTGGAAACATGAAGACGCTATTCTCATTAATGGTGTTCAAATTTTGATTTATTAAAGACAACTATTTGATCTTTAAGCCTTTTAAAATGATGTTTGCCTAATGGTTTGGTAAAAATGTTTGTTTCCTATTTTGTTGTGAATGTGTATTTCACTACTATCTTTCCATCATGAGTTTTTTCCCAAATGAAATGATTTTGCATTTTATGTGTTTGGTCCTAGTGCACAAAATTGGATTTTTTACAAGTTTGAATGCACTCTAGTTGTCACATTGTATCATTGTGGGTTCATCTCTTCTAGCTTGTAATTCTACTAACAAGGCTCATAACCAAGTGACTTGTCTTGCAGCCTTTGGTAAAACACAATATTCAACCTCTATTTTAGATAATGCCATAATGGATTGAAGATGACTACTCCATAGTATTGGACAATGAGTAGACCAATTGTGGATTTTTACTTGCCAAGGTCTCTTCCCTAATTTGCATCAACATAAAAAATAGAAGCATCCCTTCCATCTTGCAAGAAAAATATTCCATAATTTGTGGTTCCTCTAATATATTTGAAAATCTTTTTTGCAGCAACCATGTGTGTTGCATGGGGACTTGAAACAAATTTGTTCATGCAACTCACATAGTTTAATAAATTCAAATGAATAATGGTTTAGTATATGAAATTTCCTATAAGTTTTTGGTACTTGGTTTAATCTATCAATTTTGAACCCATATCACTTAATAGCTGAACTCTTTTTTTCATAGGTGTGGCAATAGAATGACAACTAGATGTTTCAAATCTTTTGAAGGTGAAAGCATGCTAAGTGTACAATTCAATGTCCTTCAAAGTCTAGTTGTCAAGTTAATAAAAAATAGGATCAAAACCCATCACAAAATTATTCTACATTCAATATTTTTACTCAAATGATAAAAATAAGATACTTCTTCACTTTTATGAATTAATTTAAAAAAATTTCATTGTACAAATTGGTTTCAAGTAGATTTTTCTAAATGTAAGTAATTTTCTAAGCCTACTTTTTGTAGTGTAACATTCGTTTCAAATATGGGTCAAATATATTCTACAAAAGAAAAAATAAAATTTATTTATTGCCTTCCTTTGAATATACAATGATCATTAGGTTATAACTTCATACAAATATATTTCATTAAATTTTTTAATGAAAAAGTACTTTTGAACACCATATTGACAAGTCAAATTCAAAAGTACTTGTTTCCTACTTATATTATGCCAAAGTTTTTCAAATCTCGTATTCAATTTAATATAAACCCCATGGAAAACACCATGGTCTCAAAATGAAATTTAAATACAATTTGAATATAACTTGTGTTTTTGTCAAAAATTGTTTCATTATTTACTTCATTTTTGTTCAAGGACATTTAGTTGTATACTTTACAATGTTTTCACCCTCAAAAATTGTTTCAATAGATTGACATTGAATTAACATGATGCATGTAGGGAAACAAAAGAATTCCATTCCTATGTACATTTTTGCTAATTCAAAATAGGACATTTCATATTATATTTATAGCTTTTTTTCTAAACTGAACAATTTGGTGGTATTATCTACTATAAATAATACATCATCAACATACAAAATTAATGTAATAATCAAACCCTCTTTTGAAACATTGTAAAATAAATTGTGGTCTAACTCGTTATGTGTCAAATTGTGTTTACAAAAGATATAGTTTATGTTGGAATACTAAGCTCGTAGAGCTTGTCTAAGCTCATACAAAGCTTTTCGCAAACTACACACCAAATGTTGATGTCCCTTAATTTGAAACCCCTTTGGTTACAACATATATAGTTCTTTAATAGTTCTTTGTGAAGGAAAGCAAATTGCACATTGAATTGTTTTATCTCCCACTATCGTTGGGATATTAAAGCTACTACAACTTGAATGGTTGGCCTCTTTATAATGGGAGCAAAGCTTTCATAAAAATCAATTCTTTGAATCTATTCAAAACCCTAATTAGCTATCCTAGCTTTTAGTTTTTGACGGTGCCATCTACAAGTTTGGTCTTAAACACCCATTTATTTGTAATGGGCATCTTTCCTTTTAATAGATCTTGTGAATCCCATGTATGATTCTTGATGATTGAATCATGTTCTTGATGCATGGTTGTTCTCCAATCTGGATGATTTGTAACTTCTTTATATGTCACTAGTTCTTCCATTACACATTTGGTTGCAAACATATAGTCCTTGGAATAAAATGATGCATTTCAAAGTCATTGAAATGACTTCTTTAAAACTAAAGGTTGTGGTTGTTGCTTAAGTGGAATAGATTGTTCAAAATCCTAGGAATTATCCTATGAGTTGTCAACATGTTTAAATGATGAAGAACTAGCTTGCAAGGTGTCGACTTTTTTAGATGATGAACATTTTTGGGGATGTAGCAATGATCCATTAGCTTCATGTTGATCATCATTAGCAACAATGACCTTCTTTAATCCCCCTCTTTGGTTCATTAAATATTCATCTTCTGGATCTTCCAAAAGCAACACAACCAATCCTTTTTTACAATATTTAATAAATTTTCTTCTTCTTCAAGTAAGGTGTTCCCATAATTGATTCATCATAGACAACATCCTTTGTGACAATAAGTTTTTGCAATTGTGAACTACAAATCCTATATGCCTTTGAAGCATCATCATACCCAACAAAAATACTTCACTTAGTTCTGAGACCTAGCTTTCTACTTTTGTCCTTGGGCACATGAATGTAGGCTAGATAATTAAACACCTTCAAGTGTCCTAGTCTTGGGGGTTTATCAATATAAACATGTTATGGAGTAAATCCATTCAATGAACTTGAAGGACTACAATTCATCAAGTAAATGGTTGTAATGACTACCTTTGTCCACAAAATAAAGGTAGTTGAACTTATGTATTCCTTACTTTGTTTAGGATTGTGCAATTTTTTCATAGCCATTCTATTTTGATGAGGTGTGTTCGCTATTGTAAGTTGTCATCAAATGCGTTCATTTTGACAAAATATATATGTTAATATTAATCACTAGTTTGCATGTTAATATTAGTCACATGTACACATCTATCAAACTTGACACAAAGTACAAAACATTCTAAAAGAGTAGAGAAACTTGAATAATGGTGGTGATGGTGGATTTCTAGTAGTAAGTTATAATAAGATTGAAAATGAAACTTGTAGTGAATATATATTATTTACGATGGTCCACCATTTAATTTTTTTGATCTAATTTATATACTGAGAACCAAGCTCATTGTAATCAACATGTTTTTTTGTAGATAAACAATATTCTACATCTTTCCTTCATGGTATCATAACACACGTTCAAAATAAATTTTCTCAAATTGTGCAATCTAAGTCCTTGAGTGAATAGTTCATATATATATATATAATTTATTTTTTTTTCCTCTCATACTTGTGACTCATAAGTTATTACATGATAACAAATTTATGGCTCAAGACCATAACATGATTTCAATGGATTGTTTTAACAAATTAGAAGGACCATCAAATTACATGGTTTGGAAGGTCAAAATAAAGACAATATTGTTAAAAGAAGAAATTTGAGATGTGGTCAAAGCTATTAACAATGAAATTAATGTTGCAAGTAACACAATAATAGTAGAGGTGGTTGATGAAGATGAAGAACATGCAATTGGTGATAATGATCAAGTTGTGAAAGTTGTTGTTGCTACAAAAGCCTTGAACAAACATAAGAACAAGATGATGGAAATTTTGGCAATGTTAATTAAAGATGACATCATCCTTCATATTGTTGACATTGAAATCCATGAATGTGTTTGACAACATTGCATAATTTGTAGGAGACTAACAATGGAACACGAGCATTGTTTCCCCTTAACAAACTTCATGCCATTGCATTGGATGAAAACACTTTGATGATTAAATTTGTTGCGAAAGTAAAAGAGATCATTACCAAATTGGTGCAAATTGGGGGACATGTACTAGAGACAAGAATGGTGTAGATCATGTTCAATGCATTACTTGAGTCATTTGAAAGACTCATTTGGTCTATCATAGGGCATGACAATCTGCCATTAATAAAAAAGTTCATTTCCAAATTGCTCTTTAATGAGCAATGATAAGAAAGCAAGATACATTATGCCAATGTTGTTTTTTTTGTAAGAATGAACCGTGGGTGTGGTGGCCATATGAATCATGGCAAAAGAACAAGAGGGGTTGGGCAAGGTGGTTATTCCAAGTATGAAAACAACATTAGTGAAGATATTAACAACCTGCACAACTACCATCATAATATTCCATGATAGCAAGGTAATTGCAATCATCTTGGACATTAGGGAAAAGAATGTTCATTCTCTCCAAATGATTCAACCTCCCAAGTCAACACCATGTAGGTTGAACATGAAAATGGTAATCTTGAAAGATAGGAGGAAACACTTGACCACCATGAACTTATGATGGCAATGCACATGTGGAAAAATGATGTTAATTGCTACCTTAATTCTAATGCCAAAGCTCATGTCACTAGAGATGCACAACAATTTAATTAAATTCATAAAGAAGAATTTGCAAGTGTCAAGTTTGCAACTAGCCATTCACATAAGGTGCATGGCAAGGGCAACATTGTTATTTCCTACAAAGGAAGAATAAAAAATGTGCACAATGTTCTTTATGTTTTTAAGTGTGAAGAAAAATTTGTTGTTTATAGGCACTTTAAGAGACATGGGTTGTGTTGTCATGTTTGGAACACACAAATTGTTGTTGTTAATGCTCCTTACATAATTTTAGCAAAAGATAGAAGAGATCATTTGAATGGATGTATAAATTAATTATACCATTTTTTCTACAAAGGAATTTGTAACTCGTACAACATAGACAATGAAATAGATTTTGCCCCTAGTGGCTAAAACATCACCTACAATAAAATTATGGCATTGCAAAATGGGACACATTGGGTTGTAAGATCACAAAAGGAATACTTTATATTCCTATTACTTCCCAGGTTTGTGATTGTTGTGTTTTAAGGAAAGAACATGAACATAGAGTGCCTACAGAAAATATCTTGAAAACATCTAAACAAAATGAATTGATGCATGCAGGTCTTTGTCGAATGTTCAAGCATTCATCCTTAGGAAGGTCCAAATATTTCTTAACTTCTATACATGATCACTTTCGAAAAACATGGATTTTTTTCTATTAAATAAGCATGCACATTTGATAAGTTCAAGATACTAAAAAATCAAATAAAGAATGAGACAAGCTTGGTGATCAAAGTATTTCATATCGATCATGGTGGGGAATTTTTATCTTTGGCTATCAATACTTTTTGTTAGAATGAAAGCATTTGAAAACAACTTACAATAATGAACATGCCCCACCAAAACAAAATGGCTGAATGAAAAAACTGCATGATCCTAAACATAGTAAGGAATATGGCTGTAGAAGTTCAATTACCCTTATTTTTGTCGATAGAGGTAATCAATACAACTACTTGATGATTTGTAGTCCTTCATGTTGATAATAAAATATTTCCAATTCGATAGAAGACATTATATTCTTTTCACAAAACATGTTTTTTTTCTTTGAAATTTCAACATTTCTATAAAGTGTTTCTTAATTAATGTTGAAGTTACCAAGGTACAATGGTATTGTTGAAAACCATAATACCATCTTAATACCATGGTATTATTCCATTATCATTATAATCCATGTGTCCAATCTTTTTCCATTTTTTGGGCTTAATAATCTACAAGAAAACGTGGCACACATTTTGACAACATACGTGCAACCTATTTTGGATATTTTGAAAAGGTGATAGGATAGTTGAGAAACAAAGAATTTCGAGATTCATAATCTACAAGAAAAAATGGCACAAATTTTGACAACATATGTGCAACCCATTTAGACATTTTCAAAAGATAATGGAAGGTTCAAGAACCAAAAAATTTCAGGGTTTACAATCTAGAAGAAAACATGGTGCACATTGTGACAACATATATGCAACCCATTTTGGACATCTTCAAAAGGTGGTTTTTTTCCCCACATAGATTTGATCATATTATTATAAAATTAAAATCCTTTGATGTAAGCCATTGGTTTTTAATAATAAAAAATATAGTACACCAAATTATCATCTAATGACAATAGATAAGCAACGGATATCCCACACAAAAGGTGATACCAATTCAAGATTCTAATGGCAAAGCCAAGAAACCTTCCTAAAAGTCATTGCACATGTGAAAAACCAATTTGGCTAATGGTAAGCTTGTAGGAGACAAATGAATTGAATGGAAGTCCTTAAAACATCATGCCATTAGTTGTTGGGCTTCCACCTTTCTATCAACCTAGCTAGCTTTCTAAGTTTTCAACAACCCTTAACAACCTTCTTGCAGTTACTTTAGGTGCCATTCACTACCCTATCTTGAACATAGTTTATCCATCACCACTTTTTTTTTTGTCTTTTCATTGGCCTTGTAGTTCAACTTTATCTTTTCCAAGATTCTTCTACTTGGCAATGTCTATTGTGTTTTGATGAGTGTATGAGTAGGGTTCAAAAATGAGATGTCACAAGATAAGAAAATCTTTGAGTTTCTTGGCTCCAAAAAAAAAGTGATACATTGACATTTTCCATGCTACATTGTGTTTGGCTTGTGAAAGCTCTCAACCACATACATAGTTCAAATGTGTGACACGTTCATTGGCACTTTGAGTCATAAAATGCTTGTATTCATATTTTAGTGCTTGATGGTCATTAAAGATTTCCATGTTGTTGCAATTGTCATGGTCATTTCAAGCACATGGTTAAAAGGTGCAAATTCTTAGAGCAATTGAATTGATGACCACTTTTGGAGTTGGGTGGGATATTTCAAATCTAACATGGCCTTGTTGTGAATCTCGCTTAAATGGTGACTACTATGAACAATTTGAATAAATAAGTACCCTATGTTATAATGGGGTTATTAGTTGAGGTTGAAAATGGTGACTATCAATTTTGGAAATAGGAATTTCTTTGAGCTACTAAGGCTAGGGGGTCTTAGTTCTTTTTCTTTTGGGTTTGGAAGGTGAGGGGGAGAAAGGAGAGAGAGGATTTTTTGTTTTTTGTTTGTTCCTAACGTGTTCCCAATAACACTTCATTTTTTATCCCATATGGTTTTACTGTGGTTCAACTTCCATGTATATAAGTTGTAAAAGGGGGTCAAGGGATGGAGATGGGGGATAAAGGGATGTCTGCATACTTAAGCTTCCTTGGTGTGGAGGGTGTAGGCTTAAATTTGTTAAGCTAGAAAAAAAATCCCAGTTTTTCCTAATTTTTTTAACAAAAAAACTACAAAATCTGCCAAGAAAAAATAAACAATGCTAATATTCATCTCATAAAACCTTCAAAGTATAACTGGATAAAATTGGAGGAGAATTGCATTTAAAAGGCTTAAAAGTGCATTCACACTTGGTGTTAAGGACTCTAGTATTAAGTTCCCTAACACCAAGCTAGTCATTTAGGAACTAAACCTATTTATCATGGAGATTTTATGTTATGTTAACATTCACTTAATATTAAACAATCACCCATTTAACATTGGGTACCACCTAAGATGCCACCTAGATTTTCACTTAACACTGACTTAACATTAGGTGTGAACACACCTTTATATTCATTCCAATCTGATCTCTTGTAATCTTGAATCTGATCCTTCAATATAGAAATGTCCAATTATGGTTGTAGATATACAGAAATCATTTCACCTCTGGAGCATCAAATAATGATTTTTTTTTTTTTTTTTTAAAACTTTGATTTTGCTTCATCTATGTATATTAGAAGATTTGTCAATATTTTAGGTGTGGCAATTTCACCAAGCTTGGTTCTATTTTCTTCTACCAAAGTTTATGCACCCAGGCTGATACCTTCACCGTTTTGAGTGCAGTCTAGTTGTGGCCATATTAAGGCCCACTTTAGATGAGGGTCCAGAGTCCAATTTCCTAGGAACCAATTTGGACTGATTTGAAGCTAATTGAATCCTTGAGTTGGACTGTACCGTGGTCCCTAGCCTGATTCTTGGTTCTCCAAATCAGGAGCTCTCCTTTTAGCACTGTTTTTTGGTCTGAACCAATTGTTTTTCCCTCCAAAACTTGTGCCATGTAGGTTTAGCCTCAATTCATCACTTTTTGGTCTTGGACCCTCGTCTAAAGGCCTTGGGACCAATTTAAATCTTTTGACCAATAAGATTGCTTGAATTCGTTGGTCCCTGGACCTTGGACCCTCATCTAAAGTTGCCCTAAGCCCACAAACTGTTGGATTTCAGCTTGTAGACCTTGATTTAGTCTAAGCATGGGAAACTTACAATGCTTAGAAGCAAGTTGAAAGGACATTGCGATTTTTACATGTAGATCTTTACATGTGGCTTGTTTGGGCTTGAAATTGCATCAAGCTTGGGCTACATTTTCTTCCACTGTTGAAGATTATGCAAGTAGATATCTTGTGACTTGTTTTGGCTTCAAAGTATACAAGTAGAAGCTTGGGTTATAGTTTCTTCTTCTGAAGACTATGCAGGTGAAAATGTGGAATTGAGATCAATCCTCTTACAATCCCTTAAAGCATCTCCAATGGTGGAGAGTATGTGACCCTGCAAAAATGTTTTTCACATCCAAGTTTAGTTCTTTACTTGATTTCAACCCCACATATGAAACTGCAACTAAGACAGCAAATAGGTGAGGAAGTACTACTAATAGCAAACCACCTGGACCAATCATTATGATTGGCCAATCAGAAACACTGATCCTGAAGTCAGATCATATCTATTACACTCGTTTATGCAGGTGTACAGCGTTAGTGTGGTGCAATTTACCAGCCACCGCAAAGTGTGCAATTATGCTCAGCCAAAACCATTTTCCAAGCCAAAATGGGATGTTTTGACTTTTCTTAATCCAATTTTAATGTGCAGGATTACATACTGAGCACCGCTGGAGATGCTCTTACACCAAAAAGGCTTGGAGTAGTAAATACAGAAGCAATCATTTATGATAATTCCACCGAAATACCCTATTCACACACTGGTAAAGAAAATTGCCCTCCCCTCTGTATAATCTGAGTGAAAATGTGGCGAAAAGTTTTCAATAATTTCCGAAATTTGGCAATATTGTTTTCCCAAAAAAAGCAAGCACCAAACGGCAGAATATACTATTTTTTCTTTTATAATTTCTCACAAAAATATATGATTGGTTGTAATAACGTCTTACTTCGGGGAAGTTGCAGCTGAGTCACTGGCTATTGCCGGTTACATTGTTACAGTTGTGACTCGTGAGGGTGGGGTGAGGGCGTAGGACTACGGTCATAATATAGACAAGCCTGATCTAATCCTCACCGTCGAATTCAGGGGACGGTTCAGATTTCGTCTCGCACCTCTGGACGTTGCCGCTACTGTGCGAGAAAAGCTCCTCTCTTCTGCTCGTGTACAAGAACAGAGGGTCGCGAGCTTTCCCCGGCAGAGTCTCCTCTCTTCCTTCGCAGTCCGACTTCCTTGGCTGGTCTCTCTTTTCTTGTCGCATTTCCAAGGAGAAGCTTACGAAGTTCTCGCCAGGTATATGCTATATATTATATTCCTTCTTCCGTGTTTCTTCTTCTTCTTCTCTAACTTCTTTTTCTTTTAGATTGGGTTCACTGTTTCACTTCCTACCTGCTTCTCGTTCTTCTGTTTCTCCGTCAACAGAACGGTCTGTTGTGGCTGTAACGTTGTTGCTGTACATGTTTGGGTAATATGGAGGTCGATGTTTTGGAGTTTTATTTAGCTCGGATTTGTCTCCGCTCAAAGTGAATGGGGTTTTTTTTGGTCTAGTTTTGTACTGAGCTTTTTTTCTGCTGTGGGTTTTGTGATTCGGGATGTAGGGATGGAGACTTTTCTGTTCACGTCCGAGTCTGTGAACGAGGGACACCCAGACAAGCTTTGCGATCAAGTCTCAGACGCAGTGCTAGATGCGTGTCTTGAGCAGGACCCGGACAGCAAGGTGGCGTGTGAGACTTGCACCAAGACCAACATGGTGATGGTATTCGGAGAGATCACCACCAAGGCCAAAGTCGACTACGAGAAAATCGTAAGGGATACTTGCCGGGAGATCGGATTTACCTCAGACGCTGTGGGTCTGGATGCTGACAACTGCAAGGTGCTGATGAACATCGAGGCTCAGAGCCCCGACATTGCACAGGGCGTCCATGGCCATCTCACCAAGAAACCTGAGGACATTGGTGCTGGTGACCAGGGTCACATGTTCGGCTATGCCACAGACGAGACTGAGGAGTTGATGCCATTGACTCATGTCTTGGCCACGAAACTCGGAGCTAAGCTGACAGAGGCGAGGAAGAATGGGACTTGTGGCTGGTTGAGACCTGATGGAAAAACCCAGGTGACTATAGAATACAAGAATGATGGTGGTGCCATGGTGCCACTGAGAGTACACACCGTCTTGATATCCACTCAGCATGATGAGACAGTTACCAATGATGAGATTGCTGCTGATCTGCGAGAGCATGTCATCAAGCCAGTGATCCCCGAGAAGTATCTCGATGAGAATACCATCTTTCACTTGAACCCATCAGGGAGGTTCGTGATCGGTGGCCCTCATGGAGATGCTGGCTTGACAGGGAGGAAGATTATCATTGACACATACGGAGGATGGGGTGCCCATGGTGGTGGTGCTTTCTCTGGTAAGGACCCTACCAAGGTTGATCGTAGTGGTGCCTACATTGTCAGGCAAGCCGCCAAGAGCATTGTGGCTGCTGGGCTTGCACGCCGCTGCATTGTACAAGTCTCATATGCCATTGGTGTGCCAGAGCCCCTGTCTGTTTTCGTTGATACATATGGCACTGGGAAGATCCCTGATGCCGAAATTCTGAAGATCATCAAGGAGAATTTTGACTTCAGGCCTGGTATGATGTCCATCAATCTGGATCTCAAGCGTGGTGGCAACAAGAGGTTCCAGAAGACTGCTGCCTATGGCCATTTCGGCCGAGATGACCCTGACTTCACCTGGGAAGTTGTGAAACCCTTGAAGTGGGAGAAAAGTGCTGCATAGAGCTTGTCTACTAGGTTTCAACTCCACTGATTTTAGGAGGGGTTTGAGGATATGATGCCAACATATGATCTCATCCAAGAAGAACTTGATTTGCTGTTGGACATGGTAGTTTGTTGAATAGAAAGCATGCAGTCGTCCCTTTGCAAGATATCTCAAAGTCCTTGGTGAAATTTCTTATCATGTAATATGCTTGCTTGATATTAACAGAGATCTTTGAATTGCTTCAACGAATTCCCATTTTACACTGGTGTTGCAGGCAGCTGTCCTCAAGACACTCCGTGGCTTTGGCAAATGCTGGGCCCCTAATGAGGCCAGAAGTTGCCATTGAATTGATTCATACTTTGCTTGATCTGATTGCCTTTGAAAGCACGTACTATCTCTTGTTTTGGTTCTCTGCATTTTACTGCAATTGCTGCACTATGAGTCAAGTCTCATGTATTATTTGCTGCTTGATGTGCTCTGCAACATTTAGTCCTAGTTTACTGCAATCAACTCATATTGATTCAAGGCTTCCATAATAATAATATAACCTCTGTTTGTTTGTTTGTTTGTATGTAGGTAAGATTACCAAAGAGCACAAGTACCTAATGTGTTGGAATGTTGTTTGGCATCTTCAGTGGTATTCTGTATGTGAACCTGCAAAAATATTTTTCACATCCAAGTCTAGTTATCTACTTTTTTGCAACCCCACCCATAAAACTGAAACTGGGACAGCAAATAGGTGGGGACTACTAATAGCAAACCACGTGGACCAACCATTAGGATGGGCTGATAAAAAACACTGAGCAGCAGTCAGATCATATTTATTACACTCATATTTATTACACTCTTTTCTGCAGGTGGACAGTGTCGCTGCGCCCTTCACCAAACTGTGTAATTTTGCTGAGCTAAAACCATTTTCCTAAGCCAAATGGACACATTTTGACTTTCTTCCTCCAATTGTACTCTGCAGGATCACATACTGAGCACAGCTGGAGATGCTCTAAGCACAAACTTAGCCAATTTCACATATCTTGTATATTTCTAACTGGGAGAGCTTTTTATGTTAAATGTTTTTGACACTATGTGAATTAAAATGGATATTGTTTCTGAGGGTATGTGAGAGAGGATACAAATTCCTCACCTTCTTAATATCTAATTTTTTAATATTCACATCTTTTAATTATTTTAAAATTTATATTTGCATTGAATTGGAAGCCCTCACTTGAACAATCTTTGACCACATTTTTTTTCTTTGCACCTAGGTACAAGCCTATGAGGCTATTACAAGGTTTAATTGGAAGTGTATTGAAGTTACATCCTCGAAACAACTCAAGGCTCCCATTCTAACAATCTCATTGATTCTATAGCTTTCTTTTACACCCCCATAGATGCCATCCTATTCCACATACCTCTCACATTATATTTGCGTATATATTTTTACACTAATGTTATAATCTTTGTTTGTACACACATATGGTTGAAAACATCCAAAGCTTTATGTTGATGATACACCATTTTCCCTATTATATCTTCAAAAAGTGTAAATAACTCTTAATTTGTGAAGTTTTTTGTCTCATTGTTGTTAACCAAACAATTATAGGAAAGTGTTAAAATAAATGCAAATATAAGGGGTCTATGTACCTAGGGATGAAAAAAAAAAGCTTGTATGGGCAATTGGATGAGCCAATTTGATTGGCCCATCACAAAAATAAAGATTCTATGAAAGATGGAGTGCCTCCCCCTTTGGCCCACCCATATAGCTGAGAAGGGGAGGACTTTGGGATTAAAGCGAGGTGCTATTGGGAACACCCTTGGGGAACACATTGGGAACCTAAGGAACTTATTGGAACCTGATAGGAACCCATTGGGAACTTGAAGGGAACATGTTGGGAACAAAGGAAAAAAGAAAAAAAACCTCCCCTCTCCCCAACCTAAAACTCAAAAGAAAAAAATCAAGGCACTTTGAGTGCGTGCTGAGCCTTCCCATTGGCTGCATGAAATTTCTATTTCCAAAACTGTTGATCACCATTTTTGGCCTAGGCTAATAATACCCCCATTATAAACTCTGGGGGTACTTATTTTATTGGCCTTGCCTACTACCAAGGCAAAGGATATTGTGTTTAGATTCACTGTAGAGTATATATAGTAGCTTAAGAGATTTTGGCACCTAAGTAATAATAATAGGTCTATTTTTAAATAAGGATTTTTGAAAGATGATATATTTTGGCTTGTGTAATTGAAACTTGAGATTTTGTTACAGAGTTATAATATCTTGAAGGATTTTGGTTTCTTTTAGAGGATTTTTTTGGAAGATTATAATTTTTGCGTGGTGAAAGATTTGAGTTTCCATAATTCTTCTTTTGCCTTAAGATACTTTTCAATGTGAATAGCAAGGCCACATTGTGACACAGGGTTTTGGTACATTACTTGTGGTGTTGTTGTTTTCACTTTGCAGTGGGGGGCACTAAGAAGAGCGTGAAGATCATCTGATGCGCCCCTGCAAGCTCTCTCAACGTCATTGCGCGCAGTGTTTTGGCACTTCGAAGATGGCGGATTCAATTCCTGTTATAGGTTTGTCCGTCTTCTTTTCCATCACTGCTTTTGTGTCTCTTGTAGTCGTAGTAGTAGTAGTAGTAGTAGAGGAGGAGGAGGGGGAGGAGGAAGAGGTGTATCGACCCCGACTTTACCTCTTGTGTTTTCAAAAGCAGAAAACCTATGCAAGTTGGGGGAGGGGGGCGCGACAAATAGACAGACACTCGCCTTTTTTCCAACACTTTTGGAAAATCATGACAAAGCTTTTGTGGATTTTAACCAAATTCAGCATTTATGAATGGATAGAACAAGAAGATGCGCTGCATTCTCTCGTTGTGATCATCATCATCATCATCATTGTCGTCGTCGTCGTCGTCTTCCTTTGTAAGAAGACACAGTCTGTGTCTTCTCTAGGTTGAGTTTTGTCACAAGCTGATTTACTCTTAGTTTTTCTGACTCATGCTCTTCGAAAGTTGGAGCACATATCAGAAATAATCAAGAGGCAACAATTTTGCTTCAAAGATTGCTCCATTCCTGTGACCCAGCTCCAGAATCTGTACTTAATGACTGCAGTTAGGGCAACTGCATGATGGTGAAATGAGTTCTTCCATCTTAGAAAGTTCATGGAGACCAGTACAGAATATCTAGATTCAAGAACTAGCTCAGACACCATGTAAGGATAAAAGAGAGCACCTGTTAATCAACACTGATGATGGGAAGTGGATCTATGTACCTATGCAGATATAGGGCCTCTTGTTCAGCAGAAGGCAGATCCTCACATGGCAGAAGATCCACAAGTGATGAATGTGGTTCGACAACTTGATGAGGCTTGCCGTGAAATTGGCTTCTTCTATGTGGTTGGTGTCCTCCTCCTCCTCCTCCTCCCAAGACTGCTTGGATTTGTTCTTTTCTTTGGGCTTTTGAATGGTGTTCATTATTGTGCTTGAATTGTGAAAGGCTGTCTAAACATCTCAAGGTCTGTTGCCTTATGAATCAGGTTTCTCTAAGCACTTTGGGTCCTTCTGGTGTAACCCCTCATTTGAAAATTGTCAAAACATCTCAGGCACATTGTCTCACCATGTGCACTGTGACTTTGGTTAGACCTCAAACTTTAGGGTAGCATGCACAGCCATGTTTGCTGTTAAGAACAGGTTCAAGTATTCTCTCTTAAGACTGGAATCACAATGACTTTTAGGGTTTTCTTCCCATACGTGCACCACATACTGAGAGGAGGTCATTTTCACATCAGCTTCAATCCACCTGTATCCAGGAGTATGACTGTATTCAGTCCCAGGGATCTCCATACGTTTTGCCTTTACACAGTTAGAGATCTAAAGGAATGGAAGTCTTCAGAGGCTTGACTAATTTGCAACTTTCTGGTTGTAGAAAGGACATGGGGTTTCCCCTTGTCTGCTAGAACAGGTGCTGGATATGGGCTACAAATTCTTTGCTCTACCTGAAGAAGATAAGCTCCAAATTGCTATGAGCAGTGATACAGGATTCAGGTTGTCAGAGACTGTTTGATATTTGTTCTTAGAGGCTCTTGAATCTTGGCTCTGAATTTTTTCGCAAATTCTTTGTCTGTATAGGAGGTCCCATAGCAATAGAGCAAGTATGGTCCATCTCTGATTTAGTTCATTACTAGGAACACATGTTGAAAAAGGAGGTGTGCCAAGCATAGGAGGTATCGGTCTGATGAGAGCAGTCTTGTCATACTTGTCTAACACATATCATGCACTTGTGTGGGGTTAATAATGGCAGAGGATACCAGAAACTTGGACAGAATATCACCAAAGGACAACCTGACCTGCATGAGGCCATTGATGTACCACAACATCTCCCTGTTGTAGAGAATATCCTCTAATATTCTGTATGTGCATTTTATCTGTTCTGTCAATGGGGCTGATTCTTGTATCACCGCTCTTTGAAGAATTCTTGAGTTTCTTGTACCACTCCAAAATATCCCTTTGCCAAAAATCTATCTGTTAACTCCTGTAGTATCTTTTGAAATGATGAATGGGGAGTTCTTTTTTTTAATGTTTTGGGAGTATATCTTCAATTTTGCAGTACTTCAGGGAGCTTGAAAACCAAAAGTTGTCAACAAGGAAGGAAAATCCTTTGATGGGTTCAAATCAGTGGTGAGTGGGACAGCAGTCCATTTTCTCTTGTCCCTTACGAAACTGCACACCAACCCCAGCATAGACAGATGTGCATTCTCTTGCTCATTCTTCATCTTTTAGTTTCCTCATGCACAGCATATCACTCATGATAGCAAGAGCTCCATGTGCTGTGGTGTATACAGGCCTAATGAACCAATTGGGTTTCAACCTCTGATTGAAGAGTATGTCAATGTCATGACAGGTATTCATTTCTTGTTGTCTCAGAGGCTTGTCTGTTTGACACTCAGCTGATTTTGCAACTGTTTTAGCATCAATCCAACATCCCAAGTGGTTGTAGCTCATGGTCCCCTGGTGGGTGGTTTTGGTGGGTCAGTTCACCACTAGGCCACAATAAATGTTATCTACTATAGCAAACCAAGCAATATCAGAGGCCAACAGGTGAACCAGTTACCAAAATCCATGTTGGTACTTTGGGATGAACCCTTGAGGGAGAGTCAGGCAACCATGTTGCCCCTGCAATGGTGGTTAGAGAGTGACCACTTTCAAATTGAGGCAAATAGGCCTACAAGGTGCAGAGCCACTCAATCACATTGGATTGGCCAACTAAGTGTCTTCCCTGTTTCTTGCAAGTGTTTTCCATAGGGAGTAATCCAGTATTCACTTCTCAATCCTTAAGGCCACCATACCCAAACAGGCTGGTTGATTCCTGGAGTAGCTCAATATCCGTTTATGATGCCTTGTTTGATGACATTCAGACTGGCAAAGCCCCATGTATCTGCTGTATCATCTAACAGTTGTGGCTCACATTAGATTTTGAATATGAATATTATCCCCACACCCTCTCCCTCAAGGATATGGTTGAAGGATTGAGCTGATTAAATGGGGTGCATATTGTTGTCTAGATTTGGGAGAAGCAATAATACAAGGTATAGCCTTAGCTCTAAGTGGAAAAAAAGATGCATTTGGTGGAAAAAGGGCTGGTGACCCTTTCTGGATTCTGAGAGTTATTGGATACCCTCCAATGAAAAAATCAGACTTTGAAGTTGGCTGGTAAGTTTTCATGCAGCTTTTTCCCCCATATTTCAATGTTTTGTAGATGTTTATTTTCTGTCTTAGTGTGACTGGAGAAGAAGCCTGGTCTTTTTTTACCCTGAATCTGGGTCTATACTTCAGGACAAATGCTGTAAGTTTGAGATATGGAAGATATTCTTGTTAGGGTTTTGGTTGTGCAACAGGAGTATTGAAGTTCTTCAGACCTGTAACTTGTGCATCAAATACATTGCAGTCATCTGCCCTTAAGTTTCTCACTCAGCTTGCAACTGTCCTAAATGACTCCACTCTAATCAGTGATGATTGTTCCTTCTGCTGGTTGCTGGGTTTCCTTGTGGCTGGACACTGGTCCCCTTATACTTCGGAATACGCTTCTGCAGTGGTGACCACACTGACTATGGTATTTATCCACATATTGGTTGTTTGATTACGGGTGTATGTGACAATCTCATCATTGGATATGCTGGCAGATATGCAGCAAAGTTGTACTGTAAACTCTGTATCTTCCGGCCTTGTATAGAAGGGAAAGACTGAATCACTTTCTGTATGGTGCTATGAGGAATAGTATGGTCAAGGCAGGCTTTTCAATAGCCTTTTTGTTGGATGAAGAAACTTTGCAAGCCAGATGTCATGTGTCAAAAGATGAAACATGGCCAGAAGTTAACTGAACATCTTCGGATGTGCAGGCTTATTGACACTGGTCAATCAAGACCCAACTATTCCTGCACTGCAGGTTCCTTTCGCTGACTTGGTTGTGCATCCAGTTTCCCTACCGTAGAATCATTATGTCTTTATTCCCTACCTCTCCCTCTTTGATTGCGTCATGGGGATAGATCCAAGCACTAACAAATAGTAGTCATGAACTTGCTAAAAACAGGTGAAAAACAATGAAGGGAACTGGATATGGGCAAAACCAATCCCAGGAACATTTGTGGTTAATATTGGTGATATGCTTAAGGTACCCTACCTATCTTTTCTACTCCTCTTGCTCTTGAACATCATATGTTTTTCTTGTGTAGGTGCTATCTCACTACACATCTGGTTGTGGAATGTTCAAGAAATGGCCAATCATTTACCAATTTTTATGTAATAGTCAGTTGCATGTGTTTGCTCTTTGTTAGTCCAACCTTCTCTACAACATTGTAACCATTGTTTTTTTTTCCCCAGTACTTTGTTGCTTATTGGAGCTCAGGCTCCTATTATAGTGCTTATTGCCTCTTACATCACCATCTTTCTGCTCATGTGGACAAACATGTTGAGAAAATAATGTGAGCTGAAGAGGTACAAATTTCGGATTTTACAGATTTGGACCAATGGGTTATATCAGTCAACATTGCATCGAGTCATGAATGATGACTCCAAGTATCGTGTTTCTGTCCCTTTCTTTTATGAAGTAAGCCATATTCATATCCATACCTTGTTTCCTCGTTAAGAAGAGACTCTAGTAGCATTGGTGTTGAATGAGTCCATGTTCAGACTGATTTTGGTTCTGCTGGCCCCTTTTTTCGCTTACTTCACTTGAAAGGAAACAGATATGGCCAGTTTACAATCTGTTGTTTGTTGTCCTTAAGTCTTTGGTCACTTGTGTTAATGCAGCCAAATTTTGATGCACTTGTGGAGCCCCTTGAGATTTGTAAGCGACAAACAGGGAGTGCAGTGCCAAGGTTCACACCTGTGGTGTATGGGGACCATGTGATTGGCAAAGTTCTCACCAACTTTGGTTAATGCATCTGGGAATGCTGATCTAGCTAAAGATTCAGTTGTATAGAAGAAGAGGTTTGCCCCTTGCCTCCCTTTTGATCCATACAGCTACTGGATGGTGTATTGGATCTTAACACACCAGTTAACCAGTAAATGCAGTACCACTGGATCAGAGGCAGTCTTTGTCAGATGGTAGGAAATATTACATACCACAGAAAAAGTATTGAGATCTTTCTTGGATGTATCAGGAGCTGGATGAAGTAAAGGACCCGTTCATCTATTATATCTCATCAAAGAATCTCCTCATGAAAATGTTGTTCTGTAGTTGCCTTTGTAGTAGCCATGAGTCCATTCAAAGTTTAAATCTGTTTTTTAAGGCTCGTTGAGCTTTTTAGGGCAGGCTGCCAAGGTGGCTGAAAATAGTGACATTTTTCGTTGCATCTTACCTTTGGTGATTAGTTTTCTTCTTGTTTTTGAGGCATTAAAACTGATTGTGGATTTGTTATAGTGATCAGTTGATTGACAAATGCTTGAACAGGAAATGAGGCATTTCCCAAGATGCTTTCACTTCAGCTCACGCAACCTGTTATAACCATGCCTCCCTGGATGCAAATGGTATGTACCCTACTTCCTTGGAGAGGGTTGTCATCAGTGATACTTCATGATTATGAAATTGGTTTGGTTGTTGGTTTTAGCACATGAATTGAGACAAAAGAGTTTGAGGAAGTTATGTTGAAGAGGATTCTTAAACTGAAGACATGTTTTGGCATGTCATTAACTAACGATGATGTGTAATTAACAAAGAAGACATGAGGACATTTGGATTTCATTATGAAAATATGATTTCAATACGTTCAGATCTTTTGTTGTTGATTATTGATAATAATTCAAATCCAATTGTATAACATGTGATACATTAAAGGGTATATGGTCATATGATACTATATTGAACATGTTTTAGAAATCAGCTCAATGACATTGATTCAAAACATACAACCTATTTTTATAACCAAATGTTTCAACATGAAAAGGTCTAACAATTTAGAGAATGCACATGATTCATAAATAAAACTTTTTTTGGGTTGTTTATCTACTTGTGTTCTAAACTAGTTGATGAAATTAAATTCAAGTATGTTTCCTGTTTTTACTGTTACTTGACAAGGCATAAAATCTCAATATTACAAAATTTAGATAATTGTGCATATAATTCTATAGTCACATTATCCAAATGGATTTATATTAGTAGACTAGATATATGGATAAAGATATAATTTGACAATTACATATAAAAACATTTTGTCATTCATATTTGATAATTCAATATTTTTGTATATAATGTACAAAAATTATTGGATTGTCAAACATCATGTATTAATGCAATGTTGTTGTGATGTGTAGTGTCGTGACCTTCGATGTTGTAAAGGTGTAAATCCATAGTAAATTCTACTAAACAAAAAGATTAAAATTAGTTAAAGTTAGAAATTAATCAATCAAAAAGAGATGCATGTACATATATATATAATGCACAAGAGGAGGTTGAGATGAAATTTTCATATATAATAAATTGAAAAGAAGGAAAGAAAATGTAATGTATGTAAACGATGATCGTGCAATAGTCATTGAGAGCATCTAGAAATCCAATTTGATTATGGAGAAAACTTTCCCTAACAAAGGAATTAAAAAAAAAATTAACAAGAAAAGGAAAGAACTTGACCTTTTATACAACCGTTGACAAGCTAAAACCCTAAAACACCTAATAGCGTACAGTAACTTAAAAATGTAATTAACCCTAAAAGGCATGATTGACATGCCCATAATTGACCGTCATGCATGAGGCCATGTATGCGAGCATGACAAGGTCATTTTCTACCTTCCTATTTGCATTTGTCTATTTCATTTGCATGAACACATCCATTCAAGTTTGTTAAAATCATAATTTAAAAAAAATCACAATCTTATTTTTATTCCACTTTGCACTTTAACATCTATGCAAAAAAGTGTATCAATCAACTTTGACTAACAATTCAGTCAAATTGAACATTGTTAAATGCATTTGGACTATTTAACACTTAAATGACATGTATAATTTGACTATAATTTGACCATTTTTGACATCAACTTTTATGTGTCACATGTGATTAAAATTTATCATCATCATTATTTTACATGTCATTTTTCATATATAATTTGAATATTATTGATTAATGTAATATCTTCTTGGCATATTTATGTGTGAAAGTTCATAATTGTTCAAATTACCATTATGAAAGCAAGATTGTTTAAATCACATTATCCATGTGTCAAAATTCTATTAAAATTTCATCATTAGGACTTTGACAACCTTAATTTAGCTTATGAAAATATTATATTTGAAAAATAAAAATAATTAATTTTTAAAAATGTAATAGATTTGAAAAAATATTCATATTTTAATGTACATAGTAATATTTGCTCATCAACATGTTTTCAAATTGTTCTATTTAATGTCACTTTTAACACACCATACTAACATTGATTCATTTTTATTCTTTAATAAACATTTTATAAAATTTCATTTAGATCACACTCATTATTATGAACTATAACAAATTATTTGGTAGGTGTTTAATTTTATCAAACAATGTTGTTCTTTAAAAGGTCGAAACAACCTTTCAAATCCATTTTAATGGGTTTTGCACATTCAATATCCACATTATTTTTAAACCTTTTGATACATTTATAATTTATTACAATTTCTAATTACATTCAGTAAATTGCACTTATTTTCAAAGTGCATGACCATCTAAACCAAATAGATTAAACTTTTACTCAATTAAATTAATTTTAAAATTATTTTAGTTTTAAATTTATGTTTTAAGGACAAACATCCTAAGGATGATGATCATTAAACTAGTAAAAAAAGGAAAAATGTTTGACATGAAATTGACATGGATGTTTTAAATGAGGAACAATTATTGGTAAAACAAAGCTAAAGTGGAATCCTTCAACCTTGGAAATATAATAACACAAAATAATACATGATTTGAATGTATATTGGTTGACATTAGCTTGTTGCCGACCAATGTACATCCAAATGATCATATAGGCTAAGGCCAATGATCTCATACAATGTAATCTTTTGGTCCCAATGCAAACATGTAGGCCTTAAATCCCAAATGGCAAAGACTTGGAACTTTTTGCATGGCAAGCCCATATTTTTTTCAAACAATGAAACTTGTTTATGGTTGTGTCAAATGGTGTATGTTGAAGTCATCTTTCAATGAGATGTGGATTGAACAATGATTCCAAATACTAAAGTTGTGAAGACATTTCCAAGGGTTAAGCATATCCCATACAGTTTTTTTTCTCGACATTAGAGGATACACAAAAGGTCCATGGGCAAGCAATCAACCTCCATAGGATTAAGCTCCCCCAACAAACTGAATTAATGACATTTAGTGCAAGAGGAACGGGTTAAAGGTTTTAGGGCCACCCCTGCAAAAGGTCTAACTAAAGCATGCCTTGTAAAGGTTAGATCTTGTATCTATAGGTAGAGAAAAATAATAATTGATATTGACATTATCAATACATGTTTTTACACTAAAGCTTGCATTGGATATGATGATGTTGTTAGCCCAAGATCCTATTGAAAAACTTGCATTTATATCCACTAAATTTTTTGAAGCGACATATATAACAAAAATTCAAAACTTGAAAAACATGCATGGTCAAAAAATGGACGTTTTACAAAACAATTTCTTTAGGTTGATCAAATTTGTGGGCATTCAAGATATTCGATGTGTAAAGGAAGAAACCTATGACAACCAGTGAGGAATTGAAATTAAAATATAGGCACCAATTATATCAACAACTACAATACACCTAACAAATGTACAATAAATTACAGTCCCTACATTAATCGAACATCCAATTCATGGAGGATTTTGTAAAAAGTGATGCATTCGAGTCAAAACACAGTTAAAGGAGCCACAAAAGGTGTTAGATGTCAGATATTGTCATAAAAAAACTAAAGATTAATTTATTTTTCCATTTGAAACCAATGTGCTAATCATTGCACATTATTCATTTTTTACACACATGAATGTCAAGAAACTCAAATTTAAAAATCCATTTGGTCCAATTTTTAATTTTGGTTTAATTAAGGATTTTTGAAAGTGAAAAGTTCTGTCATTAAAAAAGGACATTTTTACAAAGGACTTTCAAAGGACTCATGTTATAAAAATAACTTGATGGTAAAAAATATGAGATGATAATAACCTATTAGACACATTAAAAAAACATTCACAATCTTAAAAATGTGGAATTTTAAAACTTTGAAAATTCAAAGTATGTACATTTGAAAATTTAGAATTTCAAAACTTCAAGAATGTTTTACACATATAAATGGGGTATAATGTACATGATGTATTAAAAAAATTTTTGTTTTATATTACATTAAATTCACCTTTTAAAAATTAACATTTTTTGGTATGATTTGAAATTATCATCATTTTTCAAGATGAAAAATAGAATTTGCAAGGAATTTGTACATTTAAAAAATTTCATATATGTATTAAAAATGATTAAGAAAAGAAAACTTATTGGGGAAATTTTAATCATTTTTCATAACAAGTTTCAAAAAATCATTTGTATGAAAAAGTTATTTTGGGGAAAAAAAAACATGTAAGACCAATGTAAAATATTGTTTGTGGCCCCTTTGATCTTGTTTTGACCCATTAATGAAAAATTACATCGAAAGGTGTTGGATTAGAATGCAAGACTAGAAAAGGAATACTAACAAATGATGTCAATATTCATTGTGTTTGTATTTCAAGAAGTTGAAATTAATAATGAGTTGAAAATGATAGGTGAATATGGATGCGCAAACCATATTTAGGAATTCCAATTAACATCATGCCCAAAAGTTTACCATCTCTTTCTTGATGATTATTCATTGCATGTTAATGACAACTCAAGCATAGATTGGGCCCAAAACTTGGCTTTGAATTGACAATACACCAACAAATGGTCCACCCATCAAAATTATGAAGTTGATCATTAACTCTTATGGCCTATACACCAACGATTCACATATGATGACACTACATGTTGCATATGTTTTAATTCTTTTAGGCCTAAAGGTGGATGGGATTTAAAAACATGCCCACATATGTTCTATCCACCATGTTTGATCACCTAAATGCACATAAATTGTTGATGTCCCATTTGTAAAGCCTTCATTAGTGTTTGTACAAGTTATTTAACTTACCAACATATATGCTTAAAAGTCAAGAATGGAATCTAACAAATATCCTAATTAATCTTGAAATGGGTGCAATCACAATCCGACAAGCCAAAAAGGGCGTCGGATCATATGAATGTCAAGAAATTCCAAACCAAAAATCTAGTTGATGAAATTTTAAGTTTAAGTTTTGATTTAGGACCTCTAAAAATGAACATCTATGGCAGCATATAGGAATCAATTTTGCAAAGGAATATCAAAAGAACTCATATAATAAAACATATTTGATGGGAAAAAAAGAAGAAAAAAAAGACCTATTAACCACATTGAAAAACACTCATACTTTAAAATATGTGGAATTTTGAAACTTTAAAAATAAAAAAAAGTTTCCAAAATTTTAGAACTTTAAAAGTTCTTTACCACATACAAATGAGGTATAATCTACATGATGTGTTAAAAAAAGTTGTATCTTATTATAGGAAAAAACATAAAATGTAAAAAATCATTTGAAATTGTTATCATTTTTATAAACACATCACAAAATTTACAAGGAATCAAAACACTTAAAAAAATTCATATTTATTCAAACATGATAAAAAAAAAATGTTGTGTACTATGACAACAATAAGCATTTATTATAACAAATTGTAAAAAAAAATTACTCCAAAATTCATTTGTATGAAAAAAAAAATTTGGGAAAAAAGACATGCAATCCTTTTAAAAAAGTAATCATGTTGTTCACTGTGTCTTGTTTGCACCCAAATTTGAAGTTTAAATCAACTTTCAAATTCATGAATTAAAAGTGTGAAACCTATGCAAAATGGTGCCAATGCCAATTTAATATTAATTGTTGATGAAACAATGGCCGTAATCAAAGATTTTTCTACTTTGATGAAAATAATGACCATCAACATTTCTTTTACGACATAATGGAAGGTTATTTTAATGAGGGAGAAGGAAATTTTCACATTAAAGTTCATCCCTAAAGAAGATTTATCAACTTACATGGGGAGGAAGTCGTGCATGTTGAATGAAATGCATGGGATGGAATCACCCAACACTAATGATAATTAGGGGCCAACGATAAAAGCCCAAGTAGAAAGAATGTTGTTTTAGATCAATGTTGTGCTATTTTAAAATTTTAAGAAAAACTTTTAGCTTTAGTTTTGAAAATTTTCATGGGATCAATTCTAGTTTCAGTTTTGATTTTAATTTTTCTTTAAAATGGGATTCAATTTTGATTATGGTTTTTCCAATGTAGGGGTGGTTTTAGTTATCATTGTTTTTTTTAAAATTCTTATTTAGTTCTTGGTTCTAAGGTAGGTTCTAGGTTACTTTCCAAATAGTTTCCAAAATCCAAAACATTACCAAAAATAATGCCAAAACATGAAATATTTATTCCCAAAAAAGAAGATTATAGAAAAATTTCACAAAATCAATTGATACAAATTACAATATATCAAGCCTATTTTAAATTATAAATTAAAACTACACTTATATTTTCTAATGGATTAGAACCTTTTTTTCTCATGCCAATTGGTTTTTGAAATGTGTTTTCTTGTAACTTATCACCCTTGAATTAAACCCAAATTTGTCCCAAAACACCTAAAACACCCTCTAAATTTGCCATACCCAAATCAACCTCAAATTTGCCCCCAAAAAAATCCCCAAAATGTGCCACATCCAAAATTGACCCCAAATTTGCCCCCTAATACACTCCCCAAATCAACCCCACCCAAAATCAGCCCCAAATTTGTTCTTAAAACATCCTTCAAAATTTGTCACATTCAAATGCAACCCCACATTTGTTACACCTAAAATTAACAATGATGATGGTGATGAGCATTAAAAATCACAAGAAAGATACCGACCAGGTGATCATGACCAAGAGGAACAGAGAAAAAGGCAATGCAACAATGAACACAAAAAAATCACAATAATGAAACTAACAAGGCGATCATGACTAAGAACATAAAGAAGGCGATGACAATGAGCATTAAGAATCACAAGCAAAAGACCAATAAAGCGATCACAAATAGGAATAACTAAAAATAAAATAGTGGTGATGCAATTGAAAGAAAAAATGTGAAGAAGATGTAGATTAATATGAAAAATGAAGCCCACAAAGATGATCCATAGCCAAAAATGCCACAAAGAAAATCCAATGCATGTTTGTTTGTTTGTTTGTTTTTGAAATGAAAAGAAAAACACAATGCCAACCACAAATAAGGATGAGGGAAAAAAAAAGATGAAAAGCAAACTAAAAACAAGAAAACCTTAAACCAAGGACTAGAATTGAAATTGATTTAAAAAAAATAGATCCAATTCTTGTTTTTATATTCCATAGGAATTGAACCTAGGTTTGGTTCCACTTTTTTGAAACCTTGGAACTAAGGGTTAGTTTTCAATTCAATTCTTAGATCCCAACCTAATCTTGCTTTTAATTCCTACCCAATTCCATATCTATGATTAGACTTTGGTTAGGTTTTGGGTACTTAAAACCAAAAATGTCCCAAAGTAACCAATTAACCCACACAACACTAGTTTAGATGTTCTTTTAGTGGTGGTTTGTTCAATGGACCCATCAAACTTCAAAATATGGGTTAAGTATGGCAAGAACGCATGGCAATTGTGTCAAGTTTTTTATGTCATGTGTTGGTCATATTGGGATATGGGAAGTAATATCCCACCTACCATGTTCAACCTTGGTGGTGAAACTTATTGCTAATTCAAAGTCTTTAATTTTGAAAATAATGATATGTGGAATGGATGCATTTGTGATATGTGTATTGTGACCCAAAAAGGTGTCTTTATTCAAGGACACAATTAAGTTTTTTAATACAGTGGGCTTGAAAAATACGTGGTTTTAACTTTTTTTTATAGTTGTCGAAAGTAAAGTGGTGGCTAAGATCTCCAAATTTTAATGAATGTTGGATCCAATGTGTCAATAGAAATGATCATGCAAATTTTTATTTTTTACATGCATAACTAATTTCCATGTCCTATTCAACACTATTGCACACCTTTTCTTAGGTGGGAAATTTAACCATTTATTGGCTTTATTTTTTGTGATGTTATTGGCAATTTTAATGCATATCAATGATCAAAAAAGGTGTTTGAAATGAGAATTGGTAGTCAAAAATTGGTTATGTTTGTGAATACAAAAAGAAACCCTTACCATCAAATGGAACAACTATTGGTCCTACTAAACTCACCACATTTTTAGGTTAAACATGTTCTATTAAACTTGTTCCATAATAATTAACCAAGATTTTGAGATTATTCTTGATTACGGTTTCCAAAAGAAAAGGTACATAGGAAGGAAACATGTTTTAGTCAAAAAAATTGGAATTTGGGAAAGAAAAGCAATTGTTCTTATAATGGATGGTTTTTCAATATTTTTTTGATATTGTGGTGGTGCATTAATTTAAGACTATTATTACATGGAAGGAATAAGGTTCAAATATGACAAAAATCACTTCATCATTTGTTCTTCTTCAAAAACATTTAACAATTTTTGTAAATCAATTTTTATCTTGTGGCAATGATAGGTCTACCCCAAATTCAACTTTCTCATGTTAAATATTTTTCAACTAATTTCATTGTCATCCATTGTTCAACTTTCCCACTTTCCTTGGTCTTTCATTGTCAAACTTTCTCAAATTTCCTTGCTTCAATTTACTAAGCCTCATGTTTGCCAAATTATGCATGTTCATCCAAAGTCCAACTTCCACATGTTCAATGTCCATGAATATGAATGTAGAAACTTTAAGCTTGTTTCTATGTTTTTACATTCATATTTTGTATTCATATGAGTGAAAATTTGAATAAGTAGTAAAATGATGTCCATTCAATGCAAATTTTCATTGCTTCCAATCAAAATTTTACTCCAAATCCAACACATCACATGCCTTTTATGAAATGCATTCAATTTCAAGCATAGGTAGAGTTTGATCACAAAATCAAATGGAATACAAAATATGAATGTAGAAACTTTAAGCATCCTTCTATACTATTAGCTACCTTTTGGAACCTAATATAGAATGTGACAATTTTTTTAAATTTTGAAAAAAGATTCTCTTAATATCTAACGACTACAAAACCCTATAAACACAAACGTGTGTTTCCATTTTGAAAAAAATCACCAAACAAACTAGTGGATGGGTGCAAGGTGCATTGCTTTCTTTAATTACATTTTAAGAACATAATGTTGATATTGTTTTAGTTTCCCCAAGTGCTTTTGGATAGATGTAAGCCCAAATTTTATTATTGTTAACAAAAGGCAATGGATTATAATAGTTGGGATTTCTTCAACTAGGTTCCCTTGGTGTCTTGGTGACCTAGACTAATGGATTTTTGTGGATGAAAACATATGATGGAGGGTGGAAATAAAAAAGTCTCAGTAACTTTATTAATTTTCAAAATTAGATACATTTTAAAGAATTTACTTGATGTTGTAAAATGAAGAGCTATCAATTTATTAACCGTATTATTACCAAATTCCAACTTTAATACATATTCAAGGTTTTTTTTAAAGAAAATTGTGATATAAAAAATGGTGAAATTTTTGAAAATAAGTTGAATTTGCTAGAAAAATGAAACATTCCAAAACTTCACCAATTTTTTGTCAAAAAAAGAATATTGATCTTGATAAGGGGTTTTTTATTCCAATTTTATGAAGTGGGTGGATTAATAGTCATCCAAAAAAAGACTTAGCCAAATTTGGCTATTAGTAGACATGAATGTAAACCTTATACATTGGTGACAAGCTAAAGACTATGGTTTGAATTTGGTAATTAAAAAAAATCCGACAAATATGATGACTTTGGGCAATGTTTTCCCAATAAATCTTATGTATGAATTGGAGCCCCCTTTTTCCATTGCCAAATCTTGAAACTTCACCACAAATAGAAGTTCAATGCCACTAATGATAGATAGGAAGTTCTTGAAACTATTTAATCAAATTATCAAAAATTGTGTATAGTTGTAATCTTTATTGGACTAATACCCCCATTATAACTAGCGATATTAATTGTGATTTTTATTAATTAGTAGCGAGTGCCAAGGTTGTCAAAACTAACATGATATGTCCATTTTGAGTTAGTCACCACATTGACACTTAATCAAATGTGTCAAATTCATTCATCAAGTTGGACATTGACCATTTTTTTTTGGTGATAAAAAATTTTCAGACCAGTTTTTTCCATTGATTTTCTTAATACATCTTTGATAACAATAAAAAATGATGTCCATTATCAAATGATGATAAAGTTTGATCTCCACCATTGGATAATGGTTGAAATTGATCTTCACCATGCAATGATTAGCAACCAAAAGAGATTTCAACTCATGGATGGTGATCACTTTCAATCACCATCCAACAATGGAAATCAAATATTAGATTGCCATCTAGTTCAATGGAGATCACTTTCAATTGCCATACAATGATGTTGAAAGTTGATGAAAGTGTTTTCCATGTACTTTAAATCCCCCCCCCCAAATGAAGTATGTTTTCAATGTCATTTATTAATTTCCAAGGTGCAAACTTTTATTTTTCTCCATATGTTTATCAATTTTGCATATTTGTGCTTATGCTATACATATTTTGACTTCACTTGTTTTCACCAATTTATATCCATAAGGTAAACATAGTTTAAATGATAAATACTTACACCTCAACCTTTACATTATGTTCAACAAAATAGTTGTTCATCATTAACTGATGATAAGTTAAATTCACCTTTAATTAGAGACAATTTTGGAAAGCCTATACATACTCTTATGCTTACCTAGATTGAAAGTGCTTTAAATCCTATGTTTATTAGGTTGATATGTTAAAATCCAAAGGGTTCCCCCCACAAGACTAATATGCATTTGGGGACTAATGATGGGTAGTTATGTACCCTACTTTGTAGATTAGAACTGCATAGGTTCTAATTCCAATTGTTAAAAACGGAATTGGAATTGGTTTTAGAACTAGAACTAGATTGTTTCAAGAACTTGAGACCCAAAACTAGGTTGTGGGTTTTATTCACATGTCAAATCAAAACTAGAACCCATGATCAAGTTTTTGAGAAAAAAAAAAAGAATTAAGGGCTAATTGGAGGTTAACTAGCAATTAACCATCAATTCCAATCCAAATTATTTGGAACTAGGTCTTGTATTCAAAATTGAAACTACAATTAAAATTAAAATTTATTTTTTGAGAAATCAAATTTTGAGCTCAATTTGTGTGGAACCAAAACCATAGTTGTTCAAATTTTCATTTTTTTAAGAACTGGAACTAGAGGTTTCAAGTCATGAAAGTAAAAAACCACCCAACATTAGTAAGGACTTGAACAAAATTTCGTATTGTATTCAAAGGTCATGTTCTAAACCATAATTTTCCATCCCCCAAGGGAGGGGGTTATTTTTTCTTGAAGTGGGATCTTAAACTCTTTGTTATTTAGCTAGTACTACCAATTGTGGAAATGGTGTTTCATTAATAGTTTGTGAACTACTTGATATAGACGAGCAAATCCATCTTATGATGTTCATGTTTTTGTTCTTGTTATGCAACTACAACTAATAAAAACTAATAAAAACACAAAAAAACAATTATGGCCTTACAAGTAGTTGGAAAAACTCTTAGCTTTGGTTGTTACAAAATTGTTGTTCTCACAGACATAATGTAATAGTACTAATCATGGTGTTTTTTACATCATGCATGGGTGCATAAACATTAACTAGTAAAAGTTCATCCTGTGATTGATGTTGACTATTTAATCTTCAAAACAATTGGCACTCATGCATATGGTATATTTATGGGTTAATCTTTAAGGAATCAAAGTGATCACATAGTAATGTATGAACATATACACCTATTTGATCTCTACACATATGTGTAATTCGTTGAAAACAAGTTGTTCACACTCTATGCCATAATTAACTAGCTTTTGGATTGAGCTATATGAAGAAATCTCCATTGACAACATGGACATTTGATTCATTTGGTCCTTTAGCTTTTGGAATTACTTTTTTTTTCCCAAAAATATTCTCTTTAAAGACCACAAACTTTGTTGTGAAAACAATTGGTGTGCATTAAATGTATGTAAAGTTTTACTACACGTTATGTACAATATATTTACAAAAGGTTGATTTTTATCATTAGTTGAATGTTCACTATGGTGTAACTTCAAATAATCTCAAGGCAAAAACACAATCAAAGGAACCACCCAAGTGATTGAACAATCCTTAAAATTGCATTTTTGCATGTTTGAAAAAATCACAAGGGAAATATAATAATTTGGATTGTCATTTTTTTTTGGAATATCTTTCATAAATTGCAAAGTTTACATGCTCAAAGCTTAACAATTTTTTAAAAAATTTTTACATTTTCAAAGCACTCAAAAACTTCAAAAATAGATAATCCCTATTTTTTTTCAAACATCCATTTTTTTACCAAATGTGCATCATTTCTTTAAAAATTGGAAAGGAGTTTACCATTGATGATTAGAAGGAGAAAATGACTTAAATTGATAAAAATTGTTAATATTTATTTGATAAAGGGCATAAATGTATAATATACATGATATAAAATAAAATTATAATTTAAAAGTATTTATATCTAACATGCAATGCAATGTTAAATTTTGTATCCAAAACAATAAATTATAAATTATAAACCAACACAAAAATGACAAATGTCATATGCAATCCTTAGGAAAAAAACTTTTAGCTTGGCATTCATGACTCCTTTTATTTTGTTTTCAGCTCTCACAGTTTGTATCTTTGCTGATGGATCTGCCAAGGAATTAGGTACTCGATGGTGACTAGATCGATAGATCAGGCTTCAGAACACGTTCGAGCATGGGTACTATAACCCATGCATCGAAGATCCTCCGGACCTTCCTCATCGATACACTCCCAACAGAAAAATTCCAGTTGAACATTTAATTCTTTCAATAAGTTGCAGCCTATAACTTTTTTGCAATTCATTAGGAGAAAATGAAAGTAACTTACCCTGGCTCACGTGTGGATGGTGAATATATGGAGACTGGTTGTAGATTATCATGCATCTATCTAATGCCAGATGATGGCTGCATGGCTGGAAATCGCAGGAGGTGCTAACAGTGGCGCCTGGCAGGCCGAATAACTTTGACGTTCTTCACAGAGCATTTGCATGAGCACGAAGAGATTTGCTTCATCCTTGATGGGATAGGTACATATAACAAAATTTTCCCACCCCATTGAAACGAGCTGCTAGCACTACTGCAGGCTTTCAGAATTATCAACGGACAAAACCAGGGTTTTTTCATTTTGCAATTTTTTCAAGTAGTTGGACTGGCGATCATCCACAAGAGGAAGGAGCAAATTTTGGCCAGAGGTCAGACAGTAAAGTAGAAGTTTTTAAGAATCCTGCTTAGTTCTGGCGACTAATAGGAACTCACTGCCTAAAGCTGTAGGAGTCAGCCGCTGGACGACCCTATGATGCATGGTCGGCTGCTGCTGCTGTTGCTGTAAGTGGTAAATATAGAATCTAGGTCTAAATTGACGTTGAAATTCGATTATTAAATTTTGCAATATTTATGCTGGTCGATTGTTGTTGTTGTTGTTGTTGTGATCAGGATACGAAGATGAGCGAGACTTTGATGGACAGTGGATCAGCATTGAGATCATGAAAGGGGATTTAATTGTGTTACCACCAGGCATGTACCACCGCTTCACGCTTAACCACAGCAACTATCTCAAGGTTGGTTGCAGATCTAGACCACGCCCACATTCAAACTTTCACACATGTACACACAGACACACATACCAAGTTGCTAATTCTTTTGTTTGTCATCATTCATGTCATCTAGCTAAATCGTAGTGTCAACGTCTTGTTCCATTTGCTAGCTCTAGATTGTCATTTGGGTCACTCCCATGTATATTACTGGTTTTGAATTTCTGTCCCATATATATATCTCTCTGGATCCATGGGCAGAGCTTAGTAAGTCTAGCTACCTTGTAGCTTCATCATCCTGTTGTAATACATTGTGTTTATAATGTTTTGTCTGTACACCCTAGGCCTTGCTACTGTGTCAAGGAACACCATACCGAATCCACAATGACGATACTTGCATTAGTTTTCAAATCTGGAAGTGCATGTAAATTCTCCGGAGTTGACATCAATCGTCCAAGCATGAGAGAAGAAAACTACGCCCCCAACTTGTGAGTTCAGGATTCATTTGGGTTTTTCTAATTTTTGTGTATTTAAAATAAAAACAGACACAGCAGAATACACAATACAGTTTGTATTGTATTGTAGTGTATTGTATTTCGCATGATTCCTGACACCAGCCCCAGCTCTCAATAGGGTATTTTTCAGACCTGTTGAAACAGTTAATTTGAAGGCTCTGGATTGATAGTGTAGAGAAGAGAGGTGGGCCAACAACAGTAAAGCTATGATCCTTTTGATAATTAATTTCAGGAAATTCTTTGTTTGCAAAGACATTTCGACAAACAATTGTAAGGAGTCTCTCACTAACATGGCAGCATGCCATTGTACAAGAGCTCCCCGGTTATATCACGTATCTTGTTGGCATCTGACGGTTTCATACGTTCCTAATACCAACCAAAACTCATTACTCACCCTCTTCTATGCATAACCTGTATGCTCACTGCTCTCACACAACAACTGGTAACCAGCCAGTTATATCTGGTAACCGGCTCGAGCAACACAGGTTATTGTGAATAGTCTCAGCATGTCAAGTTCCTGTGTATAGTCTCAGCACTTGTGTGCCTTGACAATTCACGATAACCTGAGTGCTCTTGCCAGTTACCTAGTCCAAAGTTTACAGATATAGATTGAGTGGTACAGACTGCGACACACAGTTTGTTCCAACTTTGCTCAAGAAGCCAGTTTCCAGCAGAATTTGTCACTTACTCACTGATAACAATTTTTATCCAGGGTAAACCAGCCCATCGCCAATTGCCTGCCTATGACCAAACACTTTGGCAGATCTTTCTCAATTCTTCTCCATTTTGAGCGATTTAAAATGTTACAGGAGCACCTTCTCAAGCTTTACAACTCATCTTTGACATGCAAAGCCAAAGGACCAGAAAAAAAAGAGCTATAAAGAAAACACATTTTTTCGAACTGCAATATGCATCTTTTTTCATTTTGACCTCTCCTAACTTTCTCAATTCTATTCTGTTTCTGATGATTTTTAGTGCGTCAAATGCACCAATAGGAGGTATTCAAGTTTTGTTTGGACACCAAAAACAATAGTGCATCACATGCACCAATAGGAGGTATTCAAGTTTTGTTTGGACACCAAAAACAATAGTGTGTCACATGCACCAATAGGAGGTATTCAAGTTTTGTTTGGACACCAAAAACAATAGTGCGTCAAATGCACCAATAGGAGGTATTCAAGTTTTGTTTGGACACCAAAAAACAACAGAGCCCTCCCCTTGGATCCGGCCTGCCCTGAGCACCTAAGTGTTCAGTCACTGGCCGATTTACCCTAGACAAATTCTCATCACAAATTCTCAGCACCCTGTTAGATTGCCACTTGAAAACACATAATTTCCACCTTCAATTGTGTGCAATTATCCATACCAGGACAAATAAAATTAAATCACGGAACAATTTTACTGTTATCCTTGCACAAAACACCAGAATAAGAAAACTGGGAACACAATTATTGTAGACCCTGCAACATTGTTGACTCCTATGGCTTATTATTCTTCATATTCGACGAATTATGTAGGGATCTTGTGAGCTGCAGTTAGTTGAAGAGGTTTTCTTTGAAAGTTCTATCCCTTAAGCCTTGAAGATGATTGCACTTGGACCAATGGCACAAAAGTCCACTAGTCAAAATGGATGTCACACACAAATGGCAAAATCTTACAACTGATGTGTAATTGCAAAATTGTATCTCTACACATTTTGAATGAACCCAAACAATTGTGTAGTATGCGGCATTACCTAATGTCAAATTGCCATTTTAGTATCACATATGCCACAATAAATGCTAGATAGTGTACATTGTAATAGATGAAACCACAAAGTTCTCTCACACATGTCATGAGCAACTAAACAACATCAAATTGCATTTTCTCAGTAATTCTAAAGTTCTCTGACTTCTGTATAGATACTTACACATATTGAACCCACCAGAAATGGAAGAGTGCAGAAACCTCAAACTTGATGTTTTCTTTGTGTGCTTCAGGGTCAAGGCTCATGCCCCCAGATCTCAAATGGCACCTGAAATTACAGAAGACACAAAGAGGGGGGTCACTGTTACCATTATTATTACATAAGCCTTTGTTACACAACCTATCAACTTAAGAGGTTTGAAATACTGGAACAACCACAATTCATTGAAATTCAGACTCTGCACCTTCCATTACTGTGCACATCATTGATACCCACTCTACACTATATAGCTCAGCCATTAAAACTGCTGCAATTCCAACAATAAGACAGCAGATCTCAGCATTATCTCTGAATACTTCCTAAGCAATAGCTTGTGAAGAGCTTGAGGCAACCTCTGTAGTGTATTGACCAAGTGATGATACAAAATTTCAACTGGTTCTTCTTGCCATTGATGTACAGATGTTTTTCCCTAGCATTTGTCTTTATAAAATCTTCTTCCCTGTTCTGTGAGTTCTGCAGCCTACATACCAGAGACTGGAAAGAGCTCAACTGAATGACCAATTCATGAACAGAAAAGCAATGCACTGAATACTGTCATCCTTGGCCACAACTTTCCATGCAAGTGCCTTGTCATAATTCACCCGCTGCCCCGTACTTGAAATACGCACACCAGCAGGTAGATATGCATACCCCTGTAGAAATAGCACACATTTTCTTGGGTATATAAAGTGGTTAGTTTGGGAGATAGAGATCTATTGTGTTAAGGCAATCCCCTAACACAGAAGGGCATTACACACTGAAGAGAGGGCAGAGCCTGAGGTCCAGGGTGTCTGTCCAGGGTGTAATATGCTGCTGCGGGAGCATTACCCAGTGTAATGATTGAGACATGCCAGTACAATAGGTGATTACAAATTACAAAGCCTGCCCTTTGTGGAGGCATTTTGCAAAAGAGAATGCCCGCCCACAAGGTCATTTCATTGCTTTCATTAGCCATTTCATACTGCAATCACTAGGACATCTGATAATTCAGGCAGCATGAAACATTAGGAACAAAATTTTAGGTATTAGATATGCATTTGCTTTGGTTTCAGTACACTGATCTGTGTCCTAAAGGTCATCCACAGTTCATGTCTGTCGTACTCATATATATCACCTACTTGGTTTCAGGGTCACTGCTGATCAGTGCTGTAGCCTAGGGTTAGAGTTCATGTTGACAAAACACATAATTATTTTCTTTCAAAAAGAAATTCCTCTTTCAGATTTGGAATTATTGTATCTTTCATGATCTACAGTGGTCTACTGTAATATTGTCATAGGAGTAATGGACTTATTCATACTGTAGCCTTTCATAATTATGACCATTTGCAACACCTCAGCTTAATATTTTCACATAAATTTGTTCCGATATTTGGAGGATTATTTAAAAATGAAACTGACCCTAGGGAAAGGTTGTCTAGCCTGTGATTAAAAGAAGGAAATGTAGGGTAAGGCTCCCACTCAAAGAAGCTTCACAGGTTCATGCCCTCTGAACAAGGGCTACTGTCTGAGTGAATTTGGGTGAGAAGTGAGAACCTGTCAGGCCCCACATGTCAGTTCCTTACTATTCATAAAGAAATTTGGAATTCTTGAGAAAAGAAGGGAGTTAATTAGTGTTCTTATTTCTGATAAACTTTGTCCTTTTTCCAACAAACAAATTGGTTGCAACTGTTTGTTTTTATTTTAAATTTGACTAATTTTGCTAATTTTGTAGAAAAATTTGGCAAATTTTTGATAACACAAAATTGTATTTTTTTCATTAAAAAACAAAGCATAACCCACGTTGGGCAAGTGTGTTACACTCAGTGAATGCATGCTAAGAGAGCTCTAGCCAGCTTCACACAATTAAGCACACTCAAATTTCAAGGAAATTTTTCCAAAATCTCTTTATGAAATGAGCTAGGAAAATCCTACCTGTTGTAAGACCCGGGTGAAGTCAGCATATATAGTCTTCTGCCCTTCTTCATCCAGTGTCTTTTCCCAAAGCATATCTTGTAAAGCCCCAGATGTTGTTTCCAACATACTCAAACCTGCTCGATTTGCAAACAAGAACTGTGGAAATCCCTGCGGCTCCAGATCAGACCTTTCATAAGTCTCCTTGTATCTACACCTCACTCTAAATCTATGGACCCTGCAATGTTCAAAGCAAATAGCATTGTTCATCCACCCACCAGACGGTCACCAGAACATCTATATCTGAAATTCTGCAGTTTAATGTGTGCTACAATCAGCAGTATCATTTGACTGTGTACCTACCTTCTGTTCTGGGACAGTGTTCAAGTACCTACCTTAGGTTGATGGTTTACAGTGTTGTAAAAGACTTCTCTGAAAATAAAGGATATTGAGGCTACCTTCCAGGCACAACACAAAATGGCATCAGAGTGTTGCCAAAAGATTTCGAATTGCGAGTCATCATCTCCAGCATCTATTTCCACTAGATTGATGCCCAAATTGAGTCTGTACAGTCACAAGCAATATCAGCAAATTGATCTTCACAGTATCCCATTGTTATAACACTGGCTTTGAGTTATTATTCAATTCCATGACCAGACATCCTTCAGTACCGTAAATAGAATTCTTCTTATTCAAGATGATCAAATCATGCTATATGCAAAAATAAAGTACCCAATGTCTCTATGCTGCAGTGATGCATCTAGACGTAAGGAAATGGTTGAATTTTTTCAATGTGGAGGTGCCTGACCCTCAGTAAAATTTCTGCCTCAACAGAGGGATAGCACCTTAGGCATAAGGCTCCTCAAAATGAGGAACCTTAAGTAAGGTGCCTCCTCTCCTCTCAAATGTCTCACAGTCCTCCATTGATGAAAGAAAAATTCTACTGGTTCTTTATGCCCAGTAGGGACCTCAAACAGGGCTGTTCTGGGAATGAGGACCCCACATGAGACAGCCTTATTCAAGGTCCTTACTCTATACATTGTGTTGGCAGAGGTGGCTGCCATGCATTGCAACTGGCTTTTTTGCTGAAGGGCCAACAACCATGCAGAGAAAGAGCTCATTACATGGTGGTGGCAGATTAAAAGAATGCCCTTCTCTCTTCACAAGACCAATCAGTTACAACACTGAAACTTATATTCTTCCAAGGTCAGCTATCATACCTGTAGCTTTGAAGGACGTGTCGGGCAAGAACAGCTGCATTGGCAGAGGTAGGACTCTGCCTGGGGGCTGGATGTGCAGGGGCCAATGCTATTGCAACACGCTGCCATAATGGAAATAACTCTCATAGTGTCAAGAAATCTCATCACTTGTGAAAGGAAAACCAGGACCAGGTAAAAAATCTTTGCTTTTTTATGTCAACCAAGGACTCCCAGAAAAGAACTGAAGAATGAGGAAGAAGAAAAACACAGAATGGAAGAACTAGAATGAAAAGAATAATAAGACTAGCAGTATGAATAGCACAGACAGTCTCTCACTTGTTTAGGTACCACCAACAGAAACATGTATCATAATGATTTATCTATCACAACTTACCCACTGAATTCATCAGCACCTACAGTGGGTACAGGTCAAATGTAACCACTGGCATGCATGTTGAGTTTCTGTTGCAAGTCTGGAAACAATGGGAAGTGAAAACTCAGCCAGGATACTGGCTAGCACACTGCACCACAGAAGGGGAAACATAGAGAAAACACTGAGGGAAAAAAGAAAAAAACAAATGAGGAGGCACATCAATAAGAAAAAACAGATTACAACAGACAAAAGGGAAAAGATGAATGAAGACCAATGGAAAGTGGGGAGATTAGATTACAACACAGTTAACAACTGGAGCAGCTCAGAGACTCGACCATCATCCCTTACTTAATAATATATTCATTGCCTTTCAGAATGATCAGATTCACAGCTCTACTACATCAGCCTGTTATGGATCACATAGCTTGGCATAGTTGTGGGCAGGGGTGAGAAGCAGTGGTTTTCTTGGAAGTTGTAAAAGTACCTGAATTGAAGCCACCACAGAGCACACATACTGGTGGGCAACAGCTGCACATGTTTCTCGGGTTTGTGCCTCATAAGCAAACTGAAATGCTATCATCAGCACAGACCGCAAGTGGTTGGAAGACACTGTTCCAGTCTCATGAGTTCTATGCAGTAACCTCTGGCCCTCCTTCAAGAGTTGAAGCCAGATCATGGGTCTGTGATAACCCTGAGCCACCCTGCAACATCTTCACATATCCATGAGATTGCAGAGAAAACTCCACAACAGATTGAAATATTGTAAACTTCCTGTCAGTTAGTTCCAAGAAAAACCAAGACTAACATGGTAAGAATGGGTGCCGTGATAACCTTATGAGATTCAATCACAAAATGTCAGATCATCACCTTCATCATGTTGGCTAGCACAAACACTTAGCTAATCCAAAAATTCACTACTACCCTCATTCAAGCTGAAAGAACCTTGTCAAGGTTAAGATTACATTGTACCTGTACAAGCAAGTATACCTGTACACCTTGGAATGTGAAAAAATTGAAGTTCAGAAGAGGAAATGAGGTATGGTTTGAGAATATGCTTACAACAATGTGACAGTCAAGGGGGATCACACAGAAACCAGATGGTAGAAGAGGATCATCATCAGACAATGTCACATCAACAGGTGCAAATACAAGTTGGGAACACACCCCAACTGCATTTTTATCAATCCCACTGCATAGCTGTTGTTCCCAATGAACCCAATCTTGATCAGTTCTAGGAAAGAAAATGAACATGCAGTATAGAAGTATGTACTTGTTGGCCTGCTACAAGAATGTAATATTAGGAATTTTAACTTCATGTTGAGAATTGAAAGAGCAGAGGGTAACAGAATGCAAAGGATTTCAGAAACCCAACATTAAAAAAAACCGTACTTGGAGTATAAAATTATCTCTCATGTGGATACCATTTGCATCTCCTGCATTCTGTTCAAGTTTCATCACCTCCAGAATCTATGCACCCAAATCGGATTTCCCATGCCCTATCACTAAGTTGAGGTTTTGCAATCAAGTACAGAAATTCCAAAGCAGAAAGAGAAGGAAAATACTGCATATCTCGAAATAAATGAATCAATGCAGTGAAAGTGGAAAGGAATGTGAAGGCAAAGACCTCTTCTTGCTCACTGGATTTGGCCAAAGGGAGGGACAATTGATAGTGACCAGTAGTGTCACTATGGGTGGTATTGTGGAAAGCAGCAGCAGCATGAGCATCAATGTCACAATCAGCCCACTCTGACCGATGCTCCCGCAAAAATTGTATCAGCAGGGCTGCAGGCACATTCTGCAGTGAATCGTCATCCTAAAGTTAAATAACACAGCATGAAGGATGCATATGAAAACACCCAGAAAAGAGTATAGTGAATAGAAAAAAAATCTTAGAGAGCAGGTCTAACCTGCAGGAGCATGGATGCTTTGGCACACAAGATCCCTCCTCCAAGAGTACAGAGGAGCTGTTCTGAACCAAACTGGCCACATTTGGTGGTGGGAGACTCATTAATCATCACAGTCACATCATCCATATCATCACTGACTGTTGCAGCCCAGCCATCTTCCAAAAATCCATTCACTGCTTGATTGAATCCCCTGATAGCCCACCAAAAGATAAACTTGATCCATTCACAGTGAACTTACAACATAAGGTAGCACACATGAAGTTCTATCACCATTTACCATCTCCTTTGCTTTGCCTTCTCACTTTCAATCAGTCATACTAGCCTGGTTCATGATTTCTTCCCATTTCAATTCCCTCATCTCCTTGGGTTTCCAAATTACACACCTAGAAAGGCGGTGGCTAAGAGTGCGAAGAGCAGCAGGTTGTTGGGCATTTTGTGGGGGATTATCCCCACTAGCTTCTTGTGCTAGTCCCTGCAGATGTCTCAGAGCCTGCCAAGGTAAAGAAAGAGAGAAAAAAACCATAGAATAAGAATATATGAAATTGTAACTTTACTGCCATGTTCCAGTAGGATTTCATGTGGATCAAACTCACCCGGACTGTTGTCTTTTGAGCAAGGATCGCCGAGGACCTGTAGAGAGGGCGCAGTACCTCCGGCACACTACATGGCTGCAGACAAGACAGCTACAATTGAGCCAAATATTCAGAGAAAAATGCTGAAGCATCTGACTGATCATTTTGGGTTAGGTATATCCAGCAACAGGTAACATGTACTCTATTTTGGATGATGTTTTTAGCCTCGCTCAGTTCAAACTGATGTCAGGTGGTATAAGTACAGAGTTTGTAGCTGTATCAGAGGTTCATGGGGAGGGAAGTCACAGAATAGCACAGAGAAAAAGTTTGGTATTGTGAGTTATGGATTTAGGGTTCAGAGTTCTAAGGTATAGGTGATTAAAACATGCCTGTAAGTCCATGTGGTCAACAATATGAATGATGCATCCTCCACCCTCACATGGACGGATCAAGTAACCACTGGGTAAAATCTCTGCCCTCACAAAAGACTGAACAGGAGGAAGCATTGGCCCTTCATGTGCTCCACTTAAAGACCGCTCACAAATCTGGGAAAGACACTCCACTGAATTTCTTGTCATGAAATTGCATACTAGACTTGGCACTTTCTGTGGTACTCAATTCCAGTCAGAAGTTCCTCATCTGTCAGATAAAATAGACTGAACCTCACAGCAGAAGAGACTATAGTGTTGATCACCCACCACCATGTTTCTGTTTTCCAAGATAGTAGTGTATCTTAGTGTATAGAAGTCCCGTGGAGGAGCAAGTGTCGTGGGTGCATACATCTACACACACATGCACAAGAACAAACATTAGTACCCATCTTGAAACATTTGTGAAGTCTACCAGAACCACATTAGTATTTTGGAGTTGTCAATAGGATTCACATGTTCTGAATCAGAGGCAGAGGGCACACCCTGAGTTATGAGCAACAGAAGTTACAGTGGGATTGGAAACTTGGGGACATATTACTGGCATACAACATTAAAAGAAGCTTGTTGACAACTACAAGTCCAAAATTAGATCTACAAATTCATAAAAGTTTGATGCCTTTGGTGAGAGATCAAAGAAAACATGAGAGCAAGCAGATCAGAGTCTAGTTGACCTGTGTGTATATGAGCTCCACAGTTCCTCCATTCCCTGTTGTAAAAGAACTTAATATACTTAAACGATGGCAGTCTGGGAGCCATGACGGCCTATCTTTCAAAACCTCAGCAACCTGTTCAACAAGAATGAGACAATATTGTGCATTGATCAGATATTAGCATTGAAAAGCAGTGTTTCGGTGGGACCTACAAGATTCACGACATTTCTTGGAGTCATACACTTTTATCCCCACTTCCTGATCAACAACTTTGATGCATGTGTTTCAAGGAGACTAAGATGAAAAAACTCATAGATTACCTTACTGGGCTCTAGCCCCACCAAGCTGCAAGCTCTCGCTGCAACTCCCAGACAACCATGAGAAATAGCAACAATGCCAATGGCATGTGGACCAGGCTGCAAATGCCAACATTACCCATCATCATTTCAGTACACCAATGTACAAACATGCCAGTTGTCCTGATTCCAGAGAAACAAGACTGCACACCACTAAAACTCCAACAAGCATCAGTTTGGGATGGTGTACTTGTAATTTGTTGGCAGGACAATTGAGGATCATGACACACCTTCATACCCGGTAACTGAATCCAGTCAATGGCAGTTCCCGTGGCCTTTGAAATAAACTCTGTTACAGTCTCCTCTGCAATTGACAACAGTCTGCCAACACACACCCACTGCTGTCAAAATAGAATGCGAACTCTATGATCGGTCATGAAAGACCACGCCTAGTCTTTAACCTGAGACACCCAATGGCTAATCATAAAAGGATGGTCTGTGCAGAATCATGTACAAGATGGTAGCCTCTTTCAAAACATCCAAAGCACACAGAATACCAGATCCCCAACAAGGTCAAATACAGTAGCAAAGTAAGAGCTACAGTAGAAAGCAATGAACTTTGCCCCAAAAAACAAACTGCAATAAGCTTCACCACAGGAAGCTTGCAGATTTGGGAAGACAAAAAATATATACAAATTGAATAATGATGAGAAAAATCCAAGGTTTAAGAGCAGAAAGATATTCACATATTTTCAGGAGAGAAAACCTACTGGAGCTCAGTGAGAGAAACGACTAACTCATCAGCAGCAGGACTAGGGGTTTGTGGAGAATGTTGGGGAGTGGCTTGTGGATGCAGCCCACCACCAGAGACCACTGAATCAGAACTGGTTTCCATGGAGGCCAAAGCTGCCTGCACACAGACAACAACCAGCACCCCATGATTTGCACATAAAAATGCTAAATTTCTTTGTACAGGTACCACATTTCATTTCTCCACTCATGCAAGCTTTATATATATATCTGCAATTTCACTCACCTGATCAAGCTGGTTTCGAATGCCAACAAGACTAGCAGCAGGCATTTGTTGGAGCTCCTGGCGTAGTATGTGATTTTCAAGAGTGAGCTGCAAAGAATGCTTTGACAACCGCTCATTCTCCTCCATCAGGAACTTATTCAAAGCTGCCAATTTTGCATTCACACTCAGAAGCCTTGATGATTCCTGTCGCTGCTTTTCCCGACACCTGCAAGCCAAGGAGGCATAATATATATTTTCTAGTAGCTGAAGGCAGCAATGTGGAATCTATGTGTATGAATGAATGCATGCACCAGGACATCATCATCATCTGCAAAATGTGAAATCTTTCTGAATGAATCCATGCCTGGCTGGGGGGGGGGGGGGGCCGGGGGGCATCCCCCACCCCCCCCCACCCGCCCTTTTGGACCCCGCCATTCGTCCTTTTGGGTCCACGGTGTGGCA